>OLQD01000500.1_pt1 | contig 37214 bp, 30 predicted proteins | sample 1672841 | NCBI WGS metagenome assembly OLQD01 (sample SAMEA3136729, study PRJEB25190) | human gut metagenome | biome: human gut; feature: human-associated habitat; material: faeces | place: Austria | collected 2013 | reverse complement strand
GACATTCGGGAGTTGTTGGGCATTAGCCATCATTCCGGCAGATGCCAACATCATTGCGCATGTTGCGCTTAAAATTTTCTTCATAATGTTTTAATTATTAATAGTTTATTTTCTATGTATAGTTTATTAAACAAAGTCTAAAAAACGATGCAAATATAATAAAAAACCTAATATCAGCAACCTTTCTTATGTTATAAAAAATTTTTTCAACGTTGCAAGAAATGTTAAAAAACATTCTATTTCAAACTTTCAGCACCTAACAGACGCTAAAAAATAACATTCTACCCAAACCCCTTTGTTGGCGCTCATCCCCCTAACCTATAACCGCTAACCCATAACCCTATTGACAGCGTTCATACCCCTCAGCCGCAAACGGCAGCTCCCCTTTCTAAGGTAAGCATAAGCTAACGCAATGTTTTCCAGTGATTTATTCTAATAGAGACTCTCCAATATATTTTTGTCCTTTTGTTCTTCTGTCTAAAACCCCAATTGGCCTATTAGCACAGTCTACCGAGCAACCACTAATCAATACATCCTAACAAAAAAACAGCAGACTGCCAGTGGCAATCTGCTGTCATTCATATATTTTCAGTCAATTGTTATTTTACAACAACTTTTGCAGCCTTAGCTCCTGTACGGACAATGTACAGTCCCTTAGTCAATGCTATTTCGGCATTTCCGGCAACTTGAGCCGACTTAACCAAACGACCGGCAAAGTCGTAAACTTCAACTACACCGTCGAAACCGTTTACTACAACGACTCCATTTGCGCCATATACTGAAGACTGAACAGCAACATTAGCGATACCGGCTTGCTCTTTAGCACCCTTGAACCATACATGAATCGGCATAATGGCAGCAGACTCACCTGCACCCTCTTTCCAAATAACCGGGATATGCATATCCAAAGCACCGTCTTGTGTTTCTGTTCCGGTCACAGAAGCATCAGCATAGATTTTCTGGCCATACAGATTCAACTCAATATCTTTTCTCGAACCTGCATATGATTTGACATCATTTTCAGTAGTTACTGTAACATTCTCAACTATAATGTCACCCAAAACAGCATCTGGACCCATTGCAAAATTATACAATCCAAAAGTACAAGAAGTACCGTCTTCGTTCATGTCAATATACACTGTCTGATCCGGCAATTCCAACGGTTCTCCTGCTGTTTCACCTTCTCCAAGCTGAATAGTCAACACGCCCTTATAAGCATCGCCCTTAGAAGTTTCCTGAGCATTCACCGTAGCTACCAAAGCTACCAACATAAAAAGAATTGAGTAAATTTTCTTCATACAATTATTATTTTCAAGTTAATACATTTCAAGAAAAATCGCAGCAAAATTACACATTATATCGAGATTTAAAGCTCCGATATTAATTTTTAACACAAACACGCACAAACCTTGCCCCTATTGAAAACTAAAAATACCGGCTGTAGAGTTGCTTGTATGCCTCGGTTTCCTGAAGCTGTTCGAGCCAACTGTTCAGGCTGTCGCACAACGCCTGATTGTCCTTGCGCAGCACCCACGACTGAAACTGGTTGAAGCTGACAGCCGTCGAGATATCGAGCTGCGGATAGTTGGGAATCATCGAGCGGGCAATCTTGTCGCTCACTACGGCATAGTCAATTTCGCCCGTCGCCACCATTATCAGCAGCTGTTCCTGCCCGTATGTGGCCTCTTCTTTCACGATAATCGAATCGCCGATTTCGCGCTCCAAATTGTCGATACGCGTTGCCACTGGCGAACCTTTCACCACCCACAATGTCTTCCCGGCAATGTCGAGCTGCGAACGTACCGCCTTGTTGCCCAAAGAGTCCTTTTTCTGCACCAATACCTGACGGTCGAGATAAATCGGGTCGGACGACAGATAACGCGCCTTAAAGTCGGTCGTAGCAGGCACCTGAGCTGCCACAATGTCATAATTGCCCTCGTCAAGCATACGCAAGCTCTCGTCAAGCGACACAACAGGATGCAACTTGATATCGATACCCTTATAACGGGAGATGAGCTGAAGCAAATCGTGATTAAAACCTCCGAGCGTGTCATCGTAAGTATAGAGCGAAAGCGGCGAATATTCAATGGCCACATCGAGCGTGTCGCCCTGACTTTTCACAAAGCCGTCGGAAGCCGATTGCGAACAGCGGTTCAGCCACACCATCATGCCCACTGCCACCACAAGCAGCCCCACATACACCGTCATTTTCGGTTTTAAAAGCATCGGATTCTTCATAACAGGCTGATTTGAGGAAAAACGAACTTAGTTGGCAAAATCCACCGACACACCTAACTGGAAACGGCTCGGATTGATTGGATAATGAAGCGCGCCAAAATAACTGTTGCCGCCAAACAATCCGCGGTTGGCATGCGAATAGAGCACATAGAAGCGTGCTTTATAGAGCTTCATGTTGGCATAGACATTCATCATCGGATAGTTGCCCAATTTCTTTTCCTGCTGCGTGTGGAACATCATCGTAGCGGGCTGATAGGCCGGCGCATAGTATTTCGTATAATAGTTGCAGTCCACACCTAACTGCACATGCAGCACTTTCGCAATACGAAACAACAGGAACATATTGGAATACACCGCCAATTTTGGCAACGACAGCACGCGTTCGTTTGTCGAAGTCTGATAGGTCACGCGGTTGTTCCAATTGAATATGCCGAACTGTAGCTTCTGGTCGATAGCAGCGCTCACCACCTGAATGTTTCCTCCTTCCTGTGTCGGCATAGCCTTATCATTGAAATACAGATAGTTCTGAATGTTCTCCACTCCTGCCGTCAAAGTTGTACCCGTGTGAGGCACATCGAGCGTACCGCCCAACCGCAGACGGCGTTCTTTGCCAAAATCGTTTTTCCAGGCAAAGTGGTTGGAAATATAGTTGTTGTAAAGGAATGGAGCTTCTATGTTCTTGAAAAATCCCTCTCCGGTAATCGTCACAGAGTCGCCAAAAAGTTTGAAACGCGTCGACACTTTTCCAGAAATGTCCAAATCACCGGCTACAGGTCCGATAAGGCCAAACTGTGCCGTGGCCGAATAAGTCAGCAGCGATCCGCGTTGCTTCGTAAGTTGTCCGCCAACCCACACAAGGTTCTGTGTCGTAACCGGCGCAAGCGAAATGGAAGGGAACGACGTCAGTCCTTCCGGTTTGTAGGCTGAAGTAAGCATAGTGTCGGTAGTTTGCGTATAGCGGCGCACTTCGTGAGTGGCGTACCCCGACAATCCGAACTTGGCGTATTTGTTGAAACCTTCGAGCAGGGAAACACCCACGGTGTTCCGCACGCGCCAGTATTTCGTTTCGTCCTCCGTACGGTCGAGCGACAGATAGGTATTTTCGAAGAAACCGCTTTCCGTCGAACTGCCGTCCTCTTCCACAAACTTATGCCTGTTGTCCTTATAATCGAAAGTCCATATAAAACTCATCACCGGCACATAAGTGGTAATCGTGTCGGTTTCCGTTATTTTTTCATCATAAAATCCCACTTTATAACGGTGGTTCATATAAAATTCCGTTCCGCGCACACGGGAGAACGCACTGTTCAGATTTACAGGAATGGATTTGGCATCAATCTCCGATACACCACCCTGCACCTCTGCCGGGTCGAGAATATAAAGGTCGTCGGTAATACCACCGTTTTCCATGTTGACCGAGTTGAAGCTGTTGAACATGGTCTGAAGTTCATAACGGTCGCTGATATAGGATGCCGAAGCCCCCCAGGTAAAGTTTTTCAACGCCTGACGGTCGTATCCGCCCTTTGAATACAGATAGTCGAGCAGCGCACCAAACTGGAGTTTTTTCCCGGCATTACCCGAAAACACGCCTTTCAGACGGTCCTGATTGGAATCGTTACCGCCGCCGAAATTGTAGGAAAGCAATGTCATCGGAATTCGGGTATTATAGTACACCTGCTTTTCCGGAGTATACAGCCACGGCTCCAACACATCCGTAAACATGAATTCCGTGCGTTCGGGACGTTGGAAATAGATATTGTTGATGCCCGACGCGCCCAAATTTCCGGTAGTGGCATAGGCATCGGATGTCAGCGCCGGAATAGACTGCTGCCACTAGTTATAGAGCAGCGTGTCGATGGTAGAAGGCTCATGAAGTCCGAGCGGCTGTGTTGCCACCCAGGCATACGACGGAGCCAGCTGTTGCTTTTTCTGGGCATACGCTCCCGCGAGCGAAGCCAGCACGACACAAATGATATATAATGTCAAACGTTTCATCGGGGCAAAGATAGTGAAAGGTGAGCGGAGAATAAAATAATGAAACTTGTTTCAATTATTTTTTCTTCCGAATCGTATCTTATATTATCTAAAGATAGCAAAAAGTGAGCGCAAAGGCAAATGAAAACAGAGTTTTCAAATTTGACTGTGCAGAACTGCATCTTGTCTTATCACAAGCAAGATACACTAAAGTTAATTTTCGACAGAAGAACATAAAGACAAAATTTAGAGAACGCTCTCAAAGACTATCCTTATAAGACAGATAATAAAAGCAGGAAGCAAAGGCATTCCAAACGATATTTTTATCAAACGTAGGGACACACCCCGGTGTGTCCGACTACCGACAACCGCACTTTTGTTTCATCCCAAAAAACAAGACTCTGCACGCCCAGCCTTCAACGGCTTTCGGCATGCAGAGCCTTCCTCCCTAATATTTTTTCAGACTGTTATTACTACAGTTTCAGTTTCAACGAAACGCCTTCCTTGCTTTCATTGTTGGCGCAGTCGAGAGCTGTCACCACATAGGTATATTCACCTTTCACGTCAGCCGGCACTACATATTCCGGCTTATAGGTTACGCACTGAATAGCTGCGGCATTTTCCAAATCGCATTTTTCACCTTTGGCAAAACGATAGACCACGTATGAGCGCGCTTCTTGCATCGGGCTGTCGGCCTCAGGAGCCGACCAGTTCAACGTGCGGCCGTCGGCTTTGAGGTTACGCACCTTTTCCGGAGCCACATTGTCGATCCACGGATAGTTTGGCACAAGTGCGATAGTCGACTGCTGACGAGTTGCCAAAGAATCGGCAATACCTTTGTAGTTCTTTGTCAACGAATAGCCCGGCCACCAGCAGTTGCCTTGAATGTTAGGCAATTCTCGAGTCAAACGGATTTTATGGTCAAGCTGTGTAGGATTCTTTGACGGAGCCAAATCCGGCATATCCATTGTTTTCTCGATTGCCTGACCGATATACATATGTCGGCCGTTGGCATTGTCGTTCCACCAATAAGCCAGTTTTTCGGAAGAAGCCACTTTCTTTTCAAGTTCCCAGTAAAGCTGCGGCAACATATAGTCTACCCAACCCTGTTCTGTCCAAAGAAGCACATCGGCATAAAGCGCATCGTAGTTCTGCAAACCGTTAGTGTCACTACCGCGAGGGTCGCTCGTCTTGTTACGCCAGATACCGAACGGACTGATACCCAAACGCACCCATGGTTTCGTTGAAGCAATCACCTCATGAAGTCCTTCAATCAGCAAATCGACGTTCTGACGACGCCAGTCTCCGCGGTCCATTCCTTTTCCATATTTTTTATACGATTTATCGTCAGGGAAATCCTTTCCAGTCACCGGATAAGGGTAAAAATAGTCGTCCATGTGAATGGCATCGACATCGTAACGGGAAACAATATCCTTCACAACCTCCTCGATGAACTGACGGTTTTCGGGCAATCCCGGGTCAAAATACATTTTTCCGTCAGCATAAGTGACGAAGCGTTCCGGATGCTTATAGTAGATGTGGTTGGCAGGCAATTTTTCATTCTTGGAAGTAGTAACGCGATACGGATTCAGCCATGCATGGAGTTCCATGCCGCGCGCATGCGATTCTTCAATCATAAACTGCAAAGGGTCCCAATAAGGCGACGGAGCCTGACCGGCTGTACCTGTAAGGAAACGGCTCCACGGTTCCAGCTCTGAAGCATAGAAAGCGTCGGCACTCGGACGCACCTGAAACACAACTGCATTGCAGCCGGCAGCTTTCAGTTTGTCAAGCTGGTCACGCAAATAAGCCTGCGTTTCAGCAGGATTCATTTTTGCATATTGTCCCTGATGGACAGTATGCACCCACGCACCACGAAATTCTCTTTTCGGATTGGCAGCAAACGACGGTAGGGCAAGTGTAATTGCCAGCATCGAGGCTAATAAACTCTTCTTGATCATTTTGTTTTATGGTTTTAGTTGATTCGGCGGGCTAAATTACTACTTTCGGCAAGAGCCCGCCAATTTAAAAGGATTTTTTAATATTCTTTTGTTGATTTTTAATCTACAATCTACTTATATCAAGAACACCCCTACAACAAATGCGAAATAGGCACCTATTGACGACAAAAGAGCCTATCTTTACCTCTTTAAAAGTTGCAATACCAGTAATAAATGACTTATTTTGCAACACAATACTACCCTATATGCAGACACGCTTTTTATATACATTACTCAGCCTTGCCGCTCTGATTCTGACAACTACCGGATGCCATAACGACCGCAACATCCTGATAACCGGTTACGGCGACCTGAATTTCATTATCCATGCCGATACTACCGTCAAGGGTATTGCCGGTGCCGACAATCTGAGCATACCGCTACCCGACATCGAAAAGTTTGAAATCACGGCCTCCAATTCCGAAACTGGCTATTCCAAAACATGGAAAACGCTGCAGGAATTCGAAGCCTCCCATCGGAAAGTACCCGTAGGTTCGTATCTCTTCTCCGCATCATTGGGAAAAATGGAAGAAGAGGGTTTTGACATGCTGTCGTTCTACGGTGAAAACAGCGCTACTGTCTACGACGACATGCAGACCGACGTCACATTAGACTGCAAAGTTCACAACGCCCTTGTTTCCGCTTCATTCTCTGAGGCAGCAACCAAGGAGTTCAAGAACATCAGTCTGCGAATGAAATCCACCAAGGGCATCTATATTGGACTCAACCCCGACGAACACCGTGCGGCCTATATCCGTCCAGGAACCATTCAGGGAGAAGTGACACTGACCAACCAGGAAGGGAAGACCGTTACAATTTGCCCGATAGAAATCAACAACGCGCAGGTAAGCGAACACTATTGCGTCAGAACCGACATTGCCGAAACGTCAGAAGGAAAAGCTCTGACATTTGTCTACGACGAAGCGACACTGCTCAAACCTGCGACAATACCTCTCAACGACAATCTGTTCAATGCCGTTCCGCCGAATATCAAGACCATTGGCTTTTCCAACAATGAACCTATCACGATATTGGAAAGCGAACGTCCGCAACAGACAGTCAGATGCGAAATTTCAGTACCGAACGGACTGAAAAGCATCCGTCTGACAGCTCTTTCTGAAACTCTTTACAAAAACGAATTGAGTCATGAAATTGAACTCGTAGGCAATGACTTGTCCATACTAAAAAAACACGGATTCGTCATTGAGGGCAACGAGGAGAACTCCACAAGTGCATTTATCGATTTCACTGAAATGATTCCGGAACTGTCGGCCAAATCCGATGAAGCTGCCACCCACTACTTTATTGTGCAGGCAACCGACATCTACGGCATGCTTGCCAACGAGCCGGCATTACTGGCCATCACGACAAATCCCGTAAAACTTCAAATGGACATCCCCGCTCCTATTGACTTTGATGCCACAACAACCGACGTCAAGCTGTCATACAACGGAACATATCTCGAACGTTTCGTAAAAATACAGTATCAGGTCAACCAGTACGGCACATGGCTGGAGGCAACGCCAGCTGCAATAAAACAGGAAGGTGATTCCTATACGCTCACCATACCTGTCCCAGAAGGCGACAACCACATCGACCTCCGCGCCATCTATAAAAACGGCCGAAAGACATCGAACATTGTGAGCCAGCAAAGAATCATTCCCGAATATACGGCCTATTGCGGCAGCGAAAACATCTGGCCGTCGAAAGCCGACATCTTCATCTGGAGCGAAAAGAACAGCAAGATTATCCCATACATTTCCGTATATGTGAAGGAGCAGGACGGAGAATTTCACCCGGCCGTTGTCGAACGTGTCACGGACGAAGGTCGTATCACCGTTTCAACGCTCATGCCATCCACTTCCTACACCATAAAAATCGTGGCAGGAATCGGCTCAAGCACATCGAAAGAACAGACATTCGACATCACTACGGAAGCTGCTCTCCAGCTACCGAATCCAAGTTTTGAGGACAACAAGACCACTATCGACATTTCTACCATCAACTGTGGCGGAAAATACTCGAATCTGGCAAGCTGGATTCCTATCTACAACACGGCATCCATCAAAGTGAACGAGCCGAAAGAATGGACAAGTGTCAACACCAAGACCTGCTCGAGCTATTCACAGCCGGAAAACACATGGTTCAAAGTTCCTACCGCAGAAATTGTACGCAAGGGCTACGAAGGTGCATTCGCCGTCAAATTGCGTAATGCCGCCTGGGACCTCCACGGCGTGGAACCACCGCGCGACGCACGCACCGACCGGGAATATTACAGCCGTAATGCCCCGGAATTCGGCTACCGCTCAGCCGGAAAACTCTTCCTCGGAAGCTATATTTTCTTCCCTGACGGACGAGAAGAATACAACATCGGCTACCCGTTCACATCCCGCCCGACTGCCATTCAAGGCATGTACTCCTATATTCAGGACAATCAGGACCTTACGGAAAACGGGCTTGTCATCATCCAAATGCTGCGGGAAGAATACGGACAGGAATATGTCATCGGTGAAGGAAAAGGACTGCTGAAACCCTCAACGTCGTTCACACGATTTGTTGTGCCTATCACCTACTCCATCCGTAACAAGAATGCGACGAAAATGAAGCTGCTTATTTCATCATCGTGCTACGCATCCGAAAACCAGGAAGAAGAAACGAAGGCCATCAAGACGACCAACTATCTGGAAAAAGGCATCTCGACGGGAGCCGAGCTGACTGTCGACGATTTGATTTTATTGTACGAATAAAACCGCCGATCATGACAGAGCAATCCATCGAACATACAGGCGTTGTGGTAAAAGTGACCGACAAGAGCTATCTGGTAGCCATTGAGAACGAACAGAAATGCGAAGGCTGTGCCGCCGCATTCCTCTGCAACCGCGATAACGACAACCGCCAACTGATAGCCCGCAACCGGAAAATGCCTGTTCTCACCACCGGCGACCGCGTAAGGATTTCCATATCAACCGCCCTCACATGGAAAGCGATTCTCTACTGTATCGCCGTTCCGCTCTTTCTGCTGCTGGCTGTCATTGTAGCCGTATCCGTCACGACCGGCAACGACGGAATCGCCAGCCTTGCCGGACTTGCTGCCGTAGGACTCTATTTCTTTGTGGCCTACCGTCTGTCGCTCTTCACCCAAGCCCGCTACAGCGTTACCGTTTCAAAGATAGTTTGACAAAACAAAAGACCGACTCTTGAGAAGCCGGCCTTTATATTTTGATTGTATCTAAAAATTAAAACAAATATCTGAAGGTAAAGGCAAATGAATCTTGCAGACGGAAACGGAATTCACTCGTCTTGATATCGTATTTCACAGCGCCTGTCGGCACATCCTTCATCTTGTCATTGACATACGAAATGTTTCCGCAAGTAATGCCCAATCCGACGTGGTCAGTCGGACGGAACTCAAAGTTCAACACGTTCACACCAATTTCAAAACGGTTGTATCCCATTTTATAGGTGGTATTCTTGTCAACTTCCGATTTAGCATTACCAAATTTCAAACCGATGTAAAGTTCCGGATTATAATAGAATTTATCCGACAGTTTCACATAGTAGTACATAGAAGGACGGAACACCATCAATCCGGTACGATTGTAAAGATCGTCCTCCACGTCAGTCAACGCTTTGCTAAACTCATAGCCGATGCCGGCACCAACTGCAATTTCATCTGTTACAAAGTAATGAAGCGACGGAATGATATTGAAGTCCGTCTGTTTTTCGCGTACTTGTGTTACATTTTCGTGAGTATAGCTGGTTTTTGAAGTTGATATTCCAAATGTTCCCCCAACCATCCATACTCCGGCATTCTGTGCCATAGCTACAGCTCCTGTCATGACAAAAGCCAGCAGCAAAAACAATTGTTTTTTCATATTCAACAAAATTTACAAATTAGTATTTACAAATATATCTACAATTCTGATGTTTCCAAAATTTTAACCGCCTTTTTTCTCATAAAAGCCATAGGACAACGAAATTAGCAAAAGTATAGTTCTTCACCTGTTTTCCATAAAATTCCTCAAAAAATATCCCTTGTATAAATAGTTTTTTTCGACACATTAATGTACATTTGCAACAATCTAATTTTACAAATTTATACAACTGAACAACACAAATATGAGTCCCATTTTATTAGCTGTTATTGTTTTGGGCGGGATTGGTTTGTTGTGTGCAGCTTTTTTGTATTTGGTTGCCAAAAAGTTTGCCGTTCATGAAGACCCTCGCATCGACCAGGTGGAAGAACTTCTGCCGGGTGCAAATTGCGGAGCCTGCGGCCATAGCGGTTGTCGCGACTTTGCCGTCAAATGCGTCACAGAGAACTCGCTGTCAGGCAAGTTTTGCCCCGTGGGAGGCGAAAAGGCGATGAGTGCCATTGGCAGCCTGCTCGGACTGAAAGCAGAATCGGCAGTCCAGAAAATCGCTGTTCTGCGATGCAACGGTTCTTGCCTTGTGCGCAAACATACCACTCTCTACGATGGACCACGTTCCTGTGCCATCGAACGCCTGATTTATGCCGGAGAAACAGAATGCCAATATGGCTGCCTTGGTTGTGGCGACTGTATTTCGGCCTGCAAATTCGGTGCTATCAAACTCAATGAAACCACCAAAATTCCAGAAATCGACGAGAATCTGTGTACGGCATGCGGTGCCTGTGTGGAAGCCTGTCCGGGTAACCTGATTGAACTGCGGGCAAAAGGTCCGAAAGGACGGCGTGTCTATGTGGCCTGCTCCAACCATGACCGGGGTGCCCTGTCAATCAAAGAATGTAAGGCTTCATGTATCGGTTGCGGAAAATGCGCCAAGGTTTGTCCGTTTGACGCCATCACCGTTTCCGACAATCTTGCCTATATCGATTATGAAAAGTGCCGCCTGTGCAGAAAATGTGTTGAGGTTTGCCCCGTTCACTGCATCACGGCTGTCAATTTTCCAGAACCTAAAACTGCCAAGGAACAATCATGCTAAAGACATTTCATAAAGGAGGCATTCATCCTCCCGAATACAAGCTCACAGCCGGATTTCCCATTAAAAGCATTCCGGCATCGGAAGAGTATATGGTTGCCCTGTCGCAACACATTGGTGCTCCGGCAACCTGCTGCGTCAATGTCGGCGACCATGTGGCAAAATATCAACTCATCGGAACGGAACAAGGCTTCGTTTCTGCAAACGTCCATTCCCCGGTCAGCGGAACCGTAAAAAAAATCGAGAAAATAAAGACTGCTTTCGGATTTGAAACCACTGCCGTCATTATTCGCCGGGAGGGCGACGACATTGCGCCCCGAAATCCGCGCACACAAGAAACGGTAGCACAACTGACAGCTGACGAAATTATCAAAATCATCGATGCTGCCGGCATCGTCGGCTTGGGTGGCGCTACATTCCCAACCCGTGTCAAACTGCTGCCGCCAAAAGGTACGGAAGTCGATACGCTGGTCATCAACGGTGCGGAATGCGAACCGTTCCTGACGAATGACCACGAACTGATGCTGACATATCCGGAACAGGTCATCGAAGGCACCCGACTGCTGCAACGAGCCATCAACGCCCAAAAAGCGGTCATCGCCATCGAAGAGAACAAACGCGATGCCATCAAGGCTTTGACTGAAGCGGCTTCCGGATACGGTGATATTGAAATAACGACTCTTAAAACGAAATATCCGCAAGGCGGCGAAAAACAGCTGATTGACGCTACGCTCAACCGACAGATATCATCCGGCGGACTGCCTGCCTCGGTGGGAGTAGTGGTACAGAACGTTGCGACAGCCTATGCCGTATGGAACGCCGTTGTCAACGACATTCCGCTGACAGAACGCATTGTCACCGTTACCGGCCCGAACGTCAGCCAACCGGGAAATTACATGGTTTCAATCGGCACACCCCTGTCGGCCGTCATTGAAGCCGCAGGCGGCATCCCCGACAATACGGCAAAAGTAATTTTGGGCGGACCGATGATGGGAAAAGCCGCATCCAACCTGAACGCACCGACAACCAAAGGCGTATCAGGCATTCTGATTCTTCCCGACACCATGTCGAAGCGTGAAGAGCCCGAAAACTGTGTCCGCTGCGCATCGTGCGTGTCCGTATGCCCGATGGGACTGGAGCCCTATCTGCTCGCACGCCTTTCGGAACTGAAAAACTACGAACGTCTGGAACAGGAACATGTCATGGACTGCATTGAATGCGGTTCGTGCTCTTTCATCTGCATCTCCCACCGACCGATTCTTGACTACATCAGAATAGGAAAAATGCGGACGGGAGCCATTATCAAATCACGAAAATCCGATAACAACAAAAAATAATGGACAGAGAACTCATTATATCATCGTCACCCCACATCCACACTTCGGGCAGCGTCAGAAAAAGCATGCTAGCAGTAATCATTGCCCTGCTTCCTGCCGTAGCCTGCTCACTCTACTACTTTGGCGTGGGTGCATTGGTGGTGCTGGTTACAGCCATCGTCGGCTGTATGGCCACGGAATACCTGATACAGCGATTCCTGATGAAAGGGAAAAACACTCTCGGCAACTGTTCTGCCTTGCTTACAGGTATCCTGCTCGCACTCAACCTGCCGTCCAACTTGCCGGTATTTATTGTGCTCATCGGCTCAGTTGTAGCAATTGGCATTACTAAAATGGCATTCGGCGGACTCGGAAACAACATTTTCAACCCGGCCATAGCCGGACGTATATTCCTGCTGCTTTCTTTCCCTGCACAAATGACCACATGGCCGCTGCCTATCGAAAACCGCTGGCAGTATTTCGATGTGACAACCGGAGCTACCGTGCTGACCTCACTAAAAGAAGGCGCAGAACATACCCTCACACCGCTCAACGCCTTTTTGGGAAACATGGGAGGCAGTATGGGTGAAGTTTCGGCCATTGCCCTGCTTATCGGCTTTGCCTTCCTGCTTTACAAGAAAGTCATCAGCTGGCATATTCCGGTTTCCATCATTGCTACGGTAGCCGTTTTCTATACGCTATTGGGCGAGAATCCATTGATGCCGGTTCTTTCCGGAGGTCTGCTTTTGGGCGCCATATTCATGGCCACCGACTATGTAACTTCGCCGATGTCCCATCGCGGTATGATTATCTATGGCATCATGATTGGCATCCTCACGGTGATTATCCGCAAATGGAGTGCCTACCCTGAAGGCATTTCATTCGCCATCCTCATCATGAACAGCCTCACGCCGCTCATCAACCGATATTTCAAGCCGAGAAGATTCGGAGAAAGGAGAATGATATGAAAAAGTTGGAATCGTCATTGCGAAACATGACCTTGTCGCTCGGCAGCGTTACGCTGATTGCTGCACTGCTTTTGTCGTGGGTTAACGGCATCACCAAAGAACCCATACAGCAGGCCGAATCAGCTACACAGAGCAAAGCGCTCGCCGCCGTTCTCCCCGAACACGACAACCAGCCGTTGGAAGAGAAATTCAGCGTAACGATAAACGAAGGAACGGCCGACAGCGTACTGGTGACAATTTATCCGGCTAAAATGAACGGCAAACTGGTGGGAGCGGCAGTGGAATCGACGGCTGACGGCTATGCCGACAAGGTGACCGTCATTTATGGATTTGAACAGGACGGAACAGTGCGCAACTATGCCGTTATGAAACAGATGGAGACACCGGGACTGGGTGCCAAAATGCAGGACTGGTTCCGCGACCCGACCGGCAAACGGAGCGTCATCGGACGTAATCCGGGCTCGGAAAACATGACCGTGACAAAGGACGGCGGAACAGTTGACGCCATAACGGCCGCAACCATTTCTTCACGTGCTTTCCTCAAGACACTTAACGATGCTTTCACAGCATACCAGAATATTCAGGCTGAAGAGAAAGGAGGTCAACAATGAAAAAACTTTCAATCGTCATCAACGGACTGATTAAAGAAAACCCGACATTCGTTCTGTTGCTTGGAATGTGTCCTACGCTGGGAACGACCAGCAGTGCGCTGAACGGTATGAGTATGGGCATTGCCACGATGGCAGTGCTGATGATGTCGAACATGGTGATTGCCGGTATTCGAAACTTCATTCCCGACAAAGTACGTATTCCAGCCTACATTGTCGTCATCGCATCGTTTGTAACGCTGCTTCAGATGCTGATGCAGGCCTACCTGCCGGAACTGTATGCAACGCTCGGCATCTTCATCCCGCTGATTGTTGTGAACTGCATTCTGCTGGGACGCGCCGAAGCCTTTGCTTCCAAAAATAGTGTAGCCGACTCGCTTTTCGACGGTATCGGTATAGGACTCGGCTTTACCGTTGCCCTTACCCTACTGGGAGCCGTACGCGAGTTTTTAGGCACCGGCAAACTGTTCGGTTTCGAAATCTATCCGGAAAGTTTCGGCTCTATCCTTTTCGTGCTTGCACCGGGAGCGTTCATCGTGCTCGGACTCCTTATCGCATTAGTCAATAAATTGAAATCCAAATAACAGCCATGCTTACCTACATTTCAATTATTATCACGGCAATATTTGTCAACAATATCGTATTCTCCCAATTCCTTGGCATCTGTCCGTTCATCGGCGTATCGAAGCGAATATCTTCCGCAACTGGAATGGGAGCGGCCGTAACATTTGTCATTGCCCTTGCAACCGTGGCTACATGGCTGCTTCAGGAATACCTGCTCGTACCGCTTGAATTGCAGTACATGCAGACCATCGTGTTTATCCTCGTCATTGCCTTTCTTGTGCAAATGCTGGAAATCATCATGAAAAAGGTCATGCCGTCGCTCTATCAGGCTTTAGGCGTATTCCTACCGCTCATCACCACCAACTGTGCCGTGTTGGGCGTAGCCATCACCGTCGTACAACGGCAGTATTCATTACTGGAATCCATCACCTACAGTATCTCTACGGCCATCGGTTTCGCCCTCGCACTGGTCATCTTTGCCGGCATCCGCGAACAGCTCGAACTGACCAACGTGCCGAAAGCCATGCGCGGCGTGCCCATCGCCCTCATTTCCGCCGGCCTCCTCGCCATGGCGTTCATGGGCTTCTCCGGCATCAAAATCGGATAATAAGAATCTTTATAAAACAAAAAATGCGGCTGTATTTCGGCCGCATTTTTTGTTAAGTCAATCCTATTTTTATTCCAGCTCTTTCTTCATTTCGAGTAAAGCCTATGAGAGTTGGTCGGGGCAGGATGTGGGTTTTCCGCCGCAGCGGATACCTTTGAGACGAGCTACAACATCGTCTATTTTCATCCCTTTTATCAGGGAACAGATGCCTTGCAGGTTTCCGTTGCATCCACCGTAAAAATCCACATTCTGAATCCTGCCGTCTTCCACTTCTATATCAAATGCTTTACAGCATGTGCCATGCGTAAAATAGGTCTTTTTCATCTTTTCCATATTATTTATAAAAACATTTCCGGTTGACGCGGTGTGCTGAATTTAGTATGAAGCATCGCTGTGTAGGGAGTATCGAATATGCGGGCTTCGTTTGGACAAACTTTAACACAAGCGCAGCATTTGATACATTTTTCTGCATCAGTCACTATTTTTCCTTCTGCATCACGACTCATGGCTGCTGTCGGACAAGCATCCAGACATTCGCCACAGCCAAAACAGTTTTCATTGCACACAGGTGCCTGCGGGGTTGACGGAGCTACACTACGGTACGGTCGGTTACCTTTTATAAAGAACGGCTCAAAACAATCCGGCTGCTGCAATTTTTCCAGACACTTGTGGCCAAATTCTTTCGCCACATTCAAATCCGTTTCATCCGGCCGCCCTTCGGCTATCGGCATCCCCTTGCGGCTATAGCTGTGCTCTCCCACAAAAGCGGCAGCAGCAAACGGACGGAAACCGGCCTCAACCGCCAAATCGTACAATTCCACCAAAGCATCTTCATAATCACGATTACCATAAACCGCAACCAACACCGCCGGACAACCGTTGCCTTTGATGCGCTTCAGCCTTTCTACTGCCAACGGAGCCACACGTCCGGCATAAACAGGAACACCAATGACGGTCAGTCTGTCGGTCAATATGCGTTCCGGCCCTTCCACTTCAAGAGTAAGGTCTACATATTCGCGTCGGGGAAAACCAATGCCCGACCCTATCGCCTTCACCACTTTCTCCGTTGTATGAGTAGGAGAAAAAAACACCAAAGTTGTCGTATCCAAATTCATATCCATATATGTTTTTTATTTGATTCTGATTTTATGGCAACAACTGAAGTCCCAAATGCGCCACCAAGCCTTCAAGGTTGGTACGTGAAAATTTGGCTTTCCTCATTTTGTTGAACTGGGGATTGATTGTCACGTTCATTGCCGTCGAAAAATCCACCTCTGTCAAATCTGTATTCGAGAAAAAGGCTCTTTCAAGGTCACAATATGCAAAACTGCTGCCTTTCAGTTGTGCCTCCGCAAAATCGGCTTCAGTCAGATTGCATTTCACAAACGGAGTTTTCTGCATTCTTACATTTCGGAAAATAGAATAGTCCAACAGGCATTCCTCAAAACGGTAATGGGAAAATGAATTGGTGTTGGTGAAATCGCAACCGGTCATTTTACAGCCCTCAAACTTCACGTCGTGGCATGCTTTTCCGGCAAATACCGCCAACGACAAATTGCAGTTTCGGAACACACAGTTGCTCAGTGTCACCTTTCCGAAATGCAACTGATAGAAATTGCAGCTTTCAAACACACAGTCGGCATACTCCCCGTCCAACGTGTCTTGAGTGTATGCCGTATTTTTATAATGTGTCCATTTCTCCTCCGTTTCCATACGCAACCGATTTTATTTGCAAATGTACTCATTTACCCACGCAAACCCAACTATCACGCCCCGAAAATATCTGCTCAAAAACACATCCTGAAATTTGCACATTTTATAGTATTTTGCTACATTCGCTATGCAATAAATGAAGAATACAATGAGTGGATTAAGCAAAATGCTAAATTTCATCTCTGATTTGAAAGCAAACAACAACAGAGATTGGTTTGCGGAAAACAAATTGACGTACGAAACTACCAGAAACGAATGTTACGCTGAAATTGAAACCTTACTAAACCGGCTTTCCGCTACCGACAAAAGCCTTATCGGAGTTACCGCAAAGGATTGTACATACAGAATCTATCGCGACATCCGATTTTCCGCCGACAAATCGCCGTACAAAACCCACTTCGGCATTGTCATCGCCCAAAACGGGAGAAAATGCAAACAGGCAGGACGCTACATCCACATTGCTCCGGGCGAATGCGCTCTCTATGGAGGTGTATGGTTCCCGGAGCCACCTATATTGAAATTTCTCCGACGCAATATATTCGAGAACATTGAAGAATTTGAAGAAATTTTAAACCAGCCGGAATTCAAGGCAGCTTTTCCGACACTGACCGGCGACGAACTGAAGACAATGCCTAAAGGCTTCCCGAAAGATTCCCCCTACGGAGACATTCTTCGGAAAAAGGAATTTTTGGTACAAAAACCCTATCCTGACAGCTTTTTCAGGCAGAAAAACTGGATAGACATGCTGATTGCCGACATGCAAGTCATGCAGCCGTTCCTCGATTTTCTGAATTACGCCTTCGAGGAGTTGCACAGTGGAGAATATTCTGCGCAGAATCCGACAGAATTAATGCACAGATTTTAGCTTGCTGAGCAGTTTTCATTACACAGATTTTGTGCTAATGTGCCAAAATTTAAATAGTTGTAAAAAGCTAAAATACGTTTAGCAGGCTCAATTTTTTACGTTATTTTTGTATTGACAAATTAATTAACAAACAGATATCAGCTATGGCAAAAATACAAGGTGCCGTTGTAGTGAACGAGGAAAGATGCAAAGGCTGCAACCTGTGCGTGGTTGCCTGCCCTACCGACACGCTGGCTCTACAACCCAACGAAGTAAACAATCGAGGTTACCACTACGCTTTTATGAAGAATGCGGAAGCCTGCATTGGCTGTGCAAGTTGCGCACTCGTTTGTCCCGACGCGTGCATTGAAGTTTATAAAGTGCGCGTAGATTAACGTTTAACATTTAAAGACATTGAGCAGTATGAAAGAAGAAATACGACTGATGAAAGGTAACGAAGCTCTGGCACACGCTGCCATTCGTTACGGTGCTGACGGATATTTCGGCTACCCGATCACTCCACAATCGGAAGTTCTCGAAACCCTAATGGCAGAACAACCGTGGGAAAAAACCGGAATGGTTGTCCTTCAGGCAGAAAGTGAAGTGGCGGCTATCAATATGGTGTATGGCGGTGCGGCTGCCGGAAAAGTAGTGTTCACGTCATCGTCAAGTCCGGGTGTCAGCCTTATGCAGGAAGGCGTTTCCTATTTGGCAGCAAGCGAACTGCCTGCATTGATTATCAATGTCATGCGCGGCGGACCGGGTTTGGGTACCATCCAACCGTCACAGGCCGACTATTTCCAGGCAACTAAAGGCGGCGGTCACGGCGACTATCACCTTATCACGCTAGCTCCGTCATCCGTTCAGGAAATGTGCGACTTCGTAGGACTTGGTTGGGATTTGGCTTTCAAATACCGCACACCGGCCATCATCCTTGCCGACGGCGTTGTCGGACAGATGATGGAAAAGGTCGTATTGCCACCGCAACGCAAACGCCTTACCGACGAGGAAGTGCGCGAACGCTGCCCTTGGGCAACGACAGGACGTCACGGACGCAACACTCGCAACGTAGTGACTTCGCTCGAACTGGATTCCGACAAAATGGAAGTCAACAACGAACGCTTCCAACGCACCTACCGTCTGATTGAAGAAAACGAAGTGCGCTTTGAGGAAATCTACACTGACGACTGCGACTACCTGATTGTAGCATTCGGTTCCGTAGCACGTATCAGCCAGAAAGCTGTGGAAATGGCCCGCAAGGAAGGCTTCAAAATCGGCATCCTTCGTCCTATCACCCTTTGGCCGTTCCCGAAAGACGAAGTCAAACGCCTCGGACAGAAATCAAAAGGCGTGCTGGTGGTAGAAATGAACGCCGGACAGATGATTGAAGACGTTAAACTGGCTGTCGGCAATGACATCCCTGTTGAACACTTCGGACGTCTTGGCGGTATCGTTCCGTCGCCCGACGAAATTCTGGAAGCCTTCAAGCAAAAATTCATCAACAAATAGCGCTTCCAAGCCTTATTGTTTCATCAAGTAAAAAACAAACTCCACTATGGATATCAACGATATTATCAAACCTGAGAACCGGGTGTATAAGAAACCGGCGTTGCTCAACGACACTCACATGCACTACTGTCCGGGCTGTAGCCACGGAGTGGTACATAAAATCGTGGCAGAACTTATTGAAGAAATGGGCTTGCAGGACAGAGCTGTAGGCGTTGCGCCTGTGGGTTGTGCCGTGTTTGCCTACAACTATATCGACGTTGACTGGGTAGAAGCTGCACACGGACGTGCACCTGCCATTGCTACTGCCCTCAGCCGACTCAATCCGGGCAATCTGGTGTTCACCTATCAGGGCGACGGCGACTTGGCAGCTATCGGTACTTGCGAAACCATCCATGCAGCCAACCGCGGTGAAAACATCACCATCATTTTCATCAACAACGCTATCTACGGTATGACCGGCGGACAAATGGCTCCGACCACACTGCTCGGAATGAAAACTGCCACCACTCCTTACGGACGCCGTGCCGACCTGAACGGATATCCGCTGAAAATTTCCAACCTGCTTGCCGAACTCGACGGCACTTGCTACGTGACACGCCAGAGCGTACACACAGCCGCTGCTGTCCGCAAGACTAAGGCAGCCATCAAGAAGGCTTTCCAGAACACCCTTGACAAGAAAGGCACATCCGTTGTGGAAATCGTCAGCACTTGTAACTCAGGCTGGAAACTCACTCCTGCTGAATCCAACAAATGGATGGCAGAACACATGTTTGAAAAATACCCAATGGGCGACTTAAAGAATGAGTAATTTATGAAAACAGAAATAGTAATAGCAGGTTTCGGCGGACAGGGTGTACTGTCAATGGGTAAGATTCTTGCCTATGCCGGATTGATGGAGGACAAGGAAGTGACCTGGATGCCGGCCTACGGTCCGGAACAGCGCGGAGGTACAGCCAACGTGACAGTCATCATCAGCGACGAGCAGATAAGCTCACCGATCCTCAACAAATACGACATCGTGGTAGCTCTCAACCAGCAGAGCCTTGACAAGTTCGAAAGCAAGGTGAAACCGGGCGGCGTACTGCTCTACGACAATTACGGCATTCACCGCAATCCGGAAAGAACCGACATTGAAATCTACAGCATCAACGCCATGGAAGCCTCCATTGAGCTCAACAACTCAAAGGCCTACAACATGGTTGTGCTCGGCGCAATGTTGAAAATCCGCCCCGTTGTCACAATGGAAAGCGTCATCGCTGGCTTGAAAAAATCCCTGCCCGAACGCCACCACCACCTGATTCCAATGAACGAACAAGCCATCCAAAAAGGCATGTCACTCATATAGAAATAGGAAATAAAGAATGCTTAATAACGATGAAAGCCTGGCTCCATTTGGAATCAGGCTTTCATTATTTCTACACCACAGTTATCGGTTATTTCGAAAAACGGAGGCCGAGGCATACGTTGTCGTAGCTTTCGAGCAGCTTGATGGCGGTGTTGATGGTTTCGAGGTCGGCGGTATTTGCAACGAGTTTCAGCACTTCGAGCAGTTTCTTCACGTCGACTGTCAGTGCCAATGTGTTGCTCGTTTTCTGCACATAGGTGGTAAACGAATTCAACTTGCCGAGCTTGAGTTTCTCGTTCTGCGTCAGCGACAGCGTGAACGTACCGTCGTCATTCTTTATCAGGCGGCCTTTAATGGTTTTGCCTTTTACGGTCATCGTATAGTTGCCCGACGCGTCGAATGTAACTGTCGAACCTTCCAGACCTAATTTTTCATAATATGGCATCAGCTTGTTTTCGGCCAGGCTTGCCACTGCCGAACCTCCCGCCTGCTCCAATGCGTCGCCCGAGCGAAGCACTACTGCCGGTCCTGTGGCTTTCCACGTTCCTTCCAGCGAATTGAGCTGAATGTCGCCGTTTCCGGTCACGGCATTAACCAAGTCGCCCAAACCTTTGTTTCCAAACAAGTCTTTCAGTGAATCGGCATACACACTACTCGTGCCTGCCATCATCGCAACAATACCAAACACAATAAGTTTTAACGTTTTCATTGTCTTTTCCTTTTTAATTCATCTATTTTCGGATATCCTGCCCCACACCCTGTTTTTAAGTTGAAGAACGGAACACCGTATCTTTACAAAGATAACTTTTTCCATTGAAAAAAGCAAAAATACAGGAAACACTGTGGAGCAAAACAGGAAATAAATGCTCCATTCTCTCTGCTTACAACAGCTTTTTATAGACCAGGCAATACATCTGTTAAAATGTTTGCACTATCTTTCCATAAGATAGGCGGCGCCTCGGCAGAAAAAATCGAGCAAGCTCTTTTTTCTTCTCTCGGCTTGCACTATCTTTGCAAAATGATTTTTTGCCGAAGTGGCGAAAATTGATTTTTGAAATAATTAGCGTAAAAAACATATTACTTATGAACGAGTTAGCTACCAAGTACAACCCGGAAGAGGTTGAAGGAAAATGGTACGAATACTGGCTTCGTCACGAACTGTTCAAGTCAGTACCCGACAAACGTGAACCTTACACTATTGTCATTCCGCCGCCAAACGTGACCGGCGTTCTGCATATGGGACATATGCTCAACAATACGATTCAGGACATTCTTATCCGACGTGCCCGCATGGAAGGCAAAAATGCGCTGTGGGTACCGGGTACCGACCACGCTTCTATCGCTACTGAAGCGAAAGTGGTGGCACGTCTGGCACAAAAGGGTATCAAGAAAACCGACCTTACCCGCGAGGAGTTCCTCAAACACGCATGGGAATGGAAGGAAGAACACGGTGGCATCATCCTCGAACAGCTGAAAAAGCTGGGTGCTTCCTGCGACTGGAGCCGCACATCGTTCACAATGGACGAAATCCGCTCTAAGAGCGTTATCCGTGTGTTTGTCGATTTGTTCAACAAGGGCCTCATCTACCGCGGTGTACGCATGGTGAACTGGGACCCGGCTGCGCTCACTGCACTCAGCGACGAGGAAGTGGTCTACAAGGAAGAACACGGCAAGCTCTACTATCTCCGCTATAAAGTGGTGGGCGAAGACACTTACGCCATCGTTGCCACTACACGTCCGGAAACCATCATGGGCGACACGGCCATGTGTATCAACCCGAACGACCCGAAAAACGCTCACCTCAAGGGCAAAAAGGTTATCGTTCCGCTCGTTGGCCGCGAAATTCCGGTTATCGAGGACGAATATGTTGACATCGAATTCGGTACTGGCTGTCTGAAAGTCACTCCGGCTCACGACGTGAACGACTATATGCTCGGCGAAAAATACAACCTTCCGAGCATCGACATCTTCAACGACAACGGTACGCTGAGCGAAGCTGCCGGCATGTATGTGGGTATGGACCGTTTCGAAGTGCGCAAGCAAATCGAAAAGGACCTCGAGGCTGCCGGATTGCTTGAAAAGACGGAAGCCTACACCAACAAGGTGGGCCACTCCGAACGCACCGATGCCGTCATCGAGCCGAAGCTCTCCATGCAATGGTTCCTCAAGATGGACAAAATCACTATTCCGGCGCTCGATGCCGTTATGGACGACCATATCAAGTTCCACCCGGCTAAGTTCAAGAACACTTACCGCCACTGGATGACCAACATCAAGGACTGGTGTATCTCCCGTCAGCTCTGGTGGGGACACCGTATCCCAGCCTACTATCTCCCGAAAGGCGGATATGTTGTGGCTGAAACTGCCGAAGAGGCCTTGAAGCTCGCACAGGAAAAGACGGGCGACAGCAGCCTCACGCTGGCCGACCTCCGTCAGGAAGACGACTGCCTCGACACATGGTTCTCTTCCTGGTTGTGGCCTATCTCGCTGTTCAACGGTATTCTCGACCCGAACAACGAGGAAATCAAATACTACTACCCGACTTCCGACCTTGTAACCGGTCCGGACATCATCTTCTTCTGGGTAGCCCGCATGATTATCGCCGGATATGAATACATGCACGAAATGCCGTTCCGCAACGTGTACTTCACTGGTATCGTGCGCGACAAGCTCGGCCGCAAGATGTCGAAGTCGCTTGGCAACTCGCCCGACCCTTTGAAACTCATCGAAAAATACGGAGCCGACGGCGTACGTATGGGCTTGATGCTCGCCGCTCCTGCCGGCAACGACATTCTCTACGATGACTCCCTCTGCGAACAGGGCCGTAACTTCAACAACAAGATTTGGAACGCCTTCCGCCTCGTGAAAGGCTGGGAAGTGGCCGACTGCGAACAGCCTGAATATGCAAAAATCGCCGTTAAGTGGTTCGATGCCGTGCTCAACAAGACATTGGCGGAAGTCGACGACCTCTTCGGAAAGTTCCGTTTGTCGGAAGCCTTGATGGCTGTCTACAAGCTGTTCTGGGACGAATTCTCATCCTGGTACCTCGAAATGGTGAAACCTGCCTACGGTCAGCCTATCGACCGCGCTACCTACGAAGCTACACTCGGATTCTTCGACACGCTGCTCCGTCTGCTCCACCCGTTCATGCCGTTCATCACGGAAGAACTCTGGCAGCACATCGCCGAACGCAAGGACGGCGAAAGCATCATGACCGCCCAGCTGCCTAAGGCCGGAGAAATCGACGAAGCCACTATCGCCGCTGTCAACACGGCAAAGGAAATCATCGCCGGTGTGCGTACAGTCCGCTTGCAGAAGAACATCCCGAACAAGGAAGCCCTCGAACTGCAACAGGTAGCCACAGCCGAAGTTCCGGTATTGCCGATTGTGATGAAGCTCGCCAACCTTTCAGCCGTCAACAACGTGACTGAAAAGGACGCTACAGCCGCTTCATTCCTCGTTGGCACAACGGAATACGCCGTACCTCTCGGCAACAACATCAATGTGGAAGAAGAGTTGAAGAAACTCGAAGCCGACCTCAAGTACAACGAAGGATTCCTCCAGAGCGTACTGAAGAAGTTGAGCAACGAAAAATTCGTCAACAACGCTCCTGCAAAAGTTATCGAAATGGAACGCAAGAAGCAGGCCGATGCCGAAGCGAAAATCGCTACCCTCAAGGAAAGCATCGCCGCTTTGAAGAATATGTAATCCCACCCGCGATTACAATCCCACCGCACCCCCTTCCCCACCGGACAGGGGGTGTTTTGGTTTTTAAAAAACAATATCGTTTTTTTGCTTAACTTCCTCTAAGTTGTTATCTTTGAAAGTACTAAGATAACAAGGATAACTCAATTTAATAATTTGCTAGATGATGTACATTAATCGAATCATATTAATTGGAAATGGGTTTGACTTGGCCCACGACAAAAACACATCCTATACTGATTTCATTAAATATTATTGGTTTAACAGAATAAAAAAATAGTTCAGTAGTGATGCAAGTAAAGATCCAACTCTCTTATGTAACATATCCACATGGGACTCTATGTCTTTCAGTGAACAATTCAAAAAATTCCGTTTAGATAGGATTACAGACCCAAATGAGGCTTTAGACTATTTAGACAGACATGAAAAATCAAAATGTCTAACACGACATTATAATTCTGAATTTTTCGAAAATATAAATAAGTTCATCGAAGAAAGAGGCTGGGTTGACATTGAATATCAATATTACAAATGTTTGACAAATCCAACGTATTCCCCAGAATCATTAAATTCAGAATTAAAAGAACTAACTAATGAATTAGTAGGGTACTTAAATTCTATAAACATAGAGATTACACCAAAACCCAGTATACAAAATAAGATATTCGAAGAAATAAAAAAAAGAGATATTTGTATTTCTAAACAGAACCTCTATAACGAATACATCAATTATAGAAACGCCCAACATTTTAATAAGACTTATGAAGAACAAAAATTTAAAGACTATGACAAAGAATACAAAAAACAGTCTAGTCCACTTTTACCAGACAAAATAATGCTATTAAATTTCAATTATACACATTTTGCAGATTTATATATTCCGCAGAAATCCCGCTTTACAGTTAATCATATACATGGTGAATTATCTAAACCTGAAAGTATTATATTTGGCTATGGCGATGAATTAGATGATGACTATCAAAAAATTCTCAAACTAAACAATAATGAATACTTAGATAATATGAAATCAATACATTATCTTGAATCAAAAAATTACCGTGATCTTCTTAGCTTCATCAATGAAGATCCTTTTCAAATATATATCATGGGACATTCTTGCGGCAATTCTGACAGAACATTATTGAACACATTATTTGAGCATAAAAACTGCATTACAATAAAACCATTCTATCACCTAAAAGAAGATGGCACAGATGATTATTTAGACAAGGTTAAAAACATAACTCGCAATTTTACAGATATGCAACTTATGCGTGACCTTGTAGTTAACAAAGAATTTTGTGAACCACTCTCCTAATTACTATAAAAATCACTGTCTTAATTGCTATATCACATTTTTTCTGTACTTTTGTAAAGCATAAAAAATATGCAAACATATAGCTCAATCGCCTCTGAATCACCACCTCGGAAAAAGAACGAGCTATTTACAACACACGTTGAGGAGTCCGTATACGACGCAGACTTCTCGCTTAGTGTGTTGTGGCTTGTGGTGAGCCAAGAGGCGTAGGCGATTGTCTGCGTCTTTTTTGTTTTGATGTAGACTTATTGCAAATTGATTAGGCAATATTGCAACAAAATTTTTTTAATAAAAAACAGCAATGAATAACGAAAAACACCCAATGTTAGAAAAAGCAAATGAAATTAAGATGACAAGATTATTATTTTTCTTTATTGCCTTAATGCCAATGCTATATGTCAGTGCTCAGGAAATAAAGACAACAGCTGCGTATCAATATGATTATATTGAATGCTTGGATAAGAATGGCAACATTGTTGATGAGTTTGACTGTGGAGGAATTATTCTATTTGCTGACGCAGGAAGACAAGAATGGATTTCTATTACTATCGGTGAAGAGGAGACATATACGGGTATCGTACATAGCAAAAAACAAGAAAGTATAGACTCGGGAACTACGATGATGGTATATCTAGTTATTCAAGAGTTCAATGAACATAAAGTTCCCCTGCAAATCTTTGAAATATATGATTTAAGTAAATCTTCAGATATACCAAATTGTTTCGTGGTTTCGATTTGTAGCACAACGACAGGAGAGGTTATACAAAGCCAATCATTCCATAAGATTTCACGTATAAGATAAAAAACTACTAAAATGAACAGATTAATCACAACTGTATTTGCAACATTAATTTTAGCGTGTGCATATGCGCAAACCAATGAACCGGGAAACAATATCGGGAGAACATTATCCCAGATGAAGCAGTTATTCCCAGAATTACGTTATACAAAAACGGACTCGAAAGGAATACAATATGAGGATGGATATCCACAAGATGGAATAGCAACATTCTTCTACTTCAAAGACAATAAAGTCATAGAAGAATGTATGATTATTCAATCGAATGATGGGTTTCCAAGAATGTGGTTTGACAAAATGGTTGATAGTTTTGTAACAAACTACCCACCGGGATTTGGCACTAGTGGATATAATGTTAAACATTGGTGTTATTCCACTTTCACTGTACATCTTATATTCGTATCAGAAGATAACATCAATACAGCAATGATAGTATATGAAGCAGGAGGCTGGGAAACAGGGGTTACAAGTGAGGATTTTTTCAAGAAATATAAATAAATTCTATATGCACTTGCAAAAAGGAGAATAGACTTATTTCTACAAACAATCAGTGTAGCAAATTAATAATCATATTATTTTAGACTATATAAAGAAGTCTTCATATTTAAATGAATAAGGAACCGCCTTGTAATTAATAATTAAACTAATTATAAGACGGTTCTGTTTTTTGCATTCTTCACAAATATTTTTGCATTAACTGTTTGGCTGCGCTTATCGGTTTTGCCGATGGATTTCATCGAAATTAAGCGTTTTTCGGATAGATGGCGTTTCGGGGCAATGCTGTAATTTTGCCGTTGGAAAACGATAAACGACGATGGATATGAAACAAAAGAATAGCACCCCAACAGCGAAACGCAACCGACGGATACGGCTCTGCATGTTCTTTTCCGGACTGTCGGTCTTTGCACAGCTCTACCTGTTTCAGCCACTGCTGCCTGAACTGTGCCAGTTCTTCGGCGTGGAAATGGCGGCAAGCAGCCTTGCCGTGTCGCTGTCGACCATCGGTATGGCCGCCGGCCTGCTGTTCTTTGCCTTTACCGCCGACTCGATTGCCCGCGAACGGCTGATGGGCATGGCGCTCATCGTCTCGTCGCTGTTGACACTGGCAACGGCCTTCGCCGTGAGTTTTCCGCTGCTGCTCGCGCTCAGCTTCCTGAAAGGGGCGACGCTTGCCGGCGTTAGTGCAGTGGCACTCGCCTATCTGACGGAAGAAATCGACAAGACAGTCATCGGTGCCGCCATCAGCCTCTACCTGAGCGGCAACACCATCGGAGGCATGTCGGGACGCGTGGCGGGAACGCTCATTGCCGGATGGCACGGCTGGCAGGCGGCCGCCGTGGGCATCGGCATCGCCAGTCTGCTGCTCGGCGTGCTGTTCTTCCGGCTGATACCCCGCTCTACGAATTTCCGCCCTGTGCCGGTCAGCTTCCGCATGAAAAGCCGACAGATGCACCGTTTGCTCTCGCAACACACGTTTCTGAGCATGTTTCTGATAGCTACGCTCATCATGGGCACCTTCGTGAGCGTGTACAACTATATTTCCTTTATTCTCAGCTCTTCGGCCTTCCATCTGCCCCATCATCTCATTGCCATGGTGTTTCTGATGTACACCACCGGCGTGGCGGGTTCGTTCGTAGCCGGAAGCCTGTCGGACCGACATGCCCCGGAAAAACTGCTGCAAGGCTTTCTGCTGCTGATGGGCGCAGGATTGCTGATGCTTTTCCATCTCCGCCTGTGGAGCATTGTCGGCGGACTGGGCGTATTCACTTTCGCCTTTTTCGCCGCCCACACCGTAGCCAGCCGCATCGTGTCGGTCAACGCTTCGGAAGCCAAAAGCAGCGCAACGAGCCTCTACTGGCTGTTCTACTATGCCGGTTCGGGAATCGTAGGCACGCTGACGGGATTGGTGCTTTCCCGCTTTGACTGGAATGTGTTTCTCGCGGTTCTACTTGGACTGACAGTCCTTGCGTTCGCCACCTCCGCCGCCCACAGCCCGGCGCTGCATGCCGTTGCCGCACGCCTCCGTCTTCATCACCGCTAAAATGAATCAATAACAATAAAAACTATTTTGACTATGAAACGAACAACCCTACTGGCTCTTGCCGCACTTCCGCTGCTGGCACAGGCACAACTGCCGACCACCGTCGTTGACAGCAATATCCGCTATTGCGAAAGCACGCTGCCCTATCGCGACGGCGTACTGATTGCCAACTTCGGCACGGAACAGCTCAATCCGCTCAACACGGAAGGCAAAGGCTACATCCTGTATTTCGACGGCAAAACAACGAAAACTGTCATTCCCGCCGACGGCCATCTGAATGCTCCGAAGGGAATGTATCTCGACGGCGACGATTTCCTCTTCATTGCCGACGTAAACAAAGTGGTGGTTTACGACCTCAACGCGCCGACACAGCCGCAGACTCTCCAAATGCCGGAAGGCGACCTGTTTGTCAACGATATGGCAGCCGCCGACGGCACGCTCTATATTTCCGTGACGAACACCGACCGCATCTACAGCATAGACCTCAATACAGCCGAAAGCCATCTGAAGGAATGGGCCAGCGTGCCGGGACCGAACGGAATAGTCATCAAGGACGGCGCGATGTACGTTACCTCCTATCCTGCCGACGGCACAACGAAAGCCGACAACGTGATTTACCGCATTGCCGACCTGAAGAATCCGCAACCGGAAGCCTACATCAACATTCCGGGACAATACGACGGCATCAGCTTCTCGGCGGACGGAGAATATGTCTACTTCACCAACTGGCAACCGGCAGGCATCAGCAAAATGAATCTGAAAACCCGAAAGGTGACGGAACTTGCGCTTGACCTGAAAACGCCGCTCATCGGTCCCGCCGACATCTCCGTCGCCCACGGTAACATCTACATCCCCGACCTACCCAACAGCCGGGTAGTCATCATTAAGGAATAATCTACCACTGACATAAACCCCAAAACGCCGCTGTCCGGTCAAGTCACGCGAAAGGCGGATTTGACCGGACAGCCTTATTTTTTGTATCTACCGACTTATTTCTTCACTGCGGGAGGATAGTAGCCTTCCACAATCGGGAGGAACTGCTCCAACAGTTCGTCGACCACTTCCGGACGCTGCTTGGCAAGGTTTTCCTGCTGCGTACGGTCATTCTTGAGGTCAAACAGTCCGTATTCGCCGATATTGCCGAGTTCGTTGCCCGTCAGATTGCGTTCTTTTCCCTTGTAAGGCATTATCAACGCCCAATCGGCTGTACGGTAAGCCAAACGCCCGTCGGCTTCCAGAACGAGGTCTTTACGTCCCTGAAGGCTGCGTCCGAGCAGCGCGTCAAGCTGGTTCTGCGTATCCAGTCCGTCGGGGATACGACAGCCGAGCATGGAAGCCAGCGAAGCCATCAGGTCAATCTGGCAAACCAGCGCATCGGAAACCACCGGCTTCACCGTATCTTTCCAATAAACGAAGAAAGGCACATGCGCGCCGCCGTCGAAAAGGCTATACTTGCCGCCGCGAAGTCCGCCCGTCGGAGAGTGCTTACCTACTTTCTCCACAGCTTCGTCCTTATAGCCGTCGTCGAGCACCGGACCGTTGTCGCTTGAGAATACGATAATCGTATTTTCAAGAATACCCTCTTTTTCCAAATGCTTGAGCAGTTCGCCCACACACCAGTCAGCCTCAACGATAGCGTCGCCACGCGGACCCATTGTCGTGGCACCCACAAAGCGGCTGTGAGGAGCACGCGGCACGTGCGGCTGATGGAGTCCGTAGTAGAGGAAGAACGGCTCGCCCTTGTGTTCGCTCACAAAATTCTTCACCTTGTCAACGAAATAGTCAGCCATGTCCTCGTCCACCCAACGGGCCTTTTCTCCGCCACGCATAAAGCCGATACGGGGAATGCCGTTGACGATGGACTGGTTATGTCCGTGCGACCACTCCATTTTCAGCATTTCCGGATTGGTCAGCGCCGTAGGTTCGCCCTCAAAATTCTTTTTATAGCTCACTTCGATAGGGTCGTTCGGGTCAAGGCCCACCACATCGCCGTTTTCCACATAAACCGTCGGCACACGGTCGTTCGTGGCGGCAATCAGACAGGAGTAGTCGAAGCCTATCTCTCGCGCACCCGGTTTGACAGTCTTGTTCCAGTCAACGTTGCCGTTGCCCATACCCAAATGCCATTTGCCGATGGCTCCCGTCGTGTAGCCGCATTCCTGCATCATCTGCGGCAGCGTGAACTGCGATTCCTGAATGAGCAGCGGAGCGTCGCCCGGCAGGATTTTCGCATTCTTGTTCTTCCACGGGTACTGTCCCGTCAGCAGCCCATAGCGGCTGGGGGTCGATGTGGCGGAAGTGGCATAGCCGTTTGTGAAGCATACGCCTCCGTTTGCCAGACGGTCGATGTTCGGCGTACTGATAGTAGTCGAGCCATAGGCACTCACATCGCCGAAACCGAGGTCGTCGGCAAGAATTACAATCACGTTCGGTTTTTCAGCGGCGAATGCCAGCCCCGGCAGACAGCCGAAGGCCGACACACACCAAAAGATTTTTTTCATTGTCATTTCGTTTTGTATTGTTGGATTAAATAATAGGTCATTTCGTTGCGGCAACCGCCTACTTCTTCAGGAAGCGAATCGTGCCGCTGTCGGTTGTCATCAGGTACATTCCCGGCGACAGTTCCCCGACCTGCACGCTGCTGATTCTTTCACCCGTTAATTGGAGGACAGGCACTCCCGCCAATGTGTAGACCGTCACCGTTGATGATGGTACTGCCAAATTCACCTTATCGGCAGCAGGATTCGGGTAGACGCGCTGCCCGGCAGCAACAGCCACCTCTCCTACTGAAGATTCCGGCACATAGTTGGCATCCCACAGGCGATAGACGGCAATACCGTTAGCCGGACAATACTGGTACAGATAATAGCTTCCGGCATCAATCTTTTCAGCAAAAATCCAGTTGGAAACGGAATAGTTGCCGCCAGCTGTATAGCCTTTGTCGCCAATCGGATTGACGGTTTCGATGTATTTGTTGTCGGTCTGGTCCTTTACGGTAAAGCCTCCCGTGTAGTTTGTTCCCGAATTATAGACAAGAATATTGTGGCTGCTCAGCGTAAAATACTCGGCACCGCAAGTGCTGTTGCGTGCCGGCGGACGAGTGGACGAGCCTGAAAGCACTACGCCTTCGTCTGCGCCGTTATACTCATAAATGCCGTTATTGCGCACCATATACAGCCAGTGTTCCTTATTGTTCTTGATAGGCACAACGTATCCGGCTGTCGACGACTGGATGGAGAGTCCACCGCTGCGGTGCGTCTGCACAAACTCGCCGTTCTTGAATTCAATGATATTCACCACCGTCTGGCCATTAGGGAACATATACACATAGCCGCCCTCGCCCAGCACATCACCACTGGCCGAAATAAAGTTGGTCTGGCCGATGTCCAGCGTCTCAAAGCTGACTTCCAACGGTTCTACGCCGCTGCCCGGCATCGTTCCGCTCGGATAAATCAGTACGGAATGTTCCAACGCCGTCTGCTTGTCGTTTCTCACAATAATGTTTCCGGCATCGTCGCAGGCAGTTCCCCAGCCGGCACCGCCGGGAAGCGTTCCAACGAGGCCGTCCTTGCCATAAACATAAATCAATTTGTCACTACAGTCGTTGATATAGAAATATCCTTTATAAGCTCCGCCCTGCTGTGCGTTTGTACCGTCGATATGCTCCGGCGCATTGCCTTCGCGGTCGGTAAAGCTCCAAACCTTTTCAAAGCGGAAATCCACCTCACCGGTATTTCCTTCCGGCTCTTCTCCCTTGAACACGCAACGTAACAGACCTTGTCCTTCGGCTACGGCCATAAGATAGATATAGCCTTTTTCCACCCAGGCAAAGCCTCCCGCATAGCCTGTCAAAGCATTCTCGAAGCCGTCAATGCCATCGGGAACGGCTTCTACGGATTGCAGCCCGGATGTCACATTGTAAAGGCCAAACGGTCCCGACTCGCTGCCGGTAGCAAACAGGTACAGGTTGCTACCATAGCGGAACGGAGTAAATCCGGCCATTCCTTCCCAAAGTTTTCCGGCCGGCATGGCCATAAACTGCTTCATTGCTTCGCCGTCGGTCTCCCAGTTGAAGGCATATTCTACAGGAAGTGCCGCACGCGTGTCGACCACCACATGGTCGCGGCTGAAGGGCGACACCGTCAGAAGGGCGTTTTCGGGCAGTTCCACGAGATTCCGCACGGGCAACGAACCTTTCTTCAAGGCAATGCCCGAAATTCCGGTCGCCGTCGTATAATAGACACGCAAATCGTCTCCGCTGCCACTGACACAGAAAGAAACATTGTCGGCTTCGGGCAAAGTCATCTGCAACTGCGGTGCCGCAGTGAGGTCAGCCCAAGCATAGAGTGAACCTTCGGCAAGCGCCATCAGCGTACCGTCGGCTGCCACCGACAAATCGGCCACATTAGCAATGCCTGTCAGATTCATGTCGGCGCGCTTTTCGCAGGTCTTCATGTCGAAGGCGCGAACACCGGCATCGTCGAGCACATAAAGCAGCGAACCGCCGGTCACCGCCCTGCGGACATTGGCAAACGCAACATCGGCCACGAAAGCATCTTCAAACGTATAGGATTCCTGCACGGTTCCACGATAGGCCGGATAGTCGACAACATTCGGTACAAGACCACTGAACGGGTCGAGTTCGGGAAGATCGACCGTATCCAGATAGTCGACGGCTATGAAATCACAACCGTAATTGCCGTAAACCTTATAGAGGGCATCCGTATTCAGCGTCCATACACCGACTTTCAAATCTTTCTCATGGAAACGTGTCACGGTGTTCTTGTCGAAACAGCCCGTCTGAATGTAGGCTCCGATGTTCTGCTCCACACACCAGTCGAAATTCGATTCCCAGTTGGAGTTGCAGAGAAACATGAGTTTGAAATCCGGATAACGCTCGCGGATATACTCCAGACACTTTTTCATAGACGTATTGATAATGGCCGTTTCGCCGAATCCGTATTCAATCACCGTCTCCACCATTCGCGTCAGATTGCTACAGTCGTTGGTGTTGATTCCTGTAGCCCATTTCAGTTCGATGAAAGGATAAACATTATAGTCCTTGCATATTTGCAGATATTCCTCCAACGTACACAGTTTTCCGGTATAGGTCACTCCACTGCGGGTCTGCGTGTAAGTTTCCGCCTTGAGTTCGTCGATAGTGGCTTTCGTAATGTCAAGATTTCCACCCAGACGTTCGGTCGTGTCGTCATGAATGAGGATAAACGTTCCGTCGCCTGCCACTTTCACATCCGTTTCCAGATAAAGGTATCCCATTTCCGCACCGGCAATAAACGCCTCGCGCGAATTTTCCACACCCCAGAGGCTTCCACGGTGTCCGATCAGCGCAGGTGCTGCCCACGCCGGCAATACGGAAGCCAATGTCAGGAACATTGCAATCAGTTTCGTTTTCATAGAAGTTAAAGGTTTTAAGGGTTGTTAGGTTTATATACGTCTTCCTTGCGGGAAATGTCTTGAATTCTACAAATTTACCCAACTTTACCGACTAAACAAACAGATACAGACAAAAAAATCGGTCACTGCCCCCAAGGCAATGACCGACTTAATATTTCAGGTTCAAATAATAGCTTAGTTTCCTTCAGCGTTCTTGATGACAGCGGCATCAGCTGCAGCTTCTTCTTCAAGACGAGCATCAAGGCTCTTGTTCAGACGTGCCATTTCTTCCTTGCTGCCGACAATCAGGGAAGCGTATTCACGCAAACCTGTACCGGCCGGAATCAAGTGACCGCAGATTACGTTTTCCTTCATACCTTCCAAGTAGTCAACCTTACCGTTGATAGCGGCTTCGTTGAGCACCTTGGTTGTTTCCTGGAAGGAAGCAGCCGACATGAAGCTTGAAGTTTGAAGAGCGGCGCGAGTGATACCCTGCAACATCTGGTCGGAAGTAGCAGGAACTGCATCGCGTACCTGTACAGTCTTCAAGTCCTTACGCTTCAAGGCAGAGTTTTCGTCGCGGAGCTTGCGGACAGTAATCATCTGACCCGGTTTCAAGTTCTGAGAATCGCCGGCATCAACAACCACCTTCTTACCCCAGATGCGGTCGTTTTCATCCATGAATTCGCGCTTGTCAACAACCTGCTGTTCGAGGAAGCGAGTGTCACCCGGATCGAGGATAGTCACCTTACGCATCATCTGGCGAACGATTACTTCAAAGTGCTTGTCGTTGATCTTCACACCCTGCATACGGTAAACGTCCTGAACTTCATTCACGATATATTCCTGAACGGCTGTCGGACCCTTGATGTTCAAGATGTCGGACGGAGTGATAGCACCGTCGGACAGCGGTGTACCGGCACGCACATAGTCGTTTTCCTGTACAAGGATCTGTTTTGACAGCGGAACAAGATATTTCTTGACTTCACCAATCTTCGGCTGTACTGTGATTTCACGGTTACCGCGTTTCACCTTACCAAAGATAACCTCGCCGTCGACTTCAGAAACGATAGCCGGGTTAGACGGGTTACGCGCTTCAAACAACTCGGTCACTCGTGGGAGACCACCCGTGATATCACCGGCGTTACCGGATGCGCGCGGAGTCTTGATGAACACATCACCGGCCTTGATTTCGTCGCCGTCCTCAATCATGAGGTGAGCGCCTACCGGCAATGAATAAGTCTTGAGGATATCACCGTTCGGGCTTACGATATGAGCTTCCGGAACCTTTGTACGGTCTTTCGACTCAGTGATAATCTTTTCGTGCAAACCAGAAGTTTCGTCAGTTTCCTTGCGGAATGTCACACCTTCGATGACGTTTTCAAAGTTCACCTTACCGGAAACTTCGCTGACGATTACGGCGTTGAACGGGTCCCATTCACAAATTACGTCACCCTTCTTGACTGTAGCACCGTTCTGGAAGTACAGTTTAGAACCGTAAGGGATGTTCGTATTCGTAAGAATCATATTTGTATGCGGATCAACGATACGCATTTCAGCAAGACGACCTACAACAACGTCGCAAGCTTCAGTCTTAACCGTACGCAATTCGTCGATTTCAAGGATACCGTCGTAGCGTGAAGTTACAGAAGATACGGCTGCAATGTTGGAAGCAACACCACCGACGTGGAATGTACGAAGTGTCAACTGTGTACCCGGCTCACCGATTGACTGTGCAGCGATGACACCGACTGCCTCACCTTTCTGTACCATGCGGTTGGTAGCAAGGTTACGGCCATAACACTTGGCACATACACCCTTCTTGGATTCACAAGTCAATACCGAACGGATTTCAACCGATTCGATCGGCGACTTCTGAATTCTGTCGGCTGCTTCGTCGTTGATTTCTTCACCGGCTGCTACGATAACTTCACCCGTAAGCGGGTCAACGATATCGTGAACAGAAACACGGCCGAGAATACGCTCGCCCAATGTAGCGACAACGTCCTCGTTGTTCTTCAACTCTGTACATACAAGACCACGCAATGTGCCGCAGTCCTCTTCTGTAATGATAACGTCGTGAGCAACGTCAACAAGACGACGAGTCAAATAACCGGCGTCGGCTGTCTTCAACGCAGTATCGGCAAGACCTTTACGCGCACCGTGAGTAGAGATAAAGTACTCCAACACGGACAGACCTTCCTTAAAGTTCGCCAAAATCGGGTTCTCGATAATCTGACCGCCTTCAGCACCACTCTTTTGCGGCTTGGCCATCAAACCACGCATACCGGAGAGCTGACGAATCTGGTCCTTAGAACCACGGGCACCAGAGTCAAGCATCATGAAGATTGGGTTGAAGCCCTGGTTGGCAGCAGTAAGCTGCTTCATCAGCGTATTTGACAAACGGGAGTTGACGTGTGTCCAAATATCAATAATCTGGTTGTAGCGTTCGTTGTTGGTGATGAAACCCATGTTGTAGTTGTTCATCACTTCTTCAACCTGCTCGTAACCTTCTTTTACATACTGTTCCTTTTCTTCCGGAATCAGCACATCACCCAAGTTGAACGACAGACCGCCACGGAATGCCATCTTGTAACCCAGGTTCTTGATATCATCAAGGAACTGTGCTGAGCGAACCACACCGCAAGCCTTGATTACGACACCGATGATGTCGCGCAATGACTTCTTGGAAATCAACTGGTTCACATATCCGATTTCTTTCGGCACATACTGGTTGAAAAGAATACGTCCGACAGATGTTTCTTTTACCATCTTCTTCACCAGATTTCCGTTTTCGTCGAGGTCGTCAACGATTACTGAAATAATGGCGTGGAGCGTACATTTTCCTTCGTTGTATGCGATTTCGGCCTCTTCCGGTCCGTAGAATACAAGACCTTCACCCTTGTCGCCGCTACGCAGCTTGGTGATATAGTAAAGACCGAGCACCATGTCCTGAGAAGGCACGGTGATAGGCGCGCCGTTAGCCGGGTTAAGGATGTTGTGTGCACCGAGCATCAACATCTGAGCCTCAAGGATTGCTTCGTTACCAAGTGGCAAGTGAACGGCCATCTGGTCACCGTCGAAGTCGGCATTGAACGCCGTACAAGCCAACGGGTGCAACTGAATAGCCTTACCTTCAATCATTCGAGGCTGGAACGCCTGGATACCAAGACGGTGAAGTGTCGGGGCACGGTTAAGCAATACCGGGTGACCTTTCATCACGTATTCAAGAATGTCCCAAACGATCGGTTCCTTGCGGTCAACGATTTTCTTCGCACTCTTGACTGTCTTGACAATACCGCGTTCGAT
>OLQD01000491.1_pt1 | contig 37451 bp, 28 predicted proteins | sample 1672841 | NCBI WGS metagenome assembly OLQD01 (sample SAMEA3136729, study PRJEB25190) | human gut metagenome | biome: human gut; feature: human-associated habitat; material: faeces | place: Austria | collected 2013 | reverse complement strand
TTTATTTCGGAGAAGCAGAGGATTTTGTGAACTTTATCAGGGAAAAAGACAGTATTTCTGTTACTTATTATCCGGAAATCAATCAGTTCAGAGGAAGAGAAGATATTCAGATTGTCATTCAGAATTATTGCTAGTGCAGTTTTTTTCAAAGGATTGATTCTGTAATGAAAAGATGCTATACTATAAATTATTTATGAGTTTACATTGTAAATTTCTGGAGGAAAATTAAGATGAAGAAAGCAGACAGAATATATTATGGCGGAGATTATAATCCTGACCAGTGGGATGATCAGACAATAGATGAGGATATGCGTTTGTTTAAAAAAGCTGGAATTAATTTATTAACTCTTCCAGTTTTTTCATGGGCAAAGCTTGAGCCAGACGAGGGTGTTTATAATTTCGAATGGTTGGACCGAATCATTGATAAAATTTGGGAAAACGGTATTCATGTATGCCTTGCTACTCCAACTACTGCACAACCGGCCTGGCTGTCCACCAGATATCCAGAAGTACTTCCTGTTGATATTGCAGGAAGAAAAAGAACTCATGGAATGCGCGTGTTCTTCTGCGTAAACAGCTTGAAATATCGAGAAAGAGCAGCTGCAATTGCAGAGCAAATGGCTATGCGTTACGCCCATCATCCAGCACTTGCGATGTGGCATGTTTCCAATGAATATGGAACCTATTGTTACTGTCCGACCTGTCAGGCAAAGTTTCGTGTATGGTTAAGAAAACGTTATGGAACAGTGGATGAACTGAATAAAAGATGGCACACCACGTTCTGGGGAAGAATTGTCAGTAGCTTTGAAGAAGTAACACTACCTACAGAATTAAATGATGATTATCGGTTTAATCCGGCAATTCAGTTAGACTATATGCGCTTTGTAACAGATTCAACAGCGGAATGTTTCCAGAATGAATATGATATTCTGAAAAAATATAATCCGGAGATTCCTATTCAGACAAATATGTCCGGTTTTATCAAGAAATTAGATCAATTTACCATGACTAAGAAATTGGACATAGTAGGATGGGATAACTATCCGTGGCCAGATGATCCGGCGTATTTCGTGGCAATGAAGCATGATATTATGCGAGGCTTAAAAGGAGGCCAGTCTTTTGTTCTAACAGAGCAGTCTCCAAATCAGCAGAACTGGCAGCCTTATAATCTGCTAAAACGTCCTGGTGAAGTGAGAAGATTATCCTATCAGGCAATGGCGCATGGAGCAGATACCTGCCTGTTTTTCCAGATGAGACAGTCTGTTGCCGGACAGGAAAAATTCCACGGGGCAATTATTAGCCATTCAGGAAGAGAGGATACAAGAGTTTTCAGGGAATCAAGTGTATTGGGAGCTGAGCTAGCGCATATAGGAGATACTTTTTTGAATGGAAGGACACCTGCAAGGGTAGGAATCCTTTTTGACTGGAACAACTGGTGGGCATTGGAACTTTCCAGCGGTCCGTCTAAGGATATGGATTATCTAAAAACAGTTTCTCTTTATTATGAAACCCTGTATCGACAGAATATCGGAGTAGATTTTCTGCCATTTGAGGCAGAGCTGGAGAAATATGATCTCGTTATAGCACCTATGATTTATATGGAAAAAAATAATATTGGCGAAAAGTTAAATGCATATGTGAAAAATGGCGGAACTCTGGTTACTACAGTTATGTCTGGACTTGCAGATGAAAATGACCGTTGCGTATTCGGTGCTTATCCAGGAAAATTAAAGGACATGCTTGGAATCTGGGTAGAAGAAACGGACGCTCTTCGCCCGTATGAACAGAATCATATGAAAATCGAAAAGGCGGATATGGTTTCAAGAGAAGAATATTCCTGTGACTTTTTGTGTGATATTATTCATCCAGAAGGTGGTGCGGAAGTTCTTGCAACCTATGAAGATGACTTTTATGCAGGAATTCCATGCGTGACCTGCAATACTTTCGGAAAAGGAAAAGCTTACTATATTGGAACTCAGCCAGAACAGAAATTTCTGGAAGAACTGATGGAAAAAATTTGTAAAGACTGCAATATCGAAAGCGTATATTCCGCAGATGAAGGTGTGGAGCTGACAGTCAGAAAATCCGATAAAGGTAGAATTGTTTTTGTGATTAATCATAACAGTAAAGAGGCAGAAGTTGATTTTGGAACAGATAAACTGAAAAGCCTTATTGATGAGCGGAAATTTACCGGGAAGAATACGATTCAGCCAGGAGACGTATTTGTAACCATAGTTGAGGAATAGTTTGGAAGAAAATGGAGAAGTGTTGAAATGGAAAAGAATATTTTATTTCCCAAGTTAAATGGTTTCGTCCATGGTGGAGACTATAATCCGGAACAGTGGCTGGATCGTCCTGACATTCTGGAAGAAGATATCAGAATGATGAAAAAAGCAGGTGTGAACTGTGTTACACTTGGCGTTTTTTCCTGGTCCGTATATGAGCCTAGGGAAGGCGAATTTCACTTCGAGTGGCTGAAAAAAATTATGGACAGTTTATATGAAAACGGCATTTATACGATCCTTGCCACACCATCCGGCGCAAGACCTGCATGGTTGGATAAAAAGTATCCGGAAGCAATGCGAGTTGGAAAAAACGGCCAGCGAAATCATCATGGGGTGCGTCACAATCACTGCATGTCCTCACCGGAATATCGCAAAAAAACAGCACTTATGGACAAACTGCTGGCTGAAAAATTCGGACAGCATCCTGGTCTTATTATGTGGCATGTTTCCAATGAGTTAGGCGGAGAGTGCTATTGTCCTCTGTGCGTAGAGCGTTTTCAGAAGTACCTGAGCGAGCAGTTTGATCATGAAATCGACAAATTAAATCAGGCATGGTGGACAACCTTCTGGAGTCATCGTTACAATGATTTTGATCAGATTGAGCCGCCATTTGCAAATGGTGAAGGCAGTATTATGGGGCTGAACCTGGAGTGGAAACGATTTACTACCTGGAATATGAATGATTTTATGAATTCTGAAATTCAAGTCCTCAAAGAGATTACCCCGGATATCCCTGTGACAGCAAATTTTATGATGCTTTACAATGGTCTTGATTACCGAAAAATGGCACCGTTTCTGGATGTGATCTCCTGGGACAGCTATCCACAATACAACAATGATTATGAAAGCTTGTATGAAACCATGACAGAAAATGGGTTTCATCACGCAGTGATGCGCGGGTTGAAAAAGGACAAGCCCTTTATGCTGATGGAAAGTGCACCTGGGCTGGTAAACTGGCATCCGTATAATAAAGTAAAAAGACCTGGCGTTCACAAGCTTGCGTGTATGCAGGCAATTGCCTGTGGTTCCGATACTGCTCAGTATTTTCAGTGGAGAAAAGGCCGCGGCTCCTTTGAGCAGTATCATGGAGCTGTTGTAGATCACCTTGGAAAGGATGATACCAGAATTTTCAGGGAGGTGGCAGAGGTTGGTGCTTTGCTCAAAAAAATTGCCCCTGCAGCAGGAACACTGGTAAAAGCAAAAACAGCTCTGTTATTTGACTGGGACAACCGTTGGGCAATCCAGGATGTAAAAGCATTAAGTGAAAACACAAAAAATTATGAAAAAACCTGCATTGGAATCTGGAAAGAATTTCAGAAGCTGGGAGTAGAAATGGATGTGGTTAGTTCCAATGATGATCTTAGTGATTATAAAGTAGTTGTAGCACCTATGCTTTATCTTCTCCAGTCGGGAACCGCAGAAAACCTGCAGAAATTTGTGAAAAACGGCGGTCAGCTTCTAGCCACTTATTTTACCGGATATGTGGATAAAGATACCTTGTGTTATCTTGGCGGTTTTCCAGGAGACGGACTGGCAGAGTTGTTCGGAGTGATTAGTGAGGAAATTGACACCTTATACCCCTCCGATAGAAACAGCCTGTGTTTTCCTGATGGAAAAAAATGGACTGTATATGATTACGCAGAAATCTTACGGGTTCAGGATGCACAGATCCTGGCTTCCTATGGAACTGATTTCTATGAGGGAAGTGCCGCATTAACTGTAAAAGAATGGGAAAGCGATACTCATACCGGAGAAAATGGTCGTGCCTATTACATAGCAGCAAGAGTTGCGCCTGAAGAAATGGGAAGTCTGTTTGAAACAATGCTTGCTAATGCCGGAATTGCAGTTAAGGATCTTCCGGGAGAAGTGGAATACCATCAACGTCAGGGAGAAGACACTACCTATGAATTCTATCTGAATCATGGCAAAGAAAAATCGCTGATAAAGAATGTAACAGGTAGGAATTTGCTCACAGGAGAAGATATTAACGAAACATTATCGCTAGCTGCTTATGATGTGGCAGTGATTTGTAAACAGTCATAACAATAATAAATGTGACACTAAATAAAGAAATTGGACTTGACGATGACTGCTTTGTAATCGTAAAATTTTTGTATAGATTACAAAAAAAGATGGTATGAATTTATAGGCTTTAATGGGTATAATTTACAAGTGAAAATAGAAAATTCAAAAATCGGAAGGGTTTGAAGATTGTTAAAACAGAAAAAGAAGGAGACATTTGAAATGAAATTAGGAATTGTTTATACTAGCACAACACCAGAACTTATTGAGTGTGTAAACGAAGAAATCAGAAAAAATCTTGGAGATACCCCGGAAATTCTCAACTATCAGGATCCGTCTATTCTTGCAGAGGTAAGAGAGCATGGTTATGTAACTGCAGGTGCAGCAGCTCGCCTTGTGGGAATGTACATGCAGGCTGTTTCTGACGGGGCAGATGCAATTTTAAACTGCTGCTCTTCTGTTGGAGAAGTTGCAGATGCCGCACAGAATATTGGACGCTACACAGGCATCCCGATTGTTCGTATTGATGAGGAAATGTGCCGTGAAGCAGCTCGCCTTGGCAAGAGAGTAGGCGTACTCGCAACTCTTCCTACTACCCTGGAGCCTACCAAGAATACAGTCTCCCGTGTTGCAAGAGAAATGAACAGCCATGTAGAACTGGTTGATGGACTTGTAGATGCATTCGGCGCAGACCAGGATAAATTTAAAGCTCTTCTTTGTGCAAAGGCAGAAGAAATCGCAGATCAGGTAGATGTGATTCTTTTGGCTCAGGGATCTATGGCATATGCAGAAGATGCAATTCATGAGAAAATTGGCAAACCTGTACTTTCCAGCCCACGTTTTGGTGCACAGGCACTTGCAGCTGCATTGAAGGCTAAAGGATTATAAGATTAATCATATAGAGAACAAAACTGCACAATTAAAGGAGAAAAATCATGCTGACAGATACAACCAGATCCCCTTACGCGAAGGTACATGCGTTGGACGGGATGAAAGTAAAATGGACAGGCGGTCTTTGGAAGGAACGCTTTGATACCTGTGCGAACAGCACTGTGCCTCAGCTGAAGCACATGTTTGACAGCAAGGATATCAGCCATGTAGTAGAGAACTTCAAAATCTGCGCCGGAGATGCGCAGGGAGATTTTGACGGAACTGTTTTTGGAGACGGAGACTTTTATAAATGGATGGAATCTGCCATTTATACGGCTTATCAGACAGATAACCAGCTTCTGAAGGATGAGATTGAAAAATATATTGATCTTATCGGAAGAGCACAGCAGCCGGACGGCTATCTTTCCACCAAGCAGATCATTGGAGAAAGAAGCGGGAACGGCGTTTCCAGAATGGGAGATATTAACGATTTCGAGGTATACAACTTCGGACATATGTTTACAGCGGCCTGTGTACATAAAAGAATTACAGGCAAGGACAGCTTTCTTGCAATTGCAGCCAGAACAGCAGATTATCTGGAGCATCTGTATGAAGAGGCAGAACGCACAGGAGAGGTTCAGACTGCAGTTTGCCCTTCCCATTATATGGGACTTGTGGAAATGTATCGTACCACTGGCGAAGAGCGTTATCTGAAGCTTGCGAAACAGGCGATCGCGCTTCGTGACAGCGTAAAGAACGGTTTGGATGACAACCAGGATAAGATTCCGCTGAAGCAGCATGAGAAAATTCTTGGACATGCAGTTCGTGCCAATTATCTCTATGCAGGTGTGGCGGATCTTTGTCTGGAAGAGGAAGATCCGGATTATATTAAGGTTCTCCACAAGGTATGGAGAAGTCTTGTGGATAAAAAGCTTTATATTACCGGCGGATGTGGAGCCTTGTATAATGGCGCTTCTCCCTATGGATACTTTTTTGATCATCAGCTTGTTCATCAGGCATATGGCTATGAATACCAGCTTCCAAATATTACTGCATACAATGAGACCTGTGCATCTCTGGGCGGCGTTTTCTGGGCGTACCGCATGTTCCAGCTGGAGCCAAAGGCAGAGTACTTCGACATTCTGGAACGAATGATGCTGAATACCAACCTGGCTGCACTGAGTCTGGATGGTAAGAGATTTTTCTATGAAAACATGTTAAGACGTGCTAAAAAGCTTGATTATAAGCTGATCTGGCCTCTTACCAGAAGCGAATATATTCTCAGCTACTGCTGTCCTCCAAACCTGGCAAGAACCATTGCACAGTCCAGTGAGTATGCATATCTTACCTCTGATAACAGTGTATGGACTGGTATGTACGGCGCAAGTGAAGCTCAGGTGAAGCTGGAAAATGGAGGAGAATTCACACTGGTGCAGTCCACAGATTATCCGTTCGATGGAGCAATCCGCTTCACTGCAAAAGATGTGAAAGTAAATGCTCCTGTTCATTTAAGACTGCGCGTTCCGGGATGGGCTGCAGGCGGTTTCATTAAGGGTACTGGTGCAGACCGTGAGCTGACAGCAGCTGATGCAGGAACCTATTTGGATATTCTTGTGGAAGATCTGCAAAACATGGATGTACAGCTGAATCTGGATATGAAGATTCGCTATACCGTTGCAAACAATATGGTAGAAGAAACAGTTGGACAGGCTGCAATTGAACGTGGACCTCTGGTATATTGCTGCGAGAGTGCAGATACCCATGCATCGACTCTGGATGATATTTATCTGGATCTGAATGCAGAGTTTACTCCTGTGGAATTTGAAATTCAGGGAAGAAAAATGACTGCTCTTGAAACTGAGGAATATACCATTGACCGTTCTGAATTTGACAGAAATGCACTTTATCAGCCGCTGAAATACCACGGTATGAGCAAAAAGTATGTACGCCTGATCCCATATTACGCATGGGATAACCGTGACTATGGAGAAATGAGGATCTGGTTCCCTGTCGCATATACCGTATAATAAATTGAGTTATCAAAAACTGAGATATGAATGTAAAAAATCCTGCCGCTTATATTTTGAACGAACAGAATGGAGAGTTATAGAAATTATGGAATGTAAAGTAATTCCTTTCCATACCGTTGAGGAGAGAAGCAAAACAGATGCCGACAAAGCAGAAGCGCTTCTTTCCCAGGCAATGGAAGGTTTTCATAAAAAATTAGTAGTGCTGGATGATGACCCTACTGGTGTGCAGACCGTTCATGATGTGTCTGTTTATACTGACTGGGAAGAAGAATCTATCCGCAAGGGCTTTGAGGAAAAAGAAGCTATGTTTTTTATCCTTACCAATTCACGAAGCTTTTCTGTGGAGGAAACTACAAAAGTTCATCAGGATATTGCCACAAGAGTGGCGAAGGTTGCCAGAGAGCTGGGACAGGACTTCATGATCATTTCCCGTGGAGATTCCACACTGAGAGGTCACTATCCGCTGGAAACACAGCTTCTGGCAGATGGCCTGACAAAGAACAAGGGCGCTGGTGTTGATGGTGAGATCATCTGTCCGTTTTTCCCAGAAGGCGGGCGCTATACAATGGATAATATCCATTACGTAAAAGAACAGGACAATCTGGTTCCTGCCGGAATGACAGAGTTTGCAAAGGACAAGACCTTCGGCTACAAATCCTCCGACCTTACAGAATACGTAGAGGAAAAAACAGAAGGAAAATACCATAAAGAGGACTGTATCACCATTTCTCTGGACGAACTGAATGCTCTGGATGTGCAGGGGGTCAAGGTGAAGCTTATGACTGCAAAAGACATGGCGAAGATTATTGTGAATGCAGTATCTTACGCTGATCTGAAGGTTTTCTGTGCAGCATTGGTGCTTGCCATGAAAGAGGGAAAACATTACATGGCAAGAACAGCAGCAGCTTTTACCAAGGTAATGGGAAGGATTTCGGATCAGCCCCTTCTTGGAAGAGAGCAGCTGGAAGGAGATACAAGGAATGGAGGAATCGTTCTGATCGGTTCCCATGTGAAGAAGACTACAGACCAGCTGAACTGTCTGAAGGAATTGGACGGACAGGTTGATTTTATGGAATTTCAGGTAAACACTGTATTCGAAGAAAATGGTCTGGAGAAAGAAGTAGAGAAAACGGTGAAGGCAGCAGAAGAGAAAATCCTGTCTGGAAGAACCGTTGTAATTTATACAAGCAGACAGCTTCTTGCACCGGAGAATATGACTCCGGAAGAGAAACTGCAGATTTCTGTAAAGATTTCCAACGCAGTGACCAGTATTATCGGAAAACTTTCTGTGAAGCCGAAATTTATCATTGCAAAAGGCGGAATCACTTCATCTGACGTAGGAACCAAAGCTCTTCGCGTAAAGAAAGCCCGTGTTATGGGACAGGTGAAGAAAGGGATCCCGGTATGGATGACAGGAGAAGAAAGCAAATTCCCTGGAATGCCATACATTATTTTTCCGGGAAATGTGGGTGAAGTAAGTACGTTGAAGGAAATTGTAGAGGAATTGATCTGATTGGAGGTTTACATAATGAAAAAAGTAATTATATCTCTGGCACCTGTACAGGCAGGAACCAGTGTGGATGCAGTAAAACTTGCAGAGGATGTAGAGAAAAGCGTAAAACTTGGTGCTGCTATGTGTCACCTTCACTGTCGTAAACCAGACGGAAGCCTTACACCTGACATTTCTTATATGTCTGAGTGCTTTGACGAGATTCTGAAACGGACAGATGTGGTAGTTCAGGCGTCTACAGGCGGTGTTTCAGATATGAATATCCAGGATCGCTGCAATCCGCTTGACTACCCGAAGGTAGAGAGTGCGTCTCTTAACGGCGGAAGCACAAATCTTGGTGAGGCAGTATATATCAATTCCTTTGATGATATCCGTTATTGTGCAGATGCAGTTTATAAAAGAGGAATCCTTCCGGAAACAGAAGTTTTTGATATTGGAATGCTACATAACATGGCAGTAGTGAAATCTGAGCAGCCATTTGCAGATCCAATGCTGTTCAATCTGGTATTTGGTCACAAAGGCGGCATGCAGCCTACACCAGAAATGCTGGCAGCTTTCCGTTCCTTTGTTCCATCTGATGCACTTTGGGGTGTTACCCATTTTGGCCGTGATAACTGGACATTTCTGGCTGCAGCCATCGCTATGGGAGCAACGGTAGTACGTGTTGGTTTTGAAGACAGCTACTATCTGGCTGATGGTGTAGATGCCGAGTACAACTGGCAGGTGGTTGAGAAACTGGTAAATCTGATACGCGCTATGGGTCTGGAGCCAGCTACTCCGGATGAGGCAAGACAGATGTTGAATCTGAGAAAACGCTAAAATACGATTTAAAAATATAAAGTGTTGGATCGTAATTATTCAGTAGATGTTATTCTGCGAAGTGTGTGACCATGAAGGTACTGAACAGTTATGATATACTAAAGAAATATATGTCAGAAAGGATGGGTTAAAACAAATGTTGGCAATCAAGAAAATATATATGGATTATGAAACAGCCCCGGTTGGTGTTTCCCATATGCCCCAGTTTGCCTGGGAGCTTGTAAGCGATAAGAAAAATGTAAAACAGAAATCCTACGAACTTCAGATTGCAAAAGACGCTGATTTTACAGATCTGATCTATAACAGCGGAAAAACAGAGTCTGAGGAATCTGCACATGTTTATGCAGAAGGTGCTTCACTGGAGAGCGGCAAGCGCTATTTTGTCCGTGCAAAAGCCAGTGATGGTCAGGAAGAAACGGACTGGAGCGAAACCGCATCCTTTGTAACTGCCCTTGCAGGAAAAAATGGTGAGTGGGAGGAAGGCGCACCAGCATGGAAAGCTCCTTTTGTATCCGCCGAAACTGACGATTCCTATAAGAACGTTTCCAAAGGAACCTATGTAAGAGGAACCTTTGAAATCAAAAAAGATATAAAAGAAGCCTATGCCTTTACCACAGCCCTTGGCCTGTATCAGTTTTACCTGAATGGCAAAAAAGTTGGTGAGGACGAGATGACACCGGGATGGACATCCTATAGAAGACATCTCCTCTATCAGACCTATGATGTAACGGAATATCTGCAGAAGGGCATTAACGGTGCCGGAGCAATGCTGGCTCCAGGCTGGTATAAAGGAGTTATGGGACTGACAAAGGCCCGCAACAACTATGGTGATCAGACGGCTTTTACTATGGAACTTCTGATTCGCTACACCGATGGAACAACAGAATCTGTTTATACGGATCCATCATGGAAAGGCTGCGATTCACCGGTGGTATTTGCAGAAATCTATGATGGTGAGACTTATGATGCAGCCCTTGAGATTCCGGACTGGTCAAAGGCAGAAACCACAAAAGGCGACTGGAAGCCGGTTCAGCTTGTATTCTTTGATACACAGGTTATGCGCGCGCAGTACGCTGCAAAGGTTCGTGTAATGGATCGTATTCCTGCAAAACGTATTTTCAAAACCCCGGCAGGAGATACGGTTATTGATTTTGCCCAGAATATGGCAGGACGAATTGAAGTAACTGCAGCAGGAAAACCGGGCGATGTGATCGAGCTTCACTGCTTCGAGGTTCTGGATAAAGATGGAAATGTATATCTGGATAACCTTCGTGCAGCCAAGGCAACGATGAAATATACTTTTGCAAGGGAAGAGACAGTTACCTGGCATCCGACCTTTACGTACATGGGATTTCAGTATGCGCTGATTGTTTCCTATCCAGGCGAGCCGAAAGCTGAGAATTTCACAGCCTGCACCCTTCACTCCAACATGGCTTCAAACGGAAGTCTGGAGTGTTCGAATCCGCTGCTGAACCAGCTGCATCACAATTTCCTGTGGGGACTGAAGAGTAATTTCCTTGATGTACCTACAGACTGCCCGCAGCGTGATGAGCGTCTGGGATGGACTGGAGATGCGCAGATCTTCTGCCGTACCGCCACTTATCTGATGAATACATATACGTTCTATAAGAAATGGCTCCATGATCTGGAGGTTGATCAGACACCAGAGGGCGGTGTACCACATGTTGTTCCGAATATTGAGGAAGGCCGTACAGATGGAAACTGGCTTCTCCGCCAGGGACCTCATTCCGCAGCAGCCTGGGCTGATGCGGCCATCATCAATCCGTGGACCATGTATCTGATGTATGGGGATAAAGATATTCTGAAAAAACAGTACAACAGCATGAAGGGATGGATTGACTTCATGCGTGCCCATGCTGTTGATTATATCTGGAACTATAAGCTGCAGTTTGGCGATTGGGTAGCTCTTGATGCAGAAGAAGGCAGCTACTTTGGAGCCACACCAAATGATCTGACCTGTACTGCCTATTATGCATACTCTACCGGACTTTTTGTCCAGATGGCGAAAGCCCTTGGAAAAGAGGATGTGGCAGCAGAGTATGAGGAGCTTTATCATAAGATCGTAAAGAAATTCCAGGAGACCTTCTTCGACGCAGAAGGAAATATGACAGCACAGACACAGACCGCACATATTGTGGCACTGTATTTCCAGCTGACTCCTGAAAAATATATCACAAAAACGGTAGAAGGTCTGAAACGCCTTCTGGACAAAGAAAACGGTCATCTGGTTACCGGATTTGTGGGAACTCCGTATTTCTGCCATGCACTAAGTCAGAACCACGCTCTGAAGGAAGCCTATGACCTGCTTCTGAAGGAAGACTTCCCATCCTGGCTGTATCAGGTGAAAAAAGGTGCCACTACGATCTGGGAGCACTGGGATGGCATGAAGGATGACGGAAGCATGTGGAGTGCAGATATGAACTCCTTTAACCATTATGCTTATGGGGCTATTGGTGAGTGGATGTACCGTGCAATGGCCGGAATTGAAGCGGATTCGGAACATCCGGGCTTTAAACATGCGATACTCTATCCGCGCATTGGTGGAAATCTGAAGTACACTGCAGGAAAATATCATAGCATTTATGGTGATGTTGGTGTAAAATGGGAAGTCCAGGGGAAACAGATTACTTTAACTGTTCAGATTCCGGTAAATACAACAGCAGAGATCCGTCTGGATAAGGCGAAAGCTGTTCTGGAAAGCGATGGACTGACATTTACCAGGGAAGCAGACTATATGGCTGCCGAAGCGGGAAGCGGTACATACCATATCGCATTTGAACAGTAATCATAATGCAGAATGCGAAAGGGTGATGAGAATATGGAAAAGAAAAAGGAACCTTCGGGAATACAGAAAGCGTGGAGACGGCTGAGTATTCAGAATCAGATTTTTTTATCCATGTTTCTTATCACCCTTTTGGGTGTGGGCGTTTTGATGAATATTGTATACAAAACCTCTATTGATGCGATTGAACAGAATTACAGGGCATCTTATCAGTCTACGCTGAAGAATTCCAGCCGCGTTATGGATATGAATCTGAAGAACATTGTAGACGTAGGCCGAAATTTTCTGAATGATGAAGCTCTTCAGCAGATTCTGGAAAAAGGCAACGAATACGGAGGAAGCAAGTTTGCATCCACAGACCGTGAGAAACTTCGTGTGATTGCAAATGAAATGGCAAGTCAGCAGGTGTGGGTGAATTATATAGTATTTACGGATCTTTATGGCCATGTGTATCAGCTGAACAATGTGAACCTGGGTACTTATGATTTCTATAATTATTATAGTGATAAGGATATTCTGGAAGAAAGCTGGGTGAAACAGGCAAAGGCTGCGCAGGGAAAGGAAATTTTTTTCCGTGACAGTATTTTAAAAGCAGGAACAAAGAAAGGATTTTCTTATGCGAAATATATGATCAATCCCTCTGATGGACAGGGAATGGGCTATATGGTGGTGGGACTGAGCCAGAAGCTGTTGGGAAAATCCTTTGTTATGGGCAATGAAAGCTTTGATTCCAGTAACTTTATGGTTGTAGATGAGGATGATCAGCTGGTTTATTTTGTGGGAAATGAGGAAAGGGAGAATGCAATTATGCAATCCTATTCGAATCCGGCAGAGAACCATCTGTATCTGTTTTCTTCTGTCACCAATTCTACTACAGGCTGGCATATTGTAAACGTAGTGGAGAAAAATGAGATCAGTGAAGAGAGCAAAAATATCCGGCTGACCTCGTTTCTGGTAGCCGGCTGTGTTCTTGTAGTGGGCTTTCTCATGGCACGAATCATTTCCAGAACCATCAGCCATCCTCTGAAGCAGCTGGAAAATACCATTGCACAGGTTGGGGAAGGAAAGCGCCACATTACAGAAGAGTTTGACTACAGTGAAGTTGGCCGGATTGGACGGAAATTCAAGGAAATGGTCAATACGAACCTGGAGCTTTCCGAGCATCTTATGGCGGTGAAGCTGAATGAACGGGAAGCAGAGCTGCTTTTGCTTCAGTCCCAGATCAATCCCCATTTTCTTTATAATACACTGGATTCTCTGTACTTTGTTGCAATCATGCATGGGGATGACCAGATGGCAGAAATGGTAGAAGCACTTTCTGATAACTTTAAGCTGGCGCTGAATAATGGAAGCAAATATATTAAAGTTGCGGATTCTGTGAAATGGATGCAGGGCTATATGAAGCTTCAGAATATGCGCTACAATAATCGTTTTGAACTGTTCGTGGATATCAGAAGGGAAATTCTTCAGCGTGAAACGATTACCTTTATTTTTCAGCCATTTATTGAAAATGCCATGTATCACGGTCTGGAGCCGAAGATTGGAAAAGGAAAGATTTCCCTTCGCGGCTGGCAGGAGCAGAATAATATGATTTTCACTATTGAAGATGATGGTGTGGGAATTGACGATATGTCCAGACTGGAGAACGGTTATGGAGTGCGCAATGTAATAGAGCGTATAAAGTTGAATTACGGGGAAAAATACGGCGTAACATTTGAAAGCAGTCCAGGCAATGGAACGAAGGTAACGATTGTGGTTCCGGTAAGATAAGGGATAGGGAAATGCAGATACAAGGAGGATTTTCATGTATCGCTTAGTGGTAATTGATGATGAATATATAGTTGTGCAGGGAATTAAGGCTTTAATTTCCCGCCTGAAGCTGGATTATGAGGTAGTAGGGGCTGCTTATGACGGAATCCAGGGACTGGAAGTGATCCGAAGTGAGAAACCGGATGTAGTAATTACGGATATCCGAATTCCGGGGCTGGATGGTCTGTCTGTGATCGAGGCGGCGAAGGAAGAATGTCCGGATACATATTTTATTGTGATCAGTGGCTATTCTGAATTTGTGTATGCGCAGAGGGCGCTTACTCTTGGTGTAAAAGATTATATTGATAAGCCGGTTACAGCAGATAAACTGAAAAATGCCCTTACCAGAATTGAAGATGAATGGGCGAAGACCCGCCATGAAGATAATCGTAAGGCACAGGCTAATCGTGAGAAATTCCTGGAATTGGAAAGAATTTTTGAGAGCAGTGTAAAATGTATTACAAACTGTGATGCTGCAGCATTTCGGGAAGAATGCCGGCAGACAATCAGATGCCTGCAGGAACTTTACCCGGAACTGCAGGATTTTCGCAGGGAATTTTACAAGCATCTCTGTGTGCTCAGCGATGTACTGATCGAAAGTCAGAAGCAGGTGGAACGAGGGTCCCTTGTCTCTTTTCAGGAGATGGCAAAATGTCAGAGCATAGAAGCAGTACAGGCCTATGGGGAAAGCGTTCTGTCTGATATCAGCAAGCATCTGACCGCAGACCAGACCGGAAGCAAACACAGAGTTATCCTGGAGCTTCTTACTTATCTGGACGAGCATTATGATCAGGATATCGGGCTGAGTGAGCTTGCAGACAGAGCCGGAATGAGCACGGCGTACTTAAGTGTTCTTTTTAAAACAGAGGTTGGCACATCTTATGTGAAATATCTGACGGACCTTCGCATAAAAAAGGCGAAGAAGCTGTTGCAGGATGGATATAAGGTTAATGAAGTCAGTGAAATGGTGGGATATAATAATTACAGATATTTCTGTGATATTTTTAAAAAACACGAGGGCATGACTCCCAATGAGTATAAGGGAAACGTGTGGAAAGCAGAATGATAAAAACAGGATTTGCAAAAATGCACATATTCAAATTGCTGAATATGTGCATTTTATATATTTAGCACAATTGAATGCCTGGACAAGTGAAACTTTTTATAAAAAACAGTCTAAAAAAACTGTACATTACCAAAAAAATTAGGCACTGGTAAAAAAACAGAACAATGGTATTATATAACCATAAGATATTTCCCGGGGATACAAAGAAACAAATTAAACGTGACCGAAAAGTAAATGGCTATCAAGAGTAAATTATAACAAAGTTCAATAATTTTGAAAATTCTGGAGGAATTTATAATGAAAAAGAGAGCATTAGCTATTTTAATGGCAGCATTAACAGCAAGCACCATGTTTGCAGTTCCTACATTTGCAGCAGATTACTCAGGAGAGGATCCGCAGCTTGAGAAAAACATCAAAATCCTTACCATCTGGGCAGAAGATAATGACAATGGTATGCTGTTAAACAAAATCTGCGAAGACTATCAGAAAAATGTAAACCCGAATTTTACATGGGAATATGAGATGGTTGCTTCTGACAACCTTCAGCAGAAAATTGCTACACTTGCAGCATCCAATGATCTTCCGGATCTGTTCGCTTACGAAGCAGGTGCTCCGCTCAGCGTTCTCATCGATTCCGGAAAGGTTAAAAATATTACAGAAGCTGTTGACGAGATCGGAACAGCAGATTATTTAAACAGCGGTGCTGTTGAGCTTCTGAAAGGATTATCCGGAACAGATGATCTTTATGATCTTCCTCTTGGACTGAATGTAGAAGGCTTCTGGTACAACAAAGCCCTGTTCGAGCAGGCAGGATGCGAAGTTCCTACTACATGGGATGAGTTTGAAGAGGTTCTTCAGAAACTTTCCGATGCAGGTATCCAGCCTCTTACAACCGGCGGATCTGACAAATGGGGTGCAACCCGTCTGATCAACGCTTACGCAGTAAGAACAGCAGGAAACGACATCATGACAAAAGCAGCTGACGGAGAAGTTCCTTACACAGATGAGAAACTGGTTGCTGCAGCTGACAAGCTTGCAGAGTGGGCTGAGAAAGGATACTTCGGAGAAGGTATCACAACAGTTGATATGAACACAGCTGGTTCCATGCTGATGAGTGGAAAAGCAGCCATCTTCTACAATGGTTCCTGGTTTACACAGAACCTGACAGATGATTCCCAGAACCCGGCAGGCGAGGACGGAATCGGATTCTTCAACATTCCGGTTGCAGATGAGTCCATCAGCTCCGCTACTTCTTACTCTATGAACTGTGGTAACATTCTTGCACTTGACAATGACAAATATGATGAGGCTACTGGCTGGTTCCTGAAATACTTCATGGAGAACATCGGAAACGTAGCTATGGAAGATCAGGGAACTGTTAAAGGTTACACATATGATGTTGCAGCAGATGATATGGATGGTTACACCAAGCTTGTTCTTGATGAGATTGACAAATCCACAGAAGGATTTGCATGGTGGGAAGCAAAAATGCCTAGCGAAATCTCCAAGACAGCTCAGGAAAATGTACAGCCTCTGTTAAACGGCGAAATGACTGGCGAAGAATATATGCAGTCCATCCAGGATGTATATGACATGCAGTAAGTAACAGCTTTGGCAATATAAGCTTTGAACTTCAAATGGGAGTGTTTGCCAGCAGACACTCCCATTTTTATGTTAGAAATCAGAAAGGAAGGAATTTTATGAACAAGGTATTAGGTAATAAGAAAGCGATATCCCTTTTCGTAGTTCCGGCGTTAATTATTTACACTATCATTGTAATGGTACCGGTTATCTGGTCGCTGTACTATTCATTTTTCAGCGGCAGCCCGGGACTTCAGTGGGAATTTGCCGGATTTGACAATTATGCAAGACTTTTCAGAGACAAGAACTTCTTAAATGCATTGACAGTAAACTGTAAATATGTATTGGTAGTAACCGTTGGCCAGGTTGGAATGGGACTTTTACTTTCCCTGATGTTTAAATTCTGGCTGAGAAGATGCAAAACTATCGTAAGAACTCTGGTTTTCTTCCCGGTAGTACTTCCTACTGTTGCAGTAGGTCAGCTGTTTGCAAAGATCTATGAGATTCAGCCAAATTATGGTCTGTTAAACTCATTGCTTGACTCTCTTGGTTTTACAAACCTTGTTCAGCCATGGATCGGCCAGTCCAGCACAGCTCTCTGGGCATTGTGCGTAATGGATATCTGGGTAGCCATGGGATTCTATTCCGTAATTTTCTATGGAGCACTCCTTGATATCTCTGATGATATCCTGGAAGCAGCCAGAATCGACGGCTGCGGTGGATGGCAGTTATTTAAAAACATTCTTCTTCCGCTTCTTCGTCCGATGGTAATTACCAGCCTTGTATTCAGCTTCTCCGGAACTGTAAAAATGTTCGAGTCTGCTATGGCTCTTACAAAGGGCGGACCTGGAAGTGCAACAAAATCACTGTCCATGTATATGTATGACGTTGCATTTACTTATAATAAGGTTGGTTACGCCAGCGTTATCGCAATCGTGATCTTCCTGATCTGTGTAGTTGGATCTCTTGTTATCAACAAATTTGATGTGAAAGACTGAAAGGAGGAAATATTATGAAAAAAGTAAAAGCAGCTTTTCGAGGAATTGTAATTTTCCTTCTTTGCGTAATTGAGATCTATCCGTTATTCTGGATGCTTACTGCATCCTTCAAGAAACAGGCTGAGTGGAGTGAGAAGCCAGCTTATGCGCTAAATGATGGCTTTTATTTCCAGAACTATTCTGATGCATGGACGAGGGGACATATGTCCACCTTCTTTAAGAACAGTTTGATCACTACATTAGTAGCACTTGTATTTATTGTATTTTTCTCAGTAACTGTAGGATTTGCTGTAACAAAGATGAAATGGAAATTCAGAAATGCAGTTGCACAGTATTTCCGTTTCGGTATCATGATTCCGGTAGCAATTGCTTTGATCCCGCTGTTCCAGATTTACAGCAGATCAAACCTGTTAAATACCAGAACATGTCTGATCATTACGTACATAGCATTTGGTCTGTCGCTGTCCATTTATCTAGTTCAGGGATATCTTCGTTCCTTCCCGGATGATATTATGGAGGCAGCCGTTATTGATGGCTGTGGTATTTACAGACTGATGTGGCATATTGTAACACCACTTATGAAGAACTCTATTGTAACCGTACTGGTTCTTCAGTTCTTCTTTAAATGGAACGACCTTCTGTTTTCCATGACATTCATCAGTGATTCTGCACTGAAGACTGTTCAGACAGGACTTCTGTACTTCTCTGATGAGTTCGGATCCAAGAACTGGGGTGCAATCTTCGCTTCTGTATCCATGAGTGTATTCCCGCTTCTGATTCTGTACATGGCACTGAATAAGAAACTGATGGAAGGTATGACAGCCGGAGCTGTAAAGGGTTGATTTTATGGAAGATAAAAGGACAGAGCAGTATAGACAGGAACTGAAAAAATTTGTGATGTCTCACACAGAGGATGTGCTTAAGAATCCGCGAAGCTTTATCCGTTATCCATTTATTGATCCAGGCTCTGTTTATGATGGAAATGTATGGGACTGGGATACCTACTGGTCCGTATATGGCTTTCTGAATCTGGCGGATTCCTACCAGGATCCGTCTGTGAAGCCAAGAATTATAGAGCATGCACAGGGAAATATCCGCAATTTCTTCGACCATCAGCTGGAAGATGGATATATTCCCATGATGATCGAGGTGGCAGACTGGCCGGAGCCTTATCTGAATATGAGGCATAAGGAAGGCAAGATTATGAATATGCATAAGCCCTTTCTTTGCAGTCAGATGTGCCTGATCAGTGATTATACTGGTGATTATGCCTGGACGGAAGAATTTCTTTCAGGCGTGGCGAAGTATTTTGAATGTTATGATCACTATTATTTTCATGAAAACAGCGGACTGTATGTATGGCAGGATGATATTATGATCGGTATGGACAATGATCCGGCTACTTTTGGCCGTCCGCCATTTTCCACTGCCAATATTTATCTGAACAGCTTTATGTGTGTGGAGCTGGAAGCTGGTGCCAGATTATACAGACAGTTTGGCAAGGAGGAAGCGGCAAAGAGACTTCTGGATAAGCGCGAGGCACTGATCGGTGCTATTCAGCAGGAATGCTGGGACAAACGTGATCATTTCTTCTATTCAGTTGATGTGGATATTAAGACAAGGAAATACGACTGGTTCCACCAGGGACTGGGAGTCTTCTGGAAGACATTGCCCATCAAAGTACGTGTATGGTCTGGCTTTATTCCCATGTATGCAGGAATTGCCACAAAAGAGCAGGCGGCAGACATGGTGAAACATATTTTTGATCCCGATACCTTTGGTTCTGACTTTGGTCTGACCACGCTTTCAAAGGATGAAAAAATGTTTGACCTGTCTGTTACCAATAATCCGTCCAACTGGCTTGGCCCGATCTGGCTGGTTGCAAACTATGTGGTATTCCGCGGACTTTTGAACTACGGATACCGCATGGAGGCGGAAATTATGTATAAGCGCACCATGCGCCTTCTGGGAGAGGACCTGGAGAAAACAGGATGTCTTCATGAGTATTACAATCCATTTAATGGAGAACCGGTTATGAATGGTGGCTTTATTAACTGGAATATACTGGCATTGAATATGGCAGATGAGCTGGAAGGAAAGAAACCAATGTGTCTGCCAGAATTGCTGGAAAAACAGGCAGAAAAGCAATCGTTATAATAAGATTTTTCTGCTGTGAGGTAAGTAAATACAGGAAAAGGATTGCAGAATACGTGGAATTTTGCAGTCCTTTTTTGGTTTGACCGGCAAAAAACATCTTTCTGAAACAAAGTGTGTACAAAAAAATTTAAATAGCTTATACTTAGAATGTGTTTTAAGTTTATTTTGTAAAATGAAACAGATAAAGGAGCAAAAACATGATTCAGAACCCGATTCTTCCGGGATTTTGCCCGGATCCAAGTATTATACGTGTTGGAGAAGATTATTATATTGCAAATTCAAGCTTTGAATGGTGGCCTGGTGTGAAAATCTATCATTCTAAAGATCTGAAGCATTATGAACAACTGCCATCGCCGCTGAACAGAATGAGCCAGCTTAATATGGTTGGTGAGGATGATTCCTGTGGCGTATGGGCACCGGATATTTCCTGGGACGGGGAATACTTCTGGCTGATTTATACGGACGTGAAAACCCGTACAGGAGGACTTTTTAACACTCATAATTATCTTGTAAAATCAAAGGACATCCGTGGCGGCTGGTCTGAGCCGGTTTATCTGAACAGCTCAGGTTTTGACCCATCTGTATTTCATGATACAGATGGCAAAATGTATATTGTGAATATGATCAACAATTTCAAGGGAATTCTGGTGCAGGAGTATGACCCTGAGAAGGAATGTCTGGTGGGAGAGGCGAAAAATGTTTTCCCGGGAACCGGACGCGGCTATACAGAAGGTCCACATATTTACCATATTGGAGAATATTATTATCTGCTGATGGCAGAAGGCGGAACCGGATATGAGCATATGGTAACTATGGCGAGATCCCGTTCCATCTGGGGACCATACGAGGAAGATCCAGGCAATCCGGTACTTACCTCTGATGTGGATAATCCAGAGAAACTGCAGAAATGCGGACATGCAGATCTTGTATGCACTCAAAACGGGGAGTGGTACATGGTACATCTTTGTGCAAGACCGCCGAAGGGCAGCAGACAGTGCGTGCTTGGCCGTGAAACCGCAATTCAGAAGATGGTATGGAACGAAGAGGGCTGGTTAAGGCTGGCCTGCGATGGACGATTTGGACAGTGGGAGACAGAGGAGCCGACAGGAATTCAGGAGTATCTTTTTCCAGAGGAAGAGGGGAAGGATTATGGAAAAGAAGACTTTGATTTAGAAATTGCAGACAGTGCTGGAAATAATGAAACTGCAAAGAATGCGGACATTGCTGAAATTCTTTCGAAAACAAAAGAGTATCTGAATGAGAAGAATGCTGTGGACGAAGAATGTGATAAAAAGTTAAGTATGCCAGTGAAGAAGACCTCTGCGCTTTTAGATGTGCGCTATACTTCCCTGCGCCAGCCCTATGACAGCTACACCAGCCTGACAGAACGTCCTGGCTATCTCCGCCTCTACGGTCAGGAATCCCTGAATTCCTGCTATAACGTAAGTCTGGTGGCGCGGCGGCAGCAGGACCGCTATGTTCAGGTGGAAACCTGTGTAGAGTTTGCCCCGACCTGCAGAGAGCAGATGGCAGGACTTGCCTATATGTATGATACTGGTAATTTTTACCTTTTGGTAAAGACCAGAGAGGAAGAGTTTGGCTCCCAGACACTTGATTTGAAAAAGCCTGCAAAGCTGCGCCTGATAAAGAGCGATCACTTTGATGTAGAAGATGTGATTCCGGCAATCTCCATCCCGGAAGAAGGCCCCGTATACCTGCGCGTGACCACCACCCAGGAAGGACTTTACGCAAAATTCTTCTACTCCCTGGATGGAAAAGACTATCAGGAACTGGCTGAAGTCCCCACCAACATTCTCACCGACGAGCAGAGCGATGGATTCACCGGTGCTCACTTCGGAATGTACTGTCACGATATGACAGGGGTGAGACGGTATGCGGATTTTGATTATTTTGAGATTTTCAAAGCGCGTAAAGAACAATAAAAAAGGCATTTAGAGACTTTTTCAAACACGCATTGGACAGATAAAAAATTCATACATTTTCTTAATAAAGTAACATTGCAAACCCCATGTTTTCTGACGTATTATGATAGTAGAAAGCATGGGGGATTTTTATTTATACGGGCAGTAAATCAAAGTCTGCGTCCTCATAAGATGTCAGATGCGGCAGTGATATCGAGACAAATCCGCAGCGCGTATTTGGAGTTTTGAAAGAGAGATATATAAAATATAAGAAATCTAAAATGGAGAAGGAGACAAGAATAATGAAATTAAATTATGCAAAAACAATAGAAAAATGGGGCATTTTTGAAGTGACCATAAGCGGTCCCAAGGAGGGAAATCCATTTTGTGACCAGTGGATCAAAGGTACTTTTTGCTGTAAAAATGAGAAGAAAACGGTAGATGGTTTTTATGATGGAGATGGTGCTTATAAAGTAAGATTTATGCCGTCTTTTACAGACGAGTATACTTTTGAAATTGAGGCTTCCTTTGATATTAACGCAGGGGAAGAAGTGCCGGATGAAGAAGCGCCTGAACATAAGTTTGGAATTGCTGATGGTGGGAAGGAAGCAGAAAAATGTGCTGTCAGAAATATGCTGACTGGTAGTTTTACTGTAACTTCTCCTTCAGCGGACAACCATGGTCCGGTTCGTGTTGCGGGTACCTATTATCTTTCCTATGAGGATGGAACACCCTATCACTGCATCGGAACTACCTGCTATGTATGGAATCTGCAGAATGAAGAATTACAGAAACAGACACTGAAAACTCTGGAAGAAAATGCGTTTAATAAGATTCGTTTCTGTATTTTCCCCAAGCACTATGACTACAATCTTCATGAGCCGATTACCTATCCTTATGAGGGAACACCCTGCGATAGCTCGGTATTAAATGAGAATAATTTCGCGGAATATAATGGCTGTGCTCCAGGCAATGACTGGGATTTTACCAGATTCAATCCAGCCCATTTTCAACATATTGAAAAGTGTATTCAGGCACTTATGAATTTGGGAATCGAGGCAGATCTGATTGTTATGCATCCGTATGACAGATGGGGATTCTCCATGATGAAAGCAGAGGATGATGACCGTTACTGGAAATATGTGCTGGCCCGTTTTTCCGCATACCGAAATGTATGGTGGTCCTTGGCTAATGAGTATGATCTGATGCATGAAAAGACTCTTTCTGACTGGGAAAGATATGCCGGCATTATCTGTGAGAAGGATCCTTACCATCATCTCAGATCCATTCATAACTGCAAAGCGTATTATGATTATAACTTGCCCTGGATTACCCATTGCAGCATCCAGAGAACGGAGACATACCGTTCCTCCGAGCTGGTAAATGAGTGGCGTGAGAAATATCATAAGCCTGTAATTCTGGACGAAATCTGCTATGAGGGTAACATTCAGTTTGGTTGGGGAAATATCAGCGGTGAGGAAATGACAAGAAGATTCTGGGAGGCATTCTGCCGCGGAGGATATCCGGGACACGGTGAAACATATCTCAGTCCGGATCGTATTCTCTGGTGGTCTCATGGCGGCGTTCTTCACGGAACTTCACCGGAGCGTATCAGATTTCTTGCAAAAATCATGGAAGAAACACCGGGACTTGGTGTGGAACCTATGCCCTGCAAATGGGATGAGGTTGCCTGCCGTGCTGCCGGTTTCCCGGCAAGGAAAGATTATTTTATTTACTATTATTCCTTTATGCGGCCGGGCTTCCGAGACTTCTACTTTGATGATACTACAGAGTATCAGGTGGAAATAATCGATACCTGGAAAATGACTGTTACAGATGGAGGAATTCATAAAGGAAAGTTCCGAGTAAAGCTGCCGGGGAAAGAGTATATGGCGGTGCGCCTGCAGATAGCGAAATAATAACCATATTCATACAAAAAGCCCAGTTGTGTATGCAGCTGGGCTTTTTGAGCATAAAATTCTTGAATCGTTTTTCAGAATTTGTTATGATTCATATCAGAATTTATGAGAAATAAACAGAAATACTTTTAAACAGGGGAGGAGATTTTTTGGAAGAAACAAACATCAGTCAGGAGCAAAATCCATTGGGAACGGCTCCGGTAGGTGGTTTGATCGGGAAATTTGCAATTCCGGCTATTATCAGCATGCTGGTCAGTGCTTTGTACAATATAGTGGATCAGATTTTTATTGGCCAAGGCGTTGGGATGCTGGGAAATGCTGCTACTAATGTTGCATTTCCTGTAACAACTATTGCAACGGCGTTGGCACTGCTTCTGGGAATTGGAGGTGCGTCTAACTATAACCTGGAAATGGGCGCCGGAAGAGAGAAGAAGGCAAGCTCCATAGCCGGAACTGCACTTTCCACACTGGTGATTACCGGTGTGATTCTGGCAGTGGCAGTACTTCTGTTTTTGCGTCCGCTTCTAAGCTTATTTGGTGCAACGACAGATGTTATGCCTTATGCGGTGGATTATCTTGGGATCACAGCTGTGGGACTTCCTTTTTATGCATTATCCATTGGAGGAAATCATATTGTCCGTGCAGACAGAAGTCCCACATATTCTATGACCTGTGTTCTTACAGGGGCCATTATCAACACAATTCTGGATCCTCTTTTTATCTTTGGGTTTGGCTGGGGAATCAAGGGTGCTGCCTGGGCAACGGTGATCGGACAGGTTGTTTCCGGAATTTTGGTGATTATTTATTTTGGAAAATTTCGTAAAATGTATCTGGAGATGAGCATGTTAAAGCCTTCTTCAGAGTGCCTGAAAGCCATTATTTCTCTCGGAATGGCGTCCTGTATTAATCAGATTGCTATGGCAATTGTTCAGATTGTACTGAACAATATTTTACGTTATTACGGCGGTTTATCTGTCTATGGAAGTGACATTCCAATCGCCTGTGTAGGAGTTATTTCAAAAGTAAATCAGGTGTTTATGGCAATTTGTATTGGAATTTCCCAAGGCTGTCAGCCAATCTGGGGCTTTAATTATGGAGCAAAAAAATACGACAGGGTAAGGCTTGCATACCGTTATTCTGTAATCGCATGTACTGCGATTGCAACCGTATTTTTCCTTTGTTTCCAGTTATTTCCCCACCAGATTGTAAGCATTTTCGGAACCGGAAGTGACCTTTATTTCCAGTTCGCAGAACGCTATCTGAAGATATTTATGTTTATGACTTTTGCAAATGGAATTCAGCCAATGTCCTCAGGATTTTTTACATCTATCGGAAAAGCAAAGCTTGGAATCGTCATGTCCCTGACCAGACAGGTGCTGTTTCTTTTGCCGTTGATCATTGTTTTCTCATTGATAATGGGAATTGACGGAGTTATGTATGCAGGACCGATCGCAGATGCAGCTGCATTTGCACTGGCAATATTGTTCGCAAGAAGAGAGCTTGGAGCTATGAAGAAATAAAGATGTTTTACAATGAAAGTCCCGGATAGCAGCCATGAATGGGCCATGTTTGCATGAACAAATTCATGGCTCATCTATGGCTGTCGTCCGGGTTGGAGCGTGTAAAAAAATCATTCCCGCAAGCTGCACGCTCCACTTTTGTGGATATTTTACCCGATTAATTGTTCAAATTTTGCCATTTCCATTGGCTTATAATAATAATAGCCCTGTAGTTCATCGCATCCCTCAACTACCAGGAAGTCTACCATTTCTTTGGTTTCTACCCCTTCACATACAATAAACTTATTAGTCCTTTTCAGCAGATGGAAAATCTCCTGCAGCACGATTTTTCCATTCTCTGTGAGCCTATCTGAAAGGAATTTCTTGTCGATTTTTACCTCGTCAAACAGGATATCCTTTAATGTATTTAAGGAAGAATATCCAGAGCCGAAATCATCCATAGAGATTCGAATGTTTTTTTCATGGAAGAAGCGGATCATGTGATTAACCGCTTCAATATTATGAATATAAGTAGATTCCGTAATCTCAAAAACTAAATATTGAGAGGGAATTTCATATTTCTGGATTAAATGCGAAACCTTTTCTGTGAATGTGTGGATTTTCCGAAAATGAACCGGAGATACATTCAGGGACAGAGACAACAGCTTAAGCCCTTTTTCCCGTCTGTCTGTCAGCCACTGAAATGCTGTTTCATAAACATAATAATCCAGAGCTTCAATCTCCCCGGTTTCTTCCAAAATAGGAAGAAAACTGTCTGGAAACCACAGGTCTCCATTTGCTCTCTGCCAACGGACAAGTACTTCTGCACTGGCAATTTTCTGCTCCCTTCCGCTGATTTTTGGTTGGAAATAAATCTGAAATTCTTTCTTCCCAAGTGCTTCCTTAAAGGAGTGAATAGTGTCTGCACGTTTCTGTTCAGCAAGAGCAATTTCTCTTGTATATTCGCACACACCGCAAAGCTTATCCTTCGCCTTTATGCGTACAATGTTGGAGTGAGAAATAATTTCTTCGCCTGGAATTTTCGTGTTTTCCAGATAATAAATACCAGTGTTCAGGGAAAGATAATTTACAGGATAAGCAGCCAGAACTTCTTTTGTAGTCTGCTTGTTAGACTCAATAATTCGCTTTTTAACAGCTGTATGCTCCGCTCCGGTAATGTCAATAACAGCTACAAAGATATCTGAATGATACCTGTTTACAAACAAGGTTTGTGGAAAAAGTTCCATCTTTTTCAGAATAAAATTCAGAATACCAGTCCCGGTTTCATACCCCCAATAGTCATTAATAAGGTGAAAATTGCTTACATCTGTCATTAGAAAAGCATACTTTTTTTCACCGTTGCTATTATTTAAAATAGTAAAAAGTTTCTCTTTCAAAGACTCTGTAGAGATACTTTCTGACAGTCGATTCCGGCAAAACTCCTGTGGCTTTTTGGCCATTTGTTCCTTTTTATAACGCTTGTCCTGATACATTTTCTGATCGGCAATCTGTAGAAGATCCATGATCAGGTAGTAGTGATTTTTGCAGCTGATATCGTATCCGACTGCATAGCTGATAGGATGGTCAGCTGTTTGATTATACACATCCAGCATGGATTGGAGCTGAATATTCATCTGCTCCAGCTGAGACCAGGTGGCGTGATTTTGCACGATCACGAACTCATCGCCTCCGAATCTGGCGAGAAAACTATCCTCAGTGAGTATCCGTGTCAGGTAAGAAGCAAAGGTCTGAATAAACACATCCCCCTGTTCGTGACCATATGTATCGTTGATCTTTTTCAGATTGTTCAGATCGAACATCATGACACCCACATTCAAGGTATCGTCTGCATTCTGAAGCTGCTGCAGCTTCTTTTCCAATGATTTTTTATCGTGGACGCCTGCTACGTCAAAGCCGGAACTTCGGATCATATTTCTGAGATAATCTCCTAAAGTAAGGGAAACTGCACATCCCACAAGGGATAAAATAATCAGAAATGCAAAGGTTTTCTGACTTATTCCGCGTCTGTGACGGGTAATTAATGCAGTCAAAAATACAATATAAAATGCTGTCTGCAGGTAGCAGAGTTTCATAATTGTTTTGTTTTTTTCCATACATTTCTCCAGTATATAGTGCCTGATATTTCACTTGTAACTATTTGGAAGACAGCATTTTGCGGAGGGCGTAACTGTGAAGATACTGAACAGTTACTCTCTGTTTTTTAATTAGCCTGCGTATACAATAATTTTCTTGGCAAGCTCCTTATCCAGGCCGATTTTGCTGCCCTTTACCATAACCACATAATACCCGTGTAATTCTGATAAAATCGTAACCTGCGTTCCTGGGACAAAGCCTAGGGATTCCAGATAATGCCGCTGTTTTTCCAGTCCGCACACCTTATTAATGATATAAAAATGGTTAAACTTAAAGGCATTGTGACGACCTCCTTTAAATAACGTTAGCAAAGACTAACATAGTATAACACGCATTTCATACAGATGGTATAGAAAATACATTTTTGAGAAATTTTTTCAGTAGATGTCTGCAGAGAACGGAGTGAGTAACAGGGCTTCGCGGGACTGGTAGTCTCACAGAAGAAGATGCAGGCTGTAGGAGCATCACAGGTGCGGAACAGCTGATTTCCATATATGGCAATGCTACTGGCTGGCGACATTGCCGTTTGGTGAACTAAGTTGACAAAAAAAGACTGATATAAACGATACTGTACTTCAGGAGGTGGTTGTTGGAGTCCGGCATGTTATATCAGTCTTTTTTTATAAATACAGCCGATTAACCGCTTAGGTTAAATCTGTGTCTGCGATTAATGGCAGGAATGGCTTCCACAGCCATGATCGCCGCAGCTGTGTCCCTCTTCATGATGGTCGTGATGATTACAATGTACATCAGGATCATAGCCAAGATTTCCTGCAAGCAGTGCATTTACAGCTTCGTCTGCATTTCCTGAAACTCCGCCGAAAAGACGGATTCCAGCCTGGGCAAGTGCATTCTGGGCACCGCCGCCAATACCGCCGCAGATCAGGGTATCTACGCCATGTGCAACCAGGAATCCAGCCAGTGCGCCGTGACCGCTTCCATTGGTATCGACTACTTCGGCACTTACAACCTTGCCATCTGCAATGTCATAGATCTTGAATGTTTCTGTGTGTCCAAAGTGCTGAAAAATTTCTCCATTTTCATAAGTAACTGCAATCTTCATAATGATATCTCCTTCATTTTGTAAATTTGATTTGGGAAGTGAACTATTAAATCGGTCAGCGGCTGGCAGTTCCTGTGAAAGGTCTAAGCTGGTAAGCGGAGTCTGTTTAGATTCCTTTCGGCAACAGCATTTCCCGCAGCGCGTATGCTCCCGTCCTTCGCAGAGCCGGTAATTTCCCCCGGCTATGACAAGGCGCTGTCCAAGGACGATGCACCGGGCAATTTTTTCCCGGGCAGTTTCATAAATTTCCGTGACAGTTGTCCGGGAAATATCCATCTGGGCCGCACATTGTTCGTGAGTTTTCTTCTCAAGATCTACCAGACGGATGACTTCATATTCATCCAGAGTCAGAGTGACAGCTTCCGACTCTCTGGGACATTCTTCCGGAGAAAAAGATTCATATTGGGGTGCCTGGCAGATTCTGCGGCATCTGGGCGGTCTGGGCATATATGTCACCTCCCTGTTTTCGACATATGTCGATTATAAACCAGAAGAAGAGAAAATTCAATACTAGTTGACAATTTTTTTTATTTGGAGTACAGTCCAAGAAGAGATAAAATCGTTATTGCTCAAAAGCAATTTTTTTCTGGAATTTCGGGCACAATTGGAGCAGTAATGTAAAATTAACAGAAGAGGTACGAATATGCTGAAAGTAAAGAACCTGACTTTTGAAGTGAATGAAGAAGGGAAAAAGCGCTGTCTGGTAAATCACATCAGTTTTGACGTTCAGGATGGGGAAATGCTGGTAATCACTGGACCAAATGGCGGTGGAAAATCCACCCTGGCCAAGGTACTGGCTGGCATTGAGAAAGCAAACAGCGGAGAAATTTATCTGGATGATGAGAACATTACAGGATACGATATTGATCATCGTGCAAATGCGGGAATTGGCTATGCATTTCAGCAGCCACCCCGCTTTAAAGGTATGACCGTGGCAAGAATGTTATCTCTTGCAGCAGGAAAGAATTTAACGGAAAAAGAGAGCTGTGACCTTCTCTCCGCTGTAGGACTTTGTTCCGAAGATTACCTGAACCGTCAGCTGGATGGAACCCTTTCCGGCGGTGAAATGAAGCGAATTGAGATTGCCACAGTTTTGGCGAAGTCTCATAAAGTAAGCATTTTCGATGAACCTGAAGCAGGAATCGACCTGTGGAGCTTTTCCATGCTGATCAAGCGCTTTGAGGAGATTCATCGTGAGAAAAAGGAGTGCCTGATCCTGATTTCCCATCAGGAAAAAATCATCAATATGGCAGATAAGATCATGGTAATTGAAGACGGTGAAGTAAAGAAATATGGTACGAAAGAAGACGTTTTCCCAACCTTATTTCAGCAGGAAAAATGTCAGAAATGTCTGAATGAAGGAGGAAAATGTTGATGGTTAAAGTAGAAGAAACAACCCAGGGTGTGCTGGATAAGATCAGCGAAGGCTTTGCGCAGAAAGGTGCTTTTAATCTCCGTCAGAATGGTATTTCCATCTGTCACGGTGACAGCGAACATATCAAAATAAAGAAAAAAGAGGACAAGCCGGGAATCGATATTTTCATTGACGGGGAGACAAAGGGAGAGAAGGTTTTCATCCCGGTAGTGGTAAGTGTATCTGGAATGACCGATCTGGTTTACAATGATTTTTATGTGGCAGACGGTGCAGATGTTGACATTGTTGCAGGCTGCGGAATCCACAATAGTGGCTGCAATGACAGTCGTCACGATGGTATTCATACCTTCCATGTGGGTAAAAATGCCAATGTACATTACGAGGAAAAACACTACGGAGAGGGGAATGGAACCGGAAGCAGAGTGCTGAATCCCGTAACTAATATTGAGCTTGGAGAGAACTCCGTATTTACGCTGGATACCGTTCAGATCAAAGGTGTTGACTCCACAATCCGTACCACAAATGTTTCAATGGATGCAGATTCCAAGCTGTTTGTTCTGGAACGTCTGATGACAGATGGGGAGCAGAAAGCGGAGTCTGATATTGAAGTCTGTATGAACGGAGCGGGATCTTCTGCGCAGATTATTTCCCGTTCTGTTGGAAAGGGAAATTCTTCCCAGGTTTTCCATCCGAAGGCTGTTGGAAAGAACAAATGTCACGCACATATCCAGTGTGATTCCATTATTATGGATCATGCAGAGGTGGGTTCTATCCCGGAAATCCAGGCGAAGCATGTGGATGCTGCAATTGTTCATGAGGCCGCTATTGGAAGAATTAACGATGAGCAGCTTCTGAAGCTAAGAACTCTTGGAATGACGGAAGCTGAGGCGGAAAATGTGATTATTGAGAATTTCCTGAGTTGAGAAAAACTTAAACAGAAAAATAACTATTCAGTAGGTATGTACTATTTCGCGGAGGGTGTAACTGTGAAGGTGCTGAATAGTTATACAGAGAATATAGAATCTTCTGGTTGGTTTGGAAGATTTATGAAAAATGCCAGGCGGTGTCGTCCAAAAACGCTGACCTGGCATTTGGCATTATTTAATTTTTACGGATTTTTTGGAACTCCATTTGGAATAATATTTTTTGCCGCTTACAATTTTGTAGGTGCGGATCCGTACATAATATTTTTTCTTTGAAACCAGTTCCTTTAAGGTTGCGCGTGTAGCAGAGTCTTTTACGGTAAGGGTTTTCGCCTTTTTCATGCTGCTGTTCTGGTTGCCTTTATCGGAATCGTCTTTACCAGGATTATCTTTTCTTGAGTCCGAGTCATCCTTGCCAGGAGCAGCTGTGATCGTAAAGGTTGTGTTAATAATGCCGGTGTAATTTCCGGCTCCTGTAATAGTTACAGTAGCAGTACCTTCCTTCACATTATCTTTATAAGAAACTGTGAAATCAGTGCCTGCCGCAAGCGTCTTGTCTCCGTATGTAACGGTAACATCCGGGCATTTCTCTGTTCCGTCACTGGTGTAGGAATACTGGGAAAGGGAAGCGGAATAGCGGCTGATATCCAATGGTTTAATGGTAAAGTCTTTCGTAACAGAACCAGTGTAATTTCCAGTTCCAGTGAGGATTGCGGAAGCAGTACCTGCATCTCAGTTGTTTCTGTAGGAAACGTAATAATCCTGGTTCAGGGTTAATTCCTTGTCCCCGCTTTTTACTGTGGCGGTTGGGCGTAAAGAGGAGCCTGTGTAGGTAAGGCTTTCATCGGAAAGCGTAACCGTGCAGCTGCTGATGTCAGCTCTGTTTATAGTAAAGGATTTGGTTACATACCCCTGGTAATTTCCAATTCCATCAATTCCAACCCACGGAGAATTGTAATAACTGCTTGGTTCAATGTTGTTGTGGTATGTTACAGTGAAATCCCTGTCTTTTACCAGGGTTTTACCACTGTGGGTAACTGTCACTTCAGGAGTTACCTCGGAACCAGTGTAATATGCCGGGGCAATGGAGAATCTGGCATTTGCCATGATCTACAATACAATCACTGGAAATACAGATGCAGTAGAGGAAAATGGAGAGGCAGTCCGTTTGTACCAGAATTTCTGGAGATTCACAAAGGAAAATATGAAAAGGGACACAAATTTAGTTTTTTATTTAAGATAAATGTGAAAAAAATGTGAAATTAGCACTCTCCTATTGACAGTGCTAACAATGCGTGTTATATTACATGCAGAACAAAGGAAGAGAGAAAAAGAAATCTTCCAGTTTCAACAACGATGTTAATTAAACACGCAAGTGTTCACAATATAAGGAGGAATGGATTATGTTAATGCCTAGTATTTTTGGAGAAGATTTATTTGATGACTGGATGAGATTACCTGTAGAAAGAGAGAATCACAGAGGTTACAGAGCTGCTGAATTGATGAAGACAGATATTAAGGATGTGGATGGAAATTATGAGCTGAGCATTGATCTTCCAGGCTTCCATAAAGAGGATGTGAAGATTCAGCTGAAGGATGGCTATCTGAACATTCAGGCTTCCAGAACCGAGAATAAAGATGAGAAAGACAATAACGGCAAATACGTTCACAGAGAGCGTTACACCGGACAGTGCTCCAGAAGCTTTTACGTAGGTAAGGAACTGGAGCATGAGGACATCCATGCGAAATATGACAATGGTGTTCTGACTGTTACTTTCCCGAAGGAAGCGAAGAAGAAAGTGCCTGAAGAGAAGAAATTTATTTCTATTGAAGGCTGATTCCCGGGGAAAGAGCTGTTTTAACAGATAAGAATTCCCGTGGGAAACTGATAACAGATAATAACTGGCGCGGAGTAGTTCACCTGCTTCGTGCCGATGAAATAGATGATTGAAATAGATAATATAGAGTGTGCATTAGCCGTGAATCAGAAGCGGCGGCTGATATTGCCGACTTACATAAGTAACAAGTGAAAGCGGCAGGGCATGTTTTATTTGATGTGTTTGCAGTGTATAGATTATTCAGCAATATTGAAATAATGGTAAACAGCTTCTTTTATATAGATTGTGTTCATTTTAAGACGATTTTCTAATTTACATAGATTTTGTTTCATACCCCCTCATTTCCTGCCGGCTACCCACCGGCAGGTTTTTTCTTATGTCTTTACATCATTTCACCTGTCTGCTATACTTGTCTGGAATTGTTGATAACTGCAAAGGATAGAACAAAAAATCTCCCACAAATTATGATGTACATCTTGCAGAAAGCCTTTTCAAACAGGCTCCAGAGCGTGAAAACAAGATGTTGCTGCAGTAATCGTGGATGGCAAAAACATGTTACTGTTTACCTGTTCACAGTAACAAAAACATTTTCAGAGAAGGAATTTACCCATGAATTACATTGTATTTGACCTGGAATGGAATCAGAGTCCGGGGGGAAAAAGGTGGTCTAACAGCCGTCTGCCTTTTGAAATCATAGAAATCGGCGCTATAAAACTAAATGAAGAGAAAGAAATTGTGGATAGCTTTCAGCGTCTGATCAAGCCCCAGGTGTACAATTGGATTCATGACAGCATTCATGAAGTGATTCACATGAATTATAAGGATCTGCAGAATGGAACTCTTTTCCCACAGGCCATCACGGAATTTTTGGAATGGTGTGGCGAAGAATATATTTTCTTTACCTGGGGAAATCAGGATGTAATGGAACTGCAGCGGAACATGAAATATTATGGAAAACTTTCCCTGCTCAAAGGTCCGGTGACTTATTATGATGTGCAGAAATTATTTGCCATTCGTTATGAAGAAAATGACGAGCGCCGTGCCCTGGAATTTGCTGCTGATAAAATGGGCGTGGAGAAGAAAATGGATTTTCACCGCGCTCTGGGAGATGCTTATTATACTGCATGTATTCTCCAGAAAATAGAAGATAAATATATTTTTCCAAACTCATCCCTGGACGTGTATCAGAATCCCAAGAGTAAGCGTGAAGAGATTCACATATCCTATCCAACCTATGATAAATATGTATCCCGAGAGTTCTATTCCCGCGAAAAAGCCATGAAGGACCGGGAAGTAACCAGCACGAAATGTCCATTATGCCATAATCCGGCCAAGCGTAAGATACGTTGGTTTATGAATAATTCCAAGGTTTATTACAGTGTGTCCCTTTGTCAGGAGCACGGCTTTGTACTGGGAAAAATCAGGATTCGCCGAACGGAAGACAATAAGTATTATGTAATTAAGAAGCTCACCAATGTAACAGATGAAGAAGCCGATGAAATCCGCCAGAAACGTGATGCTCATCGTGCCAAACGGAGACTGAAGAAAGAAGAGCAGTAAATCCGTGAAACTACTGCTTGTAATGAATGAAAAACTAACATTTGGTTAATAGAAAAATCCCCTCCAATCACATATGCTGTTTATAAGTAATACAACAACAGCGTATAAAAAGGAGGGGATTTTATGAGTTTAAGAAATTATTTTTACAGGTTTGGGAAATACATTCTGACATTTTTCTTTGTAACACTGCTGATGGTTCTCTTTGGTCCGCTACAGGCGCAGGCTGCTATTACCAAGGAAGTTACCACAGATGGTTTTAAACTCAGTGGAACGGGCAGCATGAATGTGTGGGATGGAGACGAATTCCGCTATTATATCGGTTATCAGATCCCTCATGAAGACTCCATGGATTACAAGGTAGATGTGACTATGACTTTTCAAAGTTCCAGTCTGACACCAGGCAGGGCAAGCGTGTATCTGGATGACGACAGCATACCCTTATATTCAAACGGAGGTACGGTGCTGCAGGGCTCAGCCACATTCTCCAAATCTGATGAAATGGAATTGATGGAAATATTTGTAAATTACGATAGTTTTCCAAGTGAGCAGAACGTAGATTTTTCCATCTCGGTAAATGTACGGGAAAATCGCAAAAACGCAGATATTGCCATTTATCCTCCGGAAAACAATTACGATAAAACCACAGGAGTGTTTCTGGTAACGGTTGACGATCCTTATGTTTTTTATTCAAATAAGGATTCGTCCAAATATTCTGTAAGTATTTCGGACTCATCGGTGGCACAGGTTACAGGCATTACTCCAAAATCCAATGACAGCTTTGAGGTAAGCGTATATTTTGCAAAAGCAGGTTCGGCGGATTTCACTTTTAAATATGGAAATCAGACGAAAAAGGTGACTTTCACAGTAGCGAAAACAGTCATAACTGTTTCCAGCTCCATCTCCCTGAAGGTGGGGGATACCACCATGTTTTCCAATTATGTTTTCAAAACCGGCGGTGGAAGCATCACCATCAAGAAAGTGAAATCCAGCAATAAAAAGATCGTTGATGCAGCCGGAGGATTCCTGATCGCAAAGAAGCCTGGCACGGCCAGGGTAAGCGCCCTGGTAAATGGCAAGCGGAGAACCATAACCGTGATCGTCGGCAAAAAGCCTGCCACCAAGCCAAAACTGAAACAGCTTCAGGTAAAAGTGAAAGGCTATAAATATTATCCGGATTCCGGCAAAACCATTTACACAACCCGCTTCACCAATAAATCCAAAAGCACCATCACAAAAGTGAAGCTGAAATTTACCATGACCATTAATGAAGAAATGACCCGCACCAAAACCTTTAAGGTCAATATAAAACCGGGAAAGACAAAAACCATGAAGCTGAATATAGGAAAACTAATAGCAGATCCTTCAAATATTACGGTGAAATGTCTGAAATTCTGGTATAAGAGTTGAGAAATGAAATTGTAGTAATAGGAGCATTTCGAATAAAGAGATAAAAGAATATTGTGTAAAGTAGAGGAACTACAATAATACAGGGCTAAGAACGAAAATGCGTAATGCAGTTTTCAATCTTAGCCCTTATTCTATAAAGTCGGTGTTGTCAGCAGACTGGTCATGATCGACCGTTCATACTGCATTCCCCATCCAACCATCTGGCCATTGAAATAATACTTGCTCTTTAATCTCAATGGTCCCACAGCGTTGGAAAGAATGGCCTGTTTCTTGGTAAGAACACTGAGGTCTGTTCCTGTGGGGACGGTCACGTATACATTTTTTGTGTAGTAGAATGGATAAGTATTTCCGCAATTATTCAGCAGATACTGCTCACTTGGAAGATTTTTCTTCGGAACAGGATTCTTGCTGATTTTCATTTTTTTACATTCGAAATTGTCGAAACCGTAATCCAGGAGACTTTTTGTGTCAGCCCAGGCGCCATTTACGGAATTCATCACAACTGCAACCAGGGTCATATTTCCACGCTTGGCATAGGTGATCAGAGTAGCACCGGCAGCATCTGTGTAGCCTGTTTTTCCACCCAGAACACCATCATAGGCGTAATCCCTGCCAGCCATCATCTTGTGATGATTGAGCAGATAGCGGGTTTCTGTAAAAATATTGGTAGGCGGAATTTCATAAAGATCTGTGGTGAAAAATTTCCTGCAAAGTGGATTCTGCCATGCAGCCTTGGCTATCTTTGCCATGTCGCCTGCGGTGGTTACATGAGTCTCATCAGGAAGTCCGTTAGGGTTATTAAAATGGGTGTTTTTGCATCCAAGCTGCTGGGCTCTGGTGTTCATCAGCTCTACAAACTTCTTCACAGAACCGGAAACCTCTTCCCCAATACCAAGTGCCATTTCATTGGCTGATTCCAGCATCAGTGCCATAAGACATTGTTCAACTGTAAAAACCTCTCCGGCATCACCATAAATGGTGGAGCTTCCCGCTTCAATTCCGTAAGCCGCCTGCTGGGAAAGGGTAAGCTGTGCGTTCACGTCCAGGTTCTCACATCCAAGAAGACAGGTGAGAAGCTTGGTAATACTGGCCGGGTAAAGCTGAGTATTAGCATTCTTGGAATACAGGACCGCCTCTGTGTTTAAGTCCATGAGAACTGCTGACTGCGCCTCAATCTTAGGACCCTCCGGCCAACCCTCAATGGAATCGGTATCAGCTGCCTGTGCATAATATTCGGTATGCGGATCCGGAGTAGGAGTGGGAGATTCGCTGGCAGTGTCTGTAGCTTCTGCCCAGACAGCGCCCGTCTGCCCAAGCAGCATTGCTGCTGTCAGGATTCCACAGAAAATCCGCTTTATTTTCATATGAAGATTTTTTCTGATCATATAAAATCCTTTCTTAAAATAATACATAAAATTCCCAATATGTAATAGCATTATACCACTTTTCTTTATGTAAAACTATTAAAAGAGTGTGAATTGTTCACAGCACCCCGGAAAATCCACAAATTCAGCATTATTTTCCCCTATTCTCCCCATTTTTTCAGCGGAAAAACACTTGACATATAGAAATTCAGACCCTTATAATAGACAGGAAACAGAATAGTTAAAGACTGTGATGGAGACAGTAAGCTGATTTTGAACGTTTAAGGTTGTGCAGACACAGACAGCAGCAATCTTTTCAGCGAGACGGGGATGGTGTAAGCCCGCTGCAAGTAGATTCAGCCGAAGATCACTCCGGAGTTTTATCTCTGAAGGAACAAGTAGGAGATAACGGAATTCCCCCGTTACAGGGAGCGTGTATCGGCTGCGTGTGCAAGCCTGTACAATGTAACAGGTGGT
>OLQD01000489.1_pt1 | contig 37508 bp, 34 predicted proteins | sample 1672841 | NCBI WGS metagenome assembly OLQD01 (sample SAMEA3136729, study PRJEB25190) | human gut metagenome | biome: human gut; feature: human-associated habitat; material: faeces | place: Austria | collected 2013 | reverse complement strand
GTCGTCGTGCCACTCTCCACCAAAGTCACAGACGAAGACCTCGCCGAAGCCTACATCGATGAGTATGGCGTCATGTTCAGTCCTGACCGCAAGCGCCTACTAAGTGCCCCTAGAAATCTAGTCTCCTATACGATACCAGATACTGTTACGACAATCTGTGACTGGGCTTTCTCTAGCTGTTCTCGTCTTACCTCGCTGACGATGCCCGACTCTGTCACCACCATCGGAGAGTGTGCATTATTAGAATGCTATCATCTTGCGAAGTTCACAATTCCTGAATCCGTTACTTCTATTGGGGATAATGCATTCGGAAAATGTAAGAGTCTTACATCGTTGACGATTTCAAACTCTGTCACAACGATTGTTGGTAATCCTTTTGTTGGGCTAAACCTTCAGTTGGATAATCAATCTCCACACTTTCTCTTGGTAGACAATGTCCTATTTACAGCAGATAAGAAGCGCCTCATAGCCTATTGCTCTACCCAAACGTCGTACTGCATACCAGACACCGTCACTTCCATTGGAAATGGAGCATTTAAAAGATGCGTAAAACTCACCTCATTGACAATGCCGAACTCGCTAAAGGCCATTGGTGATAAAGCGTTCTCTTGGTGTAGGGGGCTCACTTCGTTGACGATCCCTAACGCTGTCACTCACATTGGATCTGAAGCATTTTCTTGGTGCAGAAGTCTTACTTCATTGACACTTCCAGAGTCGGTCACAACCATTGGAGATAGAGCTTTCTTTATGTGTCGTGTCCTTCCTTCGTTGACGATCCCCGACTCTGTTACTGCCATTGGAGACTTCGCTTTTGGGCGTTGCGAGAGTCTTACCTCGTTGACGATTCCCAACTCTGTCACCTCCATTAGAGATTGGACATTATCTTGGTGCTTTAGTCTTACCTCGTTGACAATTCCTGACTCTGTCACCTCCATGGGACAAGGAGCTTTATATGGGTGCGATAATCTTAATCAGTCCACTAGAGAGGAACTGGAACATAGATTTGGTGAGCGAATCTTTTGGTACGTGTGTTGACAGAAAGATTGCAGCGACATGACTATTGCCGAGAACAGGTGCAGCAAGAGAAATTATTACAAGTCTAGAAGCATATGGGTGTTGATTTAAGCTTAATACTACCGAACGAGTGCTACAACATAGATGATAATAAGCTAGCTCTCGAGGTGTTTAACCAAACTATAGATAGAGTCGTCAGTTACTTCGGAGGTCGGAAGCAGTTTGTCTCTGAGATTACTATCCGTAACTCGGACTCGGACGATTGGGCTGAGCATTTAGATCCAGAGGATGAGTATCCCGACTATAGTTTTGAAATACCACTGCTTAATGCTACTTGTCTTATGGAGCAAGGCTTCTGGGATATTTGGATCAACGCTAGATACAGCCATTACTTCTGGCCTATGGAATTTGACAAGCATGGCTATCCCTACTTATGGGCTCGCAACGACTCCTTTGATGCAGCTAGGATATTTGGCTTTACTGAGGGATGGGTCTGCGATGAGTATCACTCGTGGAATAGTCGCCTCGTAGAACTCAAGGACAGAAGCTTCGCTTCTTGGCTAGCATTCGGAAAGAATGAAGAGGACGCTAAGGTTCATGAGTTTGACATCAGCATGTTCGGAGGAAAGGCTGATTTAGCAGATTATGAGACTAAGTATCACGACTCGTTCAAAGAGTGCTTTGCACTGGTTGAGGAGTTTGAGCAGCGGTTCCCTCAGTACAAGCTCCTCACGCTAGGATGTCCTAGTACCCCTTGGAGTCTAGTCGCAAAGGGCGAAGAGCTATTTGTAATTAATCGAGCGACAGGTCAAAGCCTTACAGACTTCCCGATAGACAATTGTGAGGCTTGCTATAATGGTGCTGGCTTTACCATATTCAAGGGAGAGGCTAGTGCCTTCTTTAGTCCATCAGGAGAGCAGCTGACAGACTACCGAGTAGGACCTTTCAAGTGGAGTTGGAGCAAAGGAGAGATCTTCAGACAGGTTATTACGGATGTGGCATCAGGCGCACAGTTTTACAATGATGGCACTGAGGCTGACGAAGAGCTACAATCTTGATAAGAAATAGAAGAATTGGAGTAGTATGAGTAAGCAAACGAAGAGTCAGCGGCTCGGTGTCATCGCCGACCTGCTGAGGACCCACGAAGTAACAGACCAAGCGATGCTCCTCGAGCTATTGCGAGGACGTAACATCTCCATCACGCAGGGGACGCTCTCGACCTATCTCTCTGAGCTGGGTGCCACCAAGGGGGTGCGCCCTGGCTCTTTCAAGTCGTGCTATCAGCTCCCCCTGATGCCGCAGGCTGACGCTGTCACGACGCAGCCCACAGGACTGATCTCTCCGACGGTCGGCTTCCGCTCGTATGCCCTCTCGGGGCAGATGCTGGTGATCCGCACGGAGCCAGGCTTTGCGCAGTCTATAGCGACCATCCTCGACAGCTCCTTGTCGTCGCTCACGCTCGGTAGCGTGGCGGGGTACGACACCATCATCGTGGCGCTTGCCGAGGAGGCGACCGATGGCGAGGTGATCGACTGGCTGCACCAGATTATCCCCGAGTCTATCCTCGCGATAGGGAGGGGAAGGCGTGGTTGACTTGACAAAATCGTTCTTTCTTATGACAAATTCCTCCAGCAGACCTCTTCTTTAGTGTAGAAACACTACATTTGTCGCAAATATCAGCTAGTGTTGATGAATATGGATACAGAATCTACTGGTACAGCGCGCAAGTCCCGCGGGGTGTTTCGCTGGTTTTACGACCTTTATCGTGACGGGCTGCGGAGTCAAAGCCGCACGAGCCGTCTGCTGTGGATTATTGTAGCCATCAAGCTCTTTATCATGTTTGCCATCTTGCGTCCTATCTTCTTCCCGCGGGTTATTGCGGAGCAGGGAGACCGGGAGGCGCAGATAGAGTTCGTGCAGCATCAGCTTACGGCACCTGTCATCGACACGCTCCATCAAGACAATCACTAACTTAACTATATAGCATAATGAATGTAGATGCTTTACTCCTCTGGTCTAGATTGCAATTTGCTCTGACCGCATGCTATCACTGGCTCTTTGTGCCGCTCACGCTCGGACTGGGTGTGATCATGTCGATAGCCGAGACTAAGTACTATCGCACCAATCGCCCCGAGTGGAAGCGTTGGGCTATGTTTTGGCAGAAGCTCTTTGGTATCAACTTTGCCATCGGCGTTGCTACGGGACTCATCCTCGAGTTTGAGTTCGGTACCAACTGGTCTAACTACAGCTGGCTTGTGGGTGATATCTTCGGAGCTCCGCTAGCTATCGAGGGTATCCTAGCCTTCTTTATGGAGGCGACCTTCATCGCAGTCATGTTCTTCGGGTGGAATAAGGTGAGCCGTGGCTTTCACCTAGCCTCTACCTGGCTAACTGTCATCGGTGCGACCATCTCGGCTGTCTGGATTCTTGTCGCTAACGCCTGGATGCAAGACCCTGTCGGTATGACCTTCAACCCCGCTACCGTACGTAGCGAGATGGCCGACTTCTGGGCTGTGGCATTCTCTAGCTCAGCGGTCAATAAGTTCTGGCATACGACCATCTCCTCTTGGGTGCTCGGCTCTGTCTTTGCGCTGGGTATCTGCGCCATTTACATCCTTCGTGGCAAGCACAAGGAGTTTGCACTGGCCAATAGTCGTATCATCGCTCCCTTCGGACTCGTCGCTGCCTTGCTCACGGTCTTCACGGGAGATACCTCTGGCTACAACGTGGCTCAGCGTCAGCCTATGAAGCTCGCTGCTATGGAGGCTCTCTACGATGCTGGCGAAAGCACCCCCGAAGGTAAGACTGCAGATGGCAAGGGGCTAGGGCTCAGTGCTATCGGTCTGCTCGACTGTGACAAGCTCACGCCACTCGCTGAGGAGCACCAAGATCCATTTGTCTTCAACATGAAGATGCCTTCTATGCTCTCTATGCTAGGTACACGCACGACCGATGGCTACGTGCCAGGGATCAACAACATCCTAGAGGGTGGTTACTATGATCAGAATGGCAACCAAGCACTCTCTGCCGATGAGCGTATGCGTCGAGGTAAGATCGCTATCGAGGCTCTCGCTGCTTATGGCGAAGCGCAGAAGGCAGGTGACGCTGCCGAGATGGAGCGTCAGAATGCAATCATACAGGAGAACTTCGACCACTTTGGCTATGGTTATGTACAGGACAAGGCAGACCTCGTGCCCAACGTACCGCTCATGTACTACGCCTTCCGTATCATGGTCGGTTGCGGCTTCCTCTTTATTCTTGTCCTCCTCCTCATCTGGATCTTGCAGCGTAAGAAGAGTGCTGAGGAGTTTGCACGTTATCGCTGGCTACACATCATCACGGTCATCTGCATCCCGCTAGCGTGGATCGCCAGTCAGGCCGGATGGGTCGTCGCCGAGATGGGCCGTCAGCCATGGGCTATCCAGGATATGCTCCCGCTGAATGCCGCTGTCTCTAAGCTCGCACCCGCCAATGTGATGACTACGTTCTTCATCTTTGCCGTACTCTTTACGATTCTCCTCATTGCAGAGGTGAGCATCATGGTCAAGGCAATCAAGCATGGCCCTGAGTCTCATCTGAATGATGTAGAGCAACTCTTTAGCAAGCGTGAGAGTAAGTAATCACTAATCCCATAGACACACTATCATAATGGACTACGCATTTCTACAGCAATACTGGTGGTTTCTAGTCTCACTGCTGGGAGCCCTGCTTGTCTTCCTGCTCTTTGTGCAGGGCGGACAGACTTTTATCTTTGCAGCACGTCGTGACGAGCCGTTGCAGCGCATGCTCGTCAATTCGACGGGTCGTAAGTGGGAGTTTACCCTCACGACGCTGGTCACCTTCGGAGGTGCCTTCTTTGCTTCCTTCCCGCTCTTCTACTCGACTAGCTTCGGTGGAGCTTACTGGGTATGGATCTTGATCTGCTTGACCTTCGTCATACAGGCTGTATCGTACGAGTATCAGTCTAAGCATGGCAACGTATGGGGCAAGAAGACCTTCCAGACCTTCCTCTTTATCAATGGTGTCTTGGCTCCGGTACTCCTAGGTGCTGCGGTCTCGACGCTCTTCACGGGCGGTAACTTCATCGTGGACAAGAGTGCTATCTACGACCTCGGAGCCTCGATGCAGACCATCTCCGTCTGGCAGCCCGACCCCCTCACGGGGCTACAGCTACACGGACTGGAGGCTATCTTCAACCCCTGGAATGTAGTACTCGGTGTGACGATCCTCTTCCTGTCACGCACTACGGCGCTCCTGTACTTCATCAACAATATCGAGGATGAGGTTGCCTATGAGCGTGCTCGCAAGAGCCTGCTACCCAATGCAGCTATCTTCGTCGTCCTCTTCGTCGCTTATGTGGTCTTCCTCATGGTGACCAAAGGGTATGATGTCGATCCCGCCACAGGTGCCGTCAGCCTAGTACAGTACAAGTACCTGCACAACTTCCTCGCCATGCCCGTGATCCTCGTCCTCTTCCTCGTGGGCGTGGTACTCGTGCTGGCGGGCGTAATCCTCACGCTGGTCAAGAAAGGCTTCCGCAAGGGCATCTGGCTCGAAGGTGTCGGCGTCGTCCTCGCTGTCCTGGGCCTGCTCCTCATCCTCGGGTACAACAATACCGCTTACTACCCCTCGATAGCAGATATCAATAGTTCGCTGACGATCCAAAACAGTAGCTCCAGCCCCTACACGCTGAAGGCTATGAGCATCGTCTCGCTGCTGATCCCGTTTGTCCTCGCGTACATCTTCTACGCTTGGCGCGCCATAGACCGCAAGAAGATCACCCGTCACGAGATGGGTCAAGACGAGGAGATCAAGTACTAGTCACGGTGACTGATCCCGCTCAGTAGGGTCAGCAAACAAATCTCACACAGGGGGCGGCACTTAGACCAAGGAGTCTAGGTGTCGCCCCCTTGCTTTGCGCGCTTGAATAGGGCGGTGAGCCAGTTCCATAGGGGTGAAACTCTAGTTCCATAGGTATGAAACTCCAGTTCCATAGGGGTGAAACTCCAGTTCCATAGGTGGGAAACTCTAGTTCCATACGGAAGAAACTCTAGTGCCATAGGGGTGAAACTCTAGTTCCATAGGTATGAAACTCCATTTTCCTAGGTATGAAACTCCATTTTCCTAGGTATGAAACTGCGAGCGGTTCCGCGCGAAGCGAGCTTAGCTGGTATATTTGTGGTAAATTTGTAGGCAAGAACGAACTTTCGCACACATATCCGTGAACTATATCCTCTGTCCTCACTGTACGACCAAGATCTCTGAAGAGACGATCCTCGCCAATGCTGACTGCCGTGGCAAGGTCGCTATGCTCTGCCCAGCTTGCTCCGAGAGCCTACGCTTTCGCCTTAGGGGCGTGACGCTAGAGCATCTCAACGCGCGCTATGATGACCTCTCTCCCGAGGGGGAGCCGGTGCAGGCTTACCTTCAGTTGATCGCCAACGACTTTGCCTACGCAGCTTTGCTGCCACTCTACGAGGGGTGCAACACGATAGGTAGCTACAACGGACGTGGCACCTCGGTCACTACACCGATACATAGTAGCGACCCCAGCTTGGGGCGCAACCATTGCCAGATCACGATAGAGCCTGATGGGCAGGCGATCATACAGGACTTGGATAGTATGACGGGTACCTTCGTCGCTGGCGTTGAGTACCTCCCAGACACCTTCTGTGAGCTGCACTCGGGCGATGTGATCACGCTCGGTGCTACCTCGCTGATCTATGTGACACGGAGCGACTACGAAGCGACAAATCCTTAACTAGCATATTCCTCCTTACGTTATGAAGACGACCAATAATTTGACTCCGGCTTTACGCCAGGAGATCATTTCGCTCATCCACCAAGAGGTGGTCCCCGCTACAGGCTGTACGGAGCCGGTAGCTGTATCGCTCTGCACCGCCTACGCTAGTGCTACGCTGGGCAACTTTACACCAGATAGCGTATCGGTATTGCTGAGCCCCAACGTACTCAAGAATGCGCTCGGTGTGGGTATACCAGGCACGGGCATGATAGGACTACCCATAGCAATCGCTCTCGGCATCGTCATCGCACAGCCGGACAAGGGACTCACACTCCTAGACAGCTTTACGCCTGAGCAACTAGCTGAGGCTAAGCGGCTGGTCGAGGCTAAGATAATCACCATCGGTACGAAGCCAGAGCCTGTCGACAAGCTCTATGCTGAGGTGACAATCCAAACGACTAGTGGCGAGCGTGCCACAGCGATCATCAGCGGCAAGCATGACCATCTGACTTACCTTGCCAAGGGTGATCAGGTCCTAGAGGATCATCCGATAGGGCAGCAGGAGGAGCAAGATAGCGACGATGAGGAGCTCGCGCTCAACTTCTCTCTCGTCTACGACTTCGCTACGACGGCTCCGCTGGAGGAGATAGAGTTTATCCTAGCTGATGCGGAGGTTAATGCGGAGGCTAGTCGCCTCTCGATGAAGTCTAACTACGGGCACGCCGTGGGGCGTATGGTGCAGAGTGACTTGGGTCGTAAGTATCTAGGTAATTCGGCCCTGACGCAGATCATCTCGGCGACGAGTGCTGCCTGCGATGCCCGTATGGACGGGGCTCCTGTGACGGTGATGAGTAATTCGGGCAGTGGTAATCAAGGAATCACGGCGACGATGCCGGTGCTGACCTTTGCCAAGGAGCAAAAGAAAGGACACGAAGAGACTGTCCGTGCCCTGATGCTGAGCAATCTGATGGTGATCTATATCAAGCAGAAGTTGGGACGCCTCTCGGCACTCTGCGGCTGTGTCGTCGCCTCGACGGGCGCTGCTTGTGGCTTGACCTATCTGCTCGGTGGTAATAAGCAGCAGGTGAGCTATGCGGTGAAGAATATGGTGGGCAACATCACGGGTCTCCTCTGCGATGGTGCTAAGCCGAGCTGCAGTCTGAAGGTGTCGAGCGGTGTGAGCACGGCTATGTTCTCTGCCTTGCTGGCGATGGAGCAGAAGGTGGTCACGGGTAGCGAGGGCATCGTGGACGATGATGTGGATCAGACGATAGACAACCTGACCAGCATAGGCCGTGTGGGGATGAATGAGACGGACCGTCTCGTGCTCAACATCATGACCTCCAAAAAGCATTAGTCCACTGCGAAAGGGAGCATTGCATTAAAGCGAAACGTCGTCCTGTAGGGACGCACGATCTGTGCGTCCGTCCCCGTCAAAACCATAAAGTTGTAACCATTGACACAACGGACGCACAGATCGTGCGTCCCTACAGAAGTCGTCTGGCCGTGCTACAACGGACGCCCTCCGACTCGACACGAGCCGATCGTCCCTACATTATCATTACACGTCCCGAAGTGGTGTCTTTCCTCCCGCTAGCGTCTCTTTCGTCTGAAGTAGGAGACCATCAGCTCACGGCACTCCTCCTCGCAGACGCCCCCCACGACGATACTCTTGGGGTGGGGGAGCGCGTCACTATAACGCATATAGCCGCCCTTGGGGTCGGTCGTGCCATAGACGATGCGTCCTATCTGTGTCCAGCGCAAGGCACCCATGCACATCGGGCACGGCTCGACGGTCACGTAGAGTGTGCACTGCGGTAAGTACTTGCCGCCGATGGCTGCGGTCGCCTGCGTGATGGCAAGCATCTCGGCATGCGCCGTGGGATCGTTGAGCAGCTCGACCTGATTATGACTTTTTGCTAAGATGCGTGTGCCTACCGCTATGACCGCCCCGATAGGCACTTCGTCCGCTTCGTAGGCGATGAGAGCCTGCTGGAGTGCTAGCTGCATCATTCGCTCGTCTAGGCGTGGGTCTATGGGCGGCTGCGAGATCATACTTAGCCAAAGATCGAGTCTAGCGTGTCGAAGAGCTCGGCACCTCTCAGCGAGCGCGCTGCTATCGTTCCGTCGGGTGCTATCAGCATGATCTCGGGAATGCTATAGATGCCGTAAGTGATAGAAGTTTGGGCGGTTGGGTCGTATAGTTGCGTCCATGGCAGCTGATAGTCACACAGCAACATGTCTAGATTGTACGCTTCGTCCCAGAGGAAGATGCCGACCATGTTCAATCCTCGCTCATGGTATGTGTTGTAAGCTTTGATCAGGTTAGGCATCTCGTTGAGACAAGGCCTGCACCAACCAGACCAGCAGTGTACGAGGGTGTAGCAGCCTGGTACCAGGTGCTCCGAGAGCTTGGTCGTATCCCCTTGGAGCGTCTCTAGAGTCAGGTCTACCATAGGCGATCCAGGAGCGGTTTCGTAGAAGTTGTCTACGGTGCGTAGGTACAGCGCTACCTCGCGATTGTTCAGTACGACAGGTCCCATAGAGCTGCGCACGAAAGGCACCATCTCGAGGAGGCTCTCATAGTTGATCGTCAGGAGCATCACAGTGGCGATGATCCCCACAGGGTCGTTGGGGTGGCGCAGGCAGTAGTCCTTAGCAAGGACGATGTAATCATCGATAGAGGTCTTGAAGTCCTCATCGAAGGCATCATAGAGCGCACTATCAGAGGGTATGGCTGCGAGCTTTAGCTTGAAGACATTGCCTAGGCTGTCGAGAGAGTCATAGAGACGGTTGAGCTCTTTGTTGAGATAGTCGCCCTCGAGTAGTTTACGCTGGGTGAAATCAATGGTGAGCGGTTCCGTCGTGAGGATGACTGGGATAGGCTCTTCGCCAGGCAGATCAAGGTAGGCTAAGTTTTGGTTCATGCTGTCCACATAGTTGCCCTTGAGGGTAACCCTCCCTTTGTGCACATAGCTACTATCGATAGCTTTGCCATCGAGCAGTAGCTTGATCATTGGCGGGTCGGCACCCCCCTGTACATTGGTGTATACTGATATATGGTACCGCTCCTGCTGCTGGCAGCTACAGAAGAGATTCATGGCAACGAAAGAGAAGAGCAACAGCAACCTCGTGAGATGCTGCCTAGAGAGCTGTGGTGACATGTGGGTGGACATGAGGTGAAACGGGGTTATTACGACTTGGGCATCAAGATCTCTAGTAGCTCCTGGACCCCTTGTGTGGCTACCTTCTGGATATGTGTGACATGAGCGATGCCGTGCGTATTGACCTCTTTGGGATCAATGAGGTAAATGGGGGTGCCGTTGGGTACGTAGGCGAGGAGGCTCGCGGCGGGGTAGACGTTGAGCGAAGTGCCCACGACCACCATGATGTCTGCCTGGCTAGCTTCACGAATGGCTGGCTCGATCATCGGGACCGCCTCGCCAAACCATACGATAAAAGGTCTCAGCTGCGACCCGTCGGGAGCGAGATCGCCCACATGCAGGTCGGGGTGCTCGGGATCGACGGGATAAGTCTTCTGCGTATTGCGTACGGAGCAGTTTTTCATCAGCTCGCCATGGAGGTGGATCACCTTGCTACTGCCGGCGCGCTCGTGGAGGTTGTCTACATTTTGCGTCACGACGGTCACATCGTACTGACGCTCCAGCTCGGCTAGCCCGTAGTGTGCCGCATTGGGTTCGCAGCCCACATAGTCGCGGCGACGTGCATTGTAAAAGTCTAGCACCAGCTTGGGGTTGCGGATGAAGCCCTCGATAGAGGCTACGTCCTGAACGGGGTAGTTCTCCCACAGCCCGTCACTATCTCTAAAGGTGGATATGCCACTCTCGGCACTGACGCCAGCGCCGGTGAGGATGACTAGCTTGCGCTTCGCTTGATTGCTTGGGTTATTCATGATGTCTCTCTTCTTTATAGTGTATGCCTAAGGTACGAAACTTATTGCTCAAGGTCAAATAGAGGCTCGGGCTGCAAGAGCTGAAAGCCCTGTCGGTGCAAGGGGCAGGAGCCGTACTGGCGTATCCCCTCACGGTGCTGCGCCGTCGGGTAACCTTTGTTTTGCTCCCAGCCGTAGTGCGGGTATTCTTGCGCCTGCAGGGTCATATACTCGTCTCGGTGCGTCTTGGCCAGGATAGAGGCAGCGGCGATGGCTAGGTAGCGGTCGTCGCCCTTGACGATGGTGTGGTACTCGACCTCGTCGGGGCGCGGGTCGTAGTAGTTGCCATCGATGAGCAGACGTTCGGGTGTGCAGGGCAAAGCCTCGATAGCGCGTTGCATGGCGAGCATAGAGGCGTGGAGGATGTTGATCCGCTGGATCTCCTGAACGGTTGCCACGCCTACTGCCCACGCTGTGGCATGCTCCTCGATGAAGTGGCGCAGCTCTTCGCGCTGCTTTGCTGTGAGCTTCTTACTATCTCGCAGATGCGGATGGTCTAGCGTGTCGGGCCAGACGACTGCTGCCGCATAGAGGTCGCCAGCGAGGGCTCCTCGTCCAGCCTCGTCACAGCCGCACTCGATGAGTCCGTCCGATGCGTAGCGATGTAGTAAGGGCATTGCACCTTTAGCCTAGCATGGTGAGGGCACGTCGTAGTGCTTTTGCAAAGATCTCTAGATCCTCGTGCGTGTTGTACAGCCCGAGGGAGGCACGGATCGTAGCGTGGTGTCCCATCCCCTCGATGAGCGGGATAGCGCAGTGATGCCCCGTGCGGAGTGCTACGCCCTGCTGGTCTAGGAGCAGACCGAGGTCGTAAGCGTGCGCCTGATGGCTGATGAAGGTGACGACGGCTCCCTTGCCAGGGGCGGTGCCAAGTATCTCGAGCGACGACTCCTGACTGATGATCTGCGTGAGATGCTCTAGGAGCTCCGTCTCGTAAGCGTGGATGCGATCCAGGCCGATAGCGGAGAGGTACTCAACGGCCGTGGCAAAAGCGTGCGAACCGATGAAGTCGGGCGTACCAGCCTCAAACTTGTACGGCAACTCGTTGAAGGTGGTCTCCTCAAAAGATACATGCTCGATCATCTCGCCGCCATACTGGTAGGGCGGTATCTGCTCGAGGAGCTTACGACGTCCCCATACGATGCCGATGCCTGTGGGACCGTACACCTTGTGCGAGGAGCAGACGTAAGCATCGATGCCCAGCTCCTGCACATTGACCGACATGTGGGGCGCAGACTGCGCTCCGTCGACGATGATGATAGCACCCTTGTCGTGAGCCAAACGGGCTAGCTGTGCGACGGGATTGACCGTGCCGAGGACGTTGCTCACATGCGCCACGGAGACTATCTTGGTGCGGTCGGTGAGTAGTGCCTCAAAGGCGGGTAGGTCTAGCGAGCCGCCTGCTAGAAGCGGAGCAACACGTAGATGCGCTCCCTTGCGGAGGCAGAGCTGTTGCCATGGTACGAGGTTAGCGTGGTGCTCCATGGCAGTGATCAGCACTTCGTCGTCGGGGCCGATGAGCGTTTCGCCAGCCGTAGAGGCTAGCAGGTTGAGCCCCTCGGTGGTGCCGCGTGTGAAGATTACTTCGTTAGGGTCGGAGGCTCCGATGAAGTGCGCCAGCGTGGCGCGCGCCGCTTCGTGGCGATCGGTTGCTTCTCGGCTGAGCTGGTAGACGCCTCGGTGGACGTTGGCATTGTATCGTGTGTAGCCCTCGGTGATGGCGTCTATGACCACTTGGGGCTTTTGTGTAGTGGCACCGCTGTCTAGGTAGACCCAGCCAGGCTGCGCGGAGGCGTAGTGCTGTATGAGCGGGAAGTCTAGACGATATGAGGAGAGGTCTGTAGAAGACATAAGGATAAAGGGGAAATATTCGACTAAAGCAACAGCCCGTCAATCAGATAGGCTGCTATATGTACGACGGCTAGCAAGACGACACCCATAGAGGTGCGCCTGAGCACAGCGTTGAGCTGGCTGCCGGTCACATGGATCATCTGACGGTATACGGATAGCGCGTAGAGGAGGTAGGGGAGCAGTAGGACGATGCCCCAGATGTTCCCCTTGAAAGCGACGATGGAGAGGAGCCACGCGAGGAGGATGTTGGCCAAGTAAAACTTCGGGGCGAACTCCTGACCCAGACGCACGATGCTCGTTCGCTTATTGTTCTTGCGATCCTCCTCGTAGTCTCGGTAGTTGTTGACCACAAGGATATTGACTGCCACGGCACCCATAGCTGTTGCTACGAGGAAGCTCTGTGTCGTGACCGCTCCCGTCAGGAGGTAGTAAGTGGTCATCACGGCGACCCAGCCGTAGAAGGTCATCACCGCCACATCGCCTAGCCCTAGGTAAGCAAGCGGAAAGGGGCCACCTGTGTACATCCAGGCGAAGAGTATGATGAGCCCCCCAAGGAGGAGGAGCCACGGGTTGGTCAGCAGGCAAAGGGTCACCCCCGCTACGGCTGCAATGAGACCCCAAAAGAGTGCCACCCCGATGATGTCACGCTCTCGCAATTGACCCGAGGCGAGTGGGCGACTAAAGCCCACGCGTCCCGCTCCGTCAGCACCACGCTTGAAGTCGTAGTAGTCGTTGCAGCAGTTGGAGAAGGATTGCGCTGACAGTCCCACGACTAGGCAGAGCGTCGCTACGAGCCAGTTAGAGTCTCCTTGTAGCCAAGCCAAAGCGATGGCTGCAGCTATCGGTGCTATCGATGCTGGCCAACTGTACGGTCGTGAGACCGATATGAATTGCTTGAGGGTCATAATGTAGCGTGCCTGTCTCGAGCCTACACCTTTTATTATAGCACCTCTGGACCTGGTGTACGCAGATGTGCGAAGAGGTGATCCGAGAGATAGATCATCGCACGCTTTTTCTCTTCCGTAGCGATGACTAGGTCAATGCTGTTACCACTAGTTCCGTAGCAGATGAGCCGTACAGCGACATCGTCTACCGCCTCGAGGATGCGCGCCTCAAAGCCTATGCGATGCCACCCCATATCGCCTACGATCGCGAGGATCGATAGGTCGCTCTGCACTGAGCCCTCAGCCCAGGGCGTCATCTCCTCGATCAGCGTGGAGATCGCCTCCGAGTCTTCCTCTGCGACGATGACGTAACCATCGCCCGAAGCCATCAGGATGTCTGGCTCTATGTGCAGGCGGTGCATAGCCTCCGTCAGCGTGACGAGGAACTGCCCCGTAGAGACGTCGCTATTGCTCAGATGCTTCAGCAGGAGCGTCACGACACACATCCCGTCCTTAGCCGAGATCGCCTTGATCATATCTCTGTTTGTCACATGAGATATGAGCGTGCCAGGGGCCGAGGGGTCGAGCGTGTTGAGCAGTCGCACAGGGATGCCCGCACGTCGTGCCGGCTCGATGCAAGCGGGGTGCAGGATCTTAGCACCGCAGCGTGCTAGCTCGGCAGCTTCGCCAAAGCTCAGACGACGCACAGGCGACGTCATATTGACCACTCGCGGATCGTTGTTGTGCAGCCCATCAATGTCGGTCCATATCTGTATCTCCTCAGCTTGTACCGCCTCGCCAATGAGCGTGGCACTGTAGTCGCTACCGCCACGACGCAGGTTGTCCACCTCGCCGAAAGCGTTGCGACAGATGTACCCCTCCGTGAGGAAGAGTGCCTCCGCATCGCGTACCTCCTCGACCATCGGGCGCAACCGCTGAGCAATGTACTCGATGTCCGGTCTCCCCTCGTGGGTGATGCGCATGAAGTCTAGAGCCAGTAGCTTGTGCGGTGTGATCCCCTCGTAGAGCTGTAGCGTGAGTGCCATCAGGGCGGTACACATCATCTCGCCACAAGCGAGGATCTGCTTCTCATCGTTGTGGGTAAAAGCCTCGTTGAGCGTCTGAAGTAGGAGACTGTCCAAGATCGGAGTCAAAGCCTCCTCTGCCAACTGCTGGTGTAGCTCATGCCCCGCGAATAGCTCTGGTACTACATTGTCTATGTAGCGACTACGGAGCATCTCCACATGACGAGTCGCACGATCACGCTCGCCAGAGGTGATCAGCTCCGTCAGCGTCACGAGGTCGTTCGTCGTGCCAGCCATAGCCGAGAGCACAAGCGTCTTGCGCCCTGGTATACTCGCCACTAGATGCGCTACCGAGCGTATGCGATCGGGTGAACCGACAGAGGTGCCGCCAAACTTCAGTACGATCATAGCGCAGCTTCGATAAAATCTGTAGAAGGCTCCTCGACCTCCTCTAGGGTAGGTAGGTCGATACGCTCCAGCGTACGACTCTCCAGATCGATATGGTATCTTGTGGCGGGTAGCTCCTGTATGAGCGTCTCATTGTGCGTGCTCATCAGCACCGCCACACCCTCCTTAGCCAGTGACTGGATCAGCTGACCGATGAGTAGCGACGTCTCACTGTCTAGTCCCGTCGTAGGCTCATCGAGTAGGATCAGCCGTGGACGTACGACCAGGGCTCGCGCTATGCAGATACGCTCAGCCTCGCCACCGCTCAGCTCGTGCGGGTACTTGTAGTGCTTGCCCTCCATACCGACCTGCGCCAGTGCCTCCTCGATACGCGTAGCACGCTGCTCCCGCTTTTTCACCCCCACGGCACGGAGGACGAAGTCTAGATTGCCCTGCACCGTATAGTTATATAGGAGCTGCGCCTGTGACTGGAAGACAATCCCCAGCGAGCGTCTCAAGGCTTGTCGCTGGCGTACAGACATGCGGTGCAGGTTGTAGTCGAGCACCTTAGCGACACCTCCCTTAGGAGCTAGCTCGCCATAGAGTATCTCTAGGAGCGAACTCTTGCCACTCCCCACGGGACCCGTAAGGTAGGCAAAGTCCCCCGCTTCGAGCGATAGTGTGACGTCTCGCAGTAGCTCATGCTCATTGCGTGATACCGTGACGCCCTGTAGGTCAATGATCGTACTCATAGTGGCTAACGTCTAGATTCATTGGTTACTGAAGTGCAAAGCGCAGATACGCCTCACAGTTTGCCGGTAGCCTCTCGGCGACCGTATCGCTATAAGTGTCGTAAAAGGCGTGATGCCCTATATAGTCAGCTCGTGCGAAAGCCGCTAGCCCCTCGTAAGGAGTAAGGAAAGTCGCTAGCGTATGCTTTTGCGAGCCACCCTCGCAGAAGTTTGCCTCAGCGCTACCACAAGAGACAGCGACACCCAGCTGGCGACCCACCCATGCGTTGCCCCCTTCGCCGAAGGCCCAGCCCTCGCCAAAGACCTCATCAGTCCACTGCTTCAGGATGGCTGGAGCGGAGTACCAGTAGAGGGGGAATTGTAGTATCACACGATCGTGACGCTCCACGAGCGCACGTTCATGCGCCACATCTATGGGCATCCCTGCAGGGTAAGCGTCACAGAGGCTATGTATCGTAGCGTGTCCCGTGAGTGCCTCCATCCAAGCTTTGTTGATGACAGAGTGCTCCAAGTCGGGATGCGCTACGATGATCAGCGTGTTATGTCTCTCCATATTCACTTAGAAAGTAAAGCCAGCACCGAGGTAGAAGGAGGTATTGCGCATCGCCTTCTGACCAAACTTCTCTAGCTTAGGATCATTCTTCTCAAGCTTCAGCTCATCGACGAAGCCCATGTCAGCGCCTACCATACCATACCACGAACCGAAGGTTACCTTAGCCTTAGCACCCAGACCGATGTCGTAGCGTTTGAGCTTGGCACCATCCATCCCGAGGATGCCGTCCTTGTAGACGTTGTAAGTCTTCTGGATATCGTCTAGGATTTTACCCTGGCTTACGGTAGCTCCCAGTGCATAGGCGAAGTAAGGGCCAGCCTCTACGGAAGCACCGATAGTAGGCGTCAAGTTCAGACGTACACCCACATTTATGGGGATCTGCATGTAGTGGCTGTAAATCTTTATGTCGCCCTCACCCTTTGGTGAGAGGAAAGTATATTGATTTCCCTTCATTGCAAGAGATAGTCCTGAGCCGATGTACATCATCTTGCCCACATTGACGTCTACTCCAGCGCCTAGGCGGTAGCCAACGAAAAGCTTGTTTTCAGAGACATCCTGAAGCGTCTTAGCATGCGAAAGGTTAAAGAGCGGAGCTGCGTCAACGTAGATACGCAGAGGCATCTGAGCCTGAGCTGTGCCACCGAGCGCGCAGAGTGCTACGAGAGAAAGTAGTAGTGTACGTAGTCTTGTCATAGTAATATCTGTATAAGGTAAAGTTGTAATTACCCCTCAAAAGTACAACAATCTTGCGAGATGAGCCGGTTCGAGCGTCCGTGCGCCCCTGCAGGCTACTCGTGGGGTGCTAGTCAACGTGTATCACATAGCGATCCTTGCGGGGTGCTGGCTCGGGGCACTCGTCGGGGTAGCCGATGATGCAGCAGGCGACACCCACGAGGTCTCCCTCCAGTCCCCACTCCTTGAGAAGTGCTTGCCCATCCTCTAGCTCGAAGATCCCCTTAGCCGCATTGATCCAGCAAGAGCCGAGACCGAGCGCGTGAGCTGCGTTCTGCATATTGCCTACTACCAGAGCACCATCTTGTAGGTAATTGCTCGACAGCGACTTGTCCTCCAGCACGACGAAGACCGCTGGAGCACCGTAAAACTGATCCTCCTCTCCACCGCGAGCTTTGTTAGCCAACTGCGAGAGCTGATCGCGCACAGTACGATTGGTCACAGCCACGATCGTGACCGACTGCTTGCCCATCGCCGAGGGCGCATAGGTGCCCGCCTCGAGCACCTTGTCTAGGAGCTCCTGAGACGGTAGTTCAGGCTTATACTTACGTATACTCCTGCGTGTTAGGAAGATGTCCATTTTCTCTTGAGTTGTCATACGCATAGTCTCTTCTGTAGTATTTGATTGATCTGTTGTTGTAGCCTTCTGACAAGCGACAGCTCCCACGAGGAGCAGTATCATCGTCATCGTCAGCGGCATCCATTTACGTAGCATAGTCGGTTAATCTCTATTCGTTAGTATATAAGCCCTTGCCTCTTGCGGCAAAAGCCCTCTACCCACAAATATACGAAAAGCTCATCACCCGTCCCGCTCCCGCCATACTCCACGTGGAAATTCGCCAATCTCCACGTGGCTATCTTCTTTAATGTTATATAAGTAAGGTAGAGCTGTACGACAATGTTCGAGTGAATTAGTCCTATCTATCTGAGGATGGGGTATAAACGCAGGGCTCGGACGCACCGACTGGTGTGTCCGAGCCCTGTTCGTGTCGAGCAGCACGGCGGGGATGCCGTGCGTGGGGGAGCGTGCGCGGCGCGCGGAGTGTTGCGCGCGGTGCGGCTACAGTTGCTTGAGTACCTTCACGAGATGCTCACCGATATTGATGGTGTAGCCCTGCTGGATGTAGACGACTCGATTGAATGTGTCGCAGATGAGGAAGATAGGTAGCGAACTAGACGTGAGCTTCATCTCCTCGCGGATCTCCTTGAGTATAGCACCCTCTGAGTCGATGCCCCAGACTACCTGAACGGGCAGGTCGAAGCCTTCGTCGACAAATCGTGTGGCAGCGTCTTGGCTCTCAAAGAGTAGTACGACAGACTTACCCCACTCCTCGAGAGCGGACTTATAGATGGCGATGTCTCGTAGCGTATGATTGCTCGGCTCGTGATTTGGAGCGATCAAGCCTAAGATGTAGTAGCCACGTCCGGTGGTCGAGATGAGGCTCTTGGTGGTCTGTGTGGCGAGGTCGTAGTAGAGGTTCTCCGCATTAAAGCTGCCGATGACCTGTACCCCCTCATTGCTCTCTCGCATGGTGAGCTGTACGGTCGTGGTCTCCCCACGCTTGATCTCAAAGACCTCGCTATGGGTGAGCACGGCACCGCTGGCCATACGTGTGCCAGTGGTCAATAGATACCGACCCTCGTCTAGGGTGATGCCCTGGGCAAAGTCACGACTCCAGGTAGCCTCCTCGTCGAAGGTCAGCAGCAAGGTTTTGCCATCGACGATGCGACTGATGGTAAAGTGCGCATAGTACTTAGGATCGCTGATATACTTCGAGGGGGTATAGCTTAATAGGAGTGTACCCTGAGGGGCGGTGGCTATTGGGCTAGCTTGGTCGTGCCAGAGGACGTCGACCCAGTGATCGTCTGTGTAATACTGCAGCTTGCCATTGATCTCGTTGATACGTGCAGGCCATCCGAGACTACGGGCTGCTGCTACGAAGAAGATGTTTCTGCCTAGCTCATCGGTCTGTCGCTCGCGGTAGACGCTCATGGGTTGCATCCTCAGGCGCTGCGGGTTCTGGTCCGTTACGAGCTTAACATTGGCGAGCGTCCAGTCGATCAGCTCTTGTGGTGAGCGGAGAGCTGCTAGCTGCTCGCGGAGGAAGTGCTTGTATGGTGTGAGCCACTCCAGCTCTACGCGGGGATTGAGGACGTACTTGCAGGAGATCTCCGACTGATTGGTCTCGGCAGTCTCACTGTCTTGTAGGACTTCGAGGGAGATGTCTCGCAGATCTTTCTTCGTTAGGACGGAGAGGAGCTTCTCGGCCATCTCTTTGTTGCCTGCTTGTGCTATGAACTGCTGAATGGTGGCGTGATTGCCTCGTGACTCATCGACCATCGTCGCCTCGTAGGCTTGCCGGATGCTATCTTCGTAAGCTAGACGCTCGTTGTTGATGCGTCGCATCTCTTCGGAGACTGGAGGCAGGGAGCCTGATATGCTAGGCGGTGTAAGGGTTTCGTCAAGAATCTTCGGCAGGCTCTCGGACGATAGGATCACGGTCTCCACGGGCTTGGCACCGAAGGTGACTTTCTTCAAGGCTATGGCACCGTCCTTTTCGACCCATACCATCATATCCCCGCGCCCAGCCGTGAGTTTGGCTCTTCCTAAGGCGTCGGTAAACTTAGAGGCTACGGTGAAGTACTCGGCATAGTTGTACAGCTTGAAGTCTACGCGGGCATTGGCTACTGGCTCGCCCGCAGGCGTCTTCACCTCGATGGTGAGGTCGGAGCTGGGGGCGTAGTGGTCGATCACATTGATCTCGGTGAAGAAGGGCGTCTGGCGGATCACCTCTTCGGGTCCGTCGTACGCTCCAAACACTTTGGTGTGCATGAGCATACCGCGCGAAGCACTTTCGTTGAACCACCCGAGGTTGAGCACAGGTTCAGGCTCGCAGGCACCTAAGAAGTACCACTTGCCATCGACCCACGCCTCGACCCACGCATGATTGTCGTCCGTATGCGCCCAGCGGGGCGTGTAGACCTGCCTGGCGGGGATACCAACAGAGCGGAGCGCTGCGACGAGCAGTGTGCTCTCCTCGCCACACCGTCCGTAAGCTGTACAGACGGTAGCTAGCGGGCTACTGGTGCGGGCGTCTGTGGGGCGGTAGGTGACCTTCTCGTGGCACCAGTGGTTGACCTCCAGCACAGCGTCGTACATAGACATGCGACTGACACGATCTTTGAACTCTTTGTAGAAGACCTCTCGGCTATTGTCCAGGTTCTCATTATTGACCCTAATCGGTAGGACGAAGTGTCTGAACTCCCGCTCGGGTATCTGCTTGCCCCAGGGCATCTCTTGGCGAGTCTGTAGTGAGAGTCGCACATTGTGCTCGTAAAAGGCTCTGCTATAGTCATAACGATCGGGGAGCGGTAGGTACTGATAGAGGAAGTCTAGGTACTGCTCGACCTGATCGCTACTCGTTGAGGTAGCGGTTGGCTTCGTTTGTGCTAGAGCCAGCGACCCGCTTAGGAGCATCACTGTGATGAGGTAAAGGAGAGCTTTTCGTGTCATAACATTTAGATAGAGAGTTGTATTTGCTGTGCAAAGATAAGTGTTTAGTGAATAGCTTTTAGGAAGTCGCGAACGATATCTGCCGAGGTTTCCTGTCGACCGTCTGGTAGGCGTAGAGATGCCGAGCCATGTATCTCCTGAGCACCCGTCTCGGTGAGTATGCGCCGGATATTGCTTGCCGTCACACCGCCCCCAGGGAGTATCGTAATGGCTCCTGCAGCTCGCTCGATGAGCTGACGAATGATCGGGATGCCCAGTTCGGCAGTCTCCCGAGTACCAGAGGTGAGGATACGTGTGCAGCCCAATGTGCAGATCGTCTCCATATCCACTAGCGGGTTCTGCGACTGATCAAACGCCCTGTGAAACGTGAAGGAGACTCCCTGAGACCGCTCCACGAGTCGTCTTGTAGCGATCTCATCGACAGTGCCAGCGGGCGTCATAGCACCACTGACGATAGCATCGACGTAGGGTAGTGCCGCCTCGATGTCTCGCTCCATGACGCGTAGCTCCTCCTCGGAGTAGACGAAGTCTCCCTCTCGCGGGCGGATCAAGACATGGATGCGAAGCTCGGGATAGAGGGCGCGCACCTCTCTGAGGAGTCCTAGGGAAGGGGTCAGTCCCCCTACGGATAGTGCGGAGCAAAGCTCTATACGCTTAGCTCCTCCCGCCACAGCGCCCTGCACACTTCTCAAGCTGGCTGTGCACACCTCTAGTGTGTAGTCTCTTACCTCGCTGCGGTTGTCAAAAGTCTCTTCCTGCGTCATACTATATTATAGTGGGTTGTCTCTTAAGTTTAGTGGTTTTGCTTCTTGAGTCAAGAGGCTTTGTTGCTTAGCCACGACAAACTTACTAAAAATGACTCGTAATAGACACGCTCTAGCCTCAGTGCCACATGTCATACGAGTGGGCGGATGTAGGAAGTGGCATACCTGCTATTAGCTATGATCTTCCTTTGCAGCAGGTCAATGGGGGCAGATGGTGGGGGCGTGTCAGGCGAGGTCGAAGGTGTGCCACGAGCCGTGCCAGAGGTCGACGGTGAGGAGCTTGCCGAGGAGGGAGGGCGTCTGCCCTAAGGCTAGCTGGAGCGTTTGACTCGCTTGGATGCTGCCGATGACGCCAGCGGTGGCACCGATGACGCCGGGCGGTACGATCTCCTCTGCGCTGTGCGGCTCGCTGTACAGGTCGCGGTAGCGTAGAGTACTAGAGGACGCAAAGATGGTACATTGTCCTCGCCACCCTTCGATAGCACCATGGACAAGTGGCTTGGCGGCGCTGCGGGTGTAGTCGTCTAGGAGATAGCGTGTGGGGTAGTTGTCCGTAGCGTCGACGATGATCTGATAGTCGGCTAGTAGGGTCGCCACATTGGTCTCATTAAGTCGCTCAGTGATGGCTTCGATCTGGAGGGTACTATTGAGCGCGGTGAGACGCTTTTGCGCCTGGATAGCTTTGGGGTGTGCGAGGTCGGCCTCACAGTAGAGGATTTGACGCTGGAGGTTGGAGGGGGAGACGACATCGCAGTCGATGATAGCGATGCGCCCGATGCCTGCAGCTGTGAGGTAGTAGAGTATAGGTGCTCCCAAGCCCCCAGCGCCAACGACTGCCACGCTCGTCTGAGCGAGTAGTCGCTGACCCTCGGGACCTATCTCGGGGAGCTGTAGCTGACGCGCATATCGTGCGCTGTCTGCGATGCCAGCGTTGTCGTGGGGCGTGCGGGTTACATCCACTGGTCCCAGTCTTTCCAGATGACTTCGTAACCCTGTGCTTTGATAGCAGCGATCATCTCTTCGGGAGAGCGTGAGTCGTTGATCGAGAACTGCTCTAGCTCAGGATTAGGATCGACATAACCGCCAGGCTGCGTGCTACTGCCAGCACTCATAGAGTTGGCACCGATGCGTACCGCCATATCTCTGAAGGCACTGCTCTCGCGAGTGGATAGGGAGATCTCGACCTCGGGATCGAAGATGCGGTAAGCGCAGATGAGCTGTACCATCTGACGGTCGTTGATCGGGTCTGCAGGCATATAGGAGCCTACGTGCGGACGCAGACGGGGCAGCGAGATTGAGTACTTGGTCTGCCAGTGGTGGCTCTCAAGATAGTCTAGGTGTAGCGCGGTAAAGAAAGCGTCCGTGCGCCAGTTGTCTAGTCCTAGGAGGGCACCGATACCGACCTTGCGAAAGCCTGCCTCGGCAGCTCTGTCGGGTGTCTCTAGGCGGAAGCGGTAGTTGGCCTTGAGTCCCTTGGGGTGAAAGCGTGGATAGCTCTCCTCGTTGTAGGTCTCCTGATAGACGCAGACGTAGTGTGCGCCCGCCTCGACGAGAACTTTGTAATCCTCGACAGACATAGGCTGTACCTCGATGGATATTTGCGCAAACATGGGGCGTATGAGCTCGATGACCTGACGGTAGTACTCGACTCCGGCATGCTTTGGAGACTCGCCCGCCACGAGAAGGATATGGGTGAAGCCCATGTCGGCGATAGCTTTTGCCTCAGCCTGCACCTCTTCCATAGTGAGTACCTTGCGGACGATTTTGTTCTCCTGATTGAACCCACAGTAGACGCAGTGGTTGTGGCAATAGTTAGAGAGGTAGAGAGGCTCGTACATGCGTATGGTTTTGCCAAAGCGCTCGATGCTGAGCTGCTGCGCTTTGGTCGCCATAGCGTCTAGGTAAGCATCTCCTGCGGGGGAGATGAGTGCCTTGAAGTCGCGTAGCGTAGGCGTAGCTGTGGCGATGGCGTGCTCTACATCTTGAGCAGTAAAGGTGTCAAACTCAGCACACTCCTGCTCCCAATTGTACTGCTGCTTATAATCGTAGAATGTCATTAGTCAAAGAATCCTTGGAGTGGTGAAGTGGCGGTGGCGGTCATATCGGTGGTGGGCTGGTGCAGACCCATCTCGTAAGCTGAGCGACCAGCTTCGACAGCTTTTCTAAAGGCTATGGACATAGCTACTGGGTCGGCAGCGGTGGAGATAGCGGTATTAACAAGTACCGCATCGGCACCTAGCTCCATAGCCTCGGCAGCGTGTGAGGGGCGACCGATACCGGCATCTACAACTACGGGGACGGTGCTCTCAGCGATGATGATACGTAGCATGTCTCTCGTGGTGAGTCCCATATTGCTACCGATCGGAGCACCGAGGGGCATGACGCAAGGCGCACCGACCTCCTCGAGTCGCTTACAGAGCACAGGGTCTGCCTGTATGTATGGCATGACGATGAAGCCATCCTTGACGAGCTGCTCGGTGGCGCGGAGCGTCTCCATAGCGTCGGGGAGGAGGTACTTGGGATCAGGGTGTACCTCTAGTTTGATCCAATTGGTCTGTAGCGCCTCACGGGCTAGCTGTGCGGCGTAGACCGCCTCGTCGGCATTGCGTGCTCCAGAGGTGTTGGGTAGGATGATGACATTGGGGCGTGTGATGCTCTCAATGAGTGTATCGTGGAGGCCTGCAGAGGTCTCTACTCGGCGAAGCGCGACGGTGATAAGCTCGCTACCAGAGGCGTCTAGCGCGTCTGACATAAGTTGATTGTTGGCAAATTTGCCAGTTCCGATGAAGAGGCGCGAGGTAAAGTCGTGATCTCCGATTTTCAATGACTTAGTCTGCATGTGTATAGTAGATTAGAATGTATGTCTATAGGATATATTTAGGAAAGCGTGATCTGTGATGCCGTAACTGCGATACGACTTGGGCCATATCAGTGGCGTGCTCGATGGCACCGCTCACGGCGATGCCGTCAATATTTTCGTTGCCTAAGAGTGTCTCAGCATCTTCTGGCTGTATGCCTCCGATAGCCACAATCAGAGGAAGGGTGTAGCAACGATCTGTCTCTAAAGCTTGCTGAGCTATCTGCGAGATCCCCTCTAAGCCTAGGATAGGCGCGAGAAGTGCTTTGGTCTGTGTGTCTCGATAGGGTCCCACGCCGATGTAGTCAATGTCGGCCGCCAAGGCAGGCGGTAGGTCGTCGAGGCTATTGACCGTATAGCCGATGATGTAGTCGTCGCCTAGGATGCGTCGCGCCTCTTGCGGAGGGCAGTCTCGCTTGCCGAGATGCACCCCGTCAGCGTCTACAGCGATGGTGGCGATGATGTCGTCGTCGATGAGCAAGCAGGCATGGTAGCGATCGGTCAGTGTGCGGAGGCGCAGGCCCATCTCGATGCGCTCCTCGGTGGTCGCCTCTTTGAGTCGTAGCTGCACCCAGAGCCCGCCCGCCTCGAGGTATTGGGACACCTTATTATACAATGTGTCGGGGTCTGACTCGTTGGTCACGTACTGTAGATCAAAGTCAAAGTACAGATGCTGCTTCTTCCAATCCCCTGAAAGAAACTTGGGGTAAAGTAGCTGTCGCCCAGGACGGTTTGGTTGCCCCGCAAAGACAGTAGCGAGGTAGTGGCAAGCACGCTGCACAGAGCTTACGAGACTGAACTCCATAGCCCAGTAGCTGGCGATGGCTGCGGAGAGCATACAGCCAGTGCCGTGGATCGACTTGTCGTAGCGATGCGTATAGAAGGGATAGATGCCGTCACGGGTGATCAGTTGGTTGACTACAAGATGTGGCGAAGTGGTATCGTGTCCACCCTTGAGGAGGATAGCCACACCATGCTTCTGAGCGATGCGCTGGAGCTCTGCGGGATCGTCAGTACCAAAGAGCGCCTGAGCCTCAGGCTTGTTGGGCGTGACGAGGCTTACTTCATTCAATAGGGTAGCGAGCTGGTCCTGCTCCTCTGTCCAAAGGCGGGTTTGCGTCTCCTCGGCGGCTGTGGGCTGGAGGATAGGGTCCCAAATGATTCGCTTGACGCCCAGCGCCTTCATCTGCGCAACGATCTGCACCGCCTGCTGTAAGTTCTGCACCATACCGAGCTTAGCCACGGTGACCGGGTGGTCGGTGAGAAGCATCGTCAGCGACTCTTGAAGTTGGTCGGACGGCGTAGCGGTAGCGGAGACGAAGCGGTGCAGGCTCTGTGCTGTGAGCGTAGAGATAACGCTGTAGCACTGCACGCTCAGATCATTTGCGATGCGGGTGTCTACGCTGATGCCAGCTCCCGATGTGGGGTCGTGACCCGCAACGGTCAGGATGGCGGGCGTTTGGTACTGATCCAGACGCTCTTGTCGTTGCTCCTGTGGTTGCGACCAGATGTCGCCTAGTACGGCGACCCCAGCGTAGCCCGCCTTTGAGATGGTCTCTTGACTTTCGGGGGTAATGCCCCCAAGAGCGTAGACAGGGTAAGGGAGCTTGAGCAATTCCTCCCGACACGAGAGTAAGGCGGGGTTGCCCTGATAGCCCTCCTTACTGATGCTGTCAAAGAGCGGGCTGAGCAAGGCGTAGTCTGGTGTAAAAGGCAGATCCAGTAGCTCTTGAATCGAATGCGCCCCGACCGCTATCGTCTGGTGAGGAGCGAGAGGTATATCTCTCCACTCCGCCACACGACGATAGGGTAAGTAGACGCCCGCCACGTCATACTCCGCCAGTAGCGCATAGTGATCACACAGTACGACATACGGGTGATAGGTGGGTTCTAGATTGTCTAAGACCTTTCTAAAGTCAGCCTCAGAGGCTCCCGGCATGCGCAGGTGTACCTTACAGATGCAGCTTCTTACGACATCAATGATATCGCCAGCTACATCTTCTACATACTTACGTTCGGACGGAGTGATGATGATCATGGGGCGTCGGGCGGTTTATTGATTACTTGTCGTCCTCTATGCGCTTCTGTAGCTGACGACTAGCACGCATCGAGCAGAAGTGCTCACCACACATGGAGCAGAAGTGTGCCTCCTTGTGTCCCTCAGCGGGTAGCGTCTCGTCGTGATACTGGAGTGCGGTCTCGCTGTCGAGTGCTAGGTGGAACTGATCCTTCCAGCGGAACTCATAGCGTGCCTTGCTCATAGCGTAGTCGCGGTAGTAAGCACCTGGATGTCCCTTGGCAAGGTCAGCCGCATGGGCTGCGAGCTTGAAGGTGACGACACCCTCCTTGACATCGTCCTTGTTGGGCAGACCTAGGTGCTCCTTGCGGGTCACGTAGCAGAGCATCGCTGTGCCACGCCACGCAATCATAGCACCACCTATGGCACTAGTTATGTGGTCATAGCCTGGGGCAATGTCAGTGACCAACGGCCCGAGCGTGTAGAAGGGAGCTTCGTTGCAAAGGTCTAGCTGCAAGTCCATGTTCTCCTTGATACGCTGCATAGGTACGTGACCAGGGCCCTCGATGAGAACCTGCACGCAGTGCTTGTCCGCAATGCGAGATAGCTCGCCCAGCGTACGTAGCTCGGCAAACTGTGCCTCATCGTTGGCATCGGCGATAGAGCCAGGACGCAAGCCGTCACCGATACTGATACCTACGTCGTAGCGAGCGCAGATCTGACAGATCTCGTCAAAGTGCTCGTAGAGGAAGCTCTCACGCTTGTGCGTCGTACACCAGTTCGCCATGATGGCACCGCCACGAGAGACGATACCAGTGAGGCGCTTCATCGTCAGCGGGATGAACTGCCAGCGCAGGCCAGCGTGGATGGTGAAGTAGTCGACACCCTGCTCCGCCTGCTCGATGAGTGTGTCTCGGTAAAGCTCCCAGGTGAGCTTGTCGGCCTGTCCCTTGACTTTTTCCAAAGCTTGGTATAGTGGCACGGTGCCTACAGGTACTGGCGAATTGCGGATGATCCACTCTCTCGTCTCGTGGATGTTGCGCCCCGTAGAGAGGTCCATGATGGTGTCAGCACCCCAGCGGATAGCCCAGACCGCTTTTTCAACTTCCTCCTGGATAGAGGAGGTGATGGGCGAGTTACCAATGTTGGCATTGATCTTGACGAGGAAGTTGCGCCCGATGATCATCGGCTCGCTCTCCGGGTGGTTGATATTGTTGGGGAGGATAGCTCGTCCAGCAGCTATCTCGTCACGGACGAACTCAGGGGTGATGCGCTCCGGGATATTAGCTCCAAAGCTCTCGCCTAGATGCTGTGGGTACTGCTCTCGGATCTCGTCAATGAGCTGATTCTCACGGATAGCGACATACTCCATCTCGGGGGTGATGATCCCCTGACGCGCATAGTATAGCTGCGTGACAGGATGCTCCTCGGTGCCTACGAGCGGCTGGTCGTTGAGATGGGCAAAGCGCAGATGATCTAGCGAAGCGTCTTGTCTCCGCTTGCGACCATACTCCGAGCTCTGCTCCTTCAGTCTCGTCGTGTCGCCACGCTCCTCGATCCACTGCTGGCGTATCTTAGGTAGTCCTTGGTGCGGATCGACATGATAGTCGGGATCGGTGTAGGGACCCGAGGTGTCGTAGACTACGACCGAGCCGTTGTTGTGCCGTACACCCTCCTCGTCGATGGTGTCAGAGAGTGTGATGCGACGCATCGGCACGCGAATGTCGGGGCGAGAGCCGGTGACATATATCTTAGTAGAGCCAGGGAGTGGACCCTGAGAGATGTTTAGATTGTCCGTTTGATCTTTTTGCTTCATAGAGTAAAGAGATTAAGTGTGTTTGGAAGAAGAGGAGTGTTTTAACCACCCATCGCTGCGGTAATGATCGTGACAGCATCACCCTCGCAGAGCTGGTGCGTAGGCCAGGCATCACGTGGTATGACACGATGGTTGACCGCTAGCGCCGTGTGGTCGAGCGTAGCGACGACAGGCGATACCGCCTCTAGTAGCGAGGTACCTGCCGGCAGGTCGTGGGGAGTCTTATTGATCGTTACTTGCATAAGCCATATAAAAAGAAAAAGAGCCTACATACCTTCATCAGTCTGGTATGTAAAACTCTTAGTGTGTACTGCCCAGCCAACGAGGCTTGACAAGTAGGGTGTCCCAGTATGAGAGTCTGCACGGTCAGCGTGTAGTCGTTCTCTTTGCCTACGCCAGTATTATCTGGATCAGGTCGAGGGTCTCATCTCAGCCACCATGCAGTCGCACTGTGGCACCCCTAAGAGTCACCCACAAAGGTAGTAAAAAATATCAGAGTAGCCAACCCGACAGCAGCTCCTCGATCCGGTGGAGGCCGTTACATGCTGAGTCGTTGTTGGTATTCTCTTGCAATAATGCCCTCCCCTCGCTAACTCTTGTCTAGGAGTATACATAGAGCGCGGAGGTAGTTTGCATTCTTTGTATTGTGCTGATTTCGTTATATATGCGAGTTCCAAAAGTTGTTCCACTTTTGGAACTAAAAAGTTCCAAGGGGGGAACTCTTTAGTTCCAGCGGAGGAACTTTTCAGTTCCAAGGGAGGAACTTTTCGATTCCTAGGGAGGAAAATAAAGTTTCCAGCGTTGGAAATTTGTTTTTCCAAGGTAGGAAAACTCTCTTCTTGACGAAAAGAGCATGTCGGGAAGGGGGAAAACGAAAAGTCACGCCCAGGAGAGCGGTTGCTCCTAGGCGTGACTAAGACAAAGTAAACTTGAGGCAGGTTGCGACCCCGTGCGGGTTACTCCTGCATTAGTGCCTCTATATCGACCTTTGGCTTGCTACTGGTGCGCTGCCTAGCGTGGAAGGCTTTGTAGAGGGCGGGTACGACAATCAGCGTCAGCAACGTGGAGAGCGCCATACCGCCGATGATGACCCACGCCATACCGGTACGTAGCTCGGCACCCGATCCACGTGAGAGCGCTACGGGGAGCATACCGATGATGGTCGATAGTGCCGTCATAAGGATCGGGCGGGTACGGAGCTTGACCGCCTGAATAAGTGCTTCGTCCACGGACAAGCCTTCGCCACGAGCTTCGTTGGCAAAGTCCACCAGTAGGATCGCATTCTTGGCGACCAGTCCCACCAGCATCACCATGCCGAGCATGGCGTAGATGCTCATAGCGGTATTGCTCATAGCCAAGGCTAGGAGCGCACCCACGATGGATAGCGGGATGGCGACCATGACGACGAGCGGATCCGTCCAGTTGTTGTACAGTAGGACGAGGGCTAGGTAGATGAAGAGTAGGGAGAGCAGGATAGCGGTGGTGAGGACGCTCATCGAGTCGGCCATCTTCTTCATATCTCCAGCGGTCTGTATCTGTACGCCTTGGGGCATCTGCGCCTCGCTGAGCTGGCCCATAAACTGCTTGGCGATGGCTCCTGCTGGTACGCCGTAGGCTTGTGCACGCAGAGTCACCGAGCTGTTGCGGTTGAAGCGCTCCAAGCGACTAGGCCCGATGCCGAGCGTCACATCGGCAAACTGCGACAACTGTATCAGGTCGCCTTGCGGATTGGCGACGGTGAGACTTGCCACATCTTCGATGGAGCGACGAGAGAGCTTGTCGGCACGTATATTTATCGCATACTCGTAGTCCCCCTGCGTGTAGCGGAGCTGGTCATTGCCCTGGAAGTTGGTCTGCATCATACCCCCCACGTTGTCTAGCGTTAGCCCCAGATTGGACATCTTATCACGATCCACCTGAACGATGATTTCGGGGGTAGCGTTTTCGACCGAAAGGGTAGGCTGTATGACTCCTGGGATGGTGCTCAGGAGCGCCAAAGCCTTGTCCGCAAAGAGCGCTACCGAATCCTTGTCCGCACCTGAAACGATGTACTCGACAGCCGCCTTGGAGACGGTGCCAGTCATGCTCACACTATAGACGTTGACACGCGCATCGACGAGGTAGTCGGTCAGAGGCTTGCGGATACGAGCCACGTAGGCTTCGGTACCTTCGGGCGTCTTCCGTAGCTTGACATCTAGCTCGGCGAGGTAGGGGGTACCTTTGCTGCTCTGGCTGTTGTCACTCGTTAGTCCGACCATGGTCACCACTTTCTCCACCTCGGGGCGCTGCATGAGCCACGTCTCAGCCTTGCGCACGAGCTGGTTGGACTCAGCCCGCAAAAGATTCAAGAATCTTGTATCTTTCAGATAATCAACAGAGTAGGAAAGATTGTTGGGCAAAAGGGTTACGAGTTGGAAACGAGCAAGTTTCTTTTCCCCTCTTCATTCTGCAGTGCTTCAAAGATCACGCTGTTCTATGTTGCAAAGATAATGATTCTCTTATGAAAATCAGTAGGAATTAGCCGTGTTGCACTTACTACTGGAAATTGCGCTTTTCAAAATTCTACTCCTAGAGACATGGTATGGGCTTTCCGACAGAGAGGTCGAAGAGCGCATCGATTCCCGAAACGATGGTGAGCTTCCCCGCTTCTTGCTGGTTCTTTACCTCGGTGCAATCTTCTAAGACCAGCACGTAGTAGTCATTGCTATTTGCTTCTATAAATCACTCTGTTTGATTTGAATAATACTTTTCAGACAGCAAATATATAGGCTAAAATCACCTCTTCTAAGTTCCAGGGAATTATAAGGAAAGGAAGTGACGAAAAAGAAAATTTGCCCAAAATTTGATGGTTTGATTTTTTATGTCTAACTTGGCACTCAGAAAGAACATTATTACGATACTACTAAGCGATGATAAGTAAGAGTGAAGAACGTAGGAATCAAATACTCGTAGGGGCATTCAAACTCTTTTTGGTAAAGGAGTATGCGGATGTCACTACGGCGGATTTGGAAGAAATAATCGGATTGTCTAGAGGAGCTATATACTATAAGGTAAAGAACAAAGAAGGATTATACAGAGCGGTCATTGACAAGTTCGTCTTTGAACTTCTATCTAACTCCTTAAAGAGAGAAGAGCTTGTATCAAATGAAAAGCCATTTCTTAGCTTTATTATGAACGAATTGAATCTTACGAAAGAGCGGATGAATTCTGTAAGGAACACCCTTATAGATGCGAACTCTACGGAGTATATCAACCTACTATCCTCTGCCAAATTTCATTACGAAGGGTTTAATGATAGGTGCAAAGCTTTGGATCAAGAAATAACACAGGGACAGAAGATACTTCTTCTTGTTCCTGAGAGTGGAAGATTCTCCTATGGAACGGTGCTGTTAACAAGAGTATAGTTGAAGGAGGTTTATTCCGTTCATTTTCACCAAAAAAAAACCGCATAATAAACTCATGCTTAAACCAAGACGAAATATTGCTAACGGTAGTTTAACTCTTAAATCATATTAGTTATGAAACAGAAAGTCAACCTTTTATGCCTATTGCTTTGTTGCCTAACAGCTTCCTCCGCAATAGCACAGCAAGTACGCAACATCTCCCAACAGGAGGCCTTATCCATCGTCAAGATGAGCTTCAGAGGTCAAGATGTGGATTACTACCTCTGTGAAGATGCCTTTCTCGATGTTAGGAGTGAGGGGCAAAACCTCTTCTTCTCGCAAATTAACACATGGACGTTTTTCGTGGATGCCGAGCCTTGGAAAGGCTGGGAGCATGATTGTTATTTGGTTTGTGTTGCCAAAAGACAAGCTACAAATCAAATTCTTGTTCCTCAAAAGACAAAGTTTCGTCTTCCTCCCAATGGGAACTTCACCCCGCTGGATGTCAAGAACCGCTATGGGGTACGGAGGAACCAAACGCCTTATGTGAGGAAAGTGAATCTTTCCAACGAGATTAAAAGTGCTGCAGGACGTACCTATGCCGTAATACTCAGTGGTGGGTACAACAAGTATGCTAACTACGAACGTTATTGGAACGACTGCTCTTTTGTTTATCAGACATTGGTCAACAAATACGGTGTACTCAAGAGTGACATCTCGGTCATAATGTCTGATGGAACTGATCCTGCGGCTGATATGAAAGCGACGGCAGGTGGATTCAAATCCTCTCCGTTAGACTTGGACTATGACGGAAAGCCTGACATACAGTATGCAGCCACACGTGCCAATGTAAAAGCTGCCCTTTCTGACCTTTCTCAAAAGATTGGGGAAGATGACCATCTGTTTTTCTATGTCATTGATCACGGTGGCACTAGAGACAGCATAAATCAATCGTACATATGTTTGTGGAATGGAGAGTCTCTATATGACTATGAGCTTGCGAACTGGCTTCGTCCGTTCAACGAAAAGTCCGTCTATGTCAATGTAGTGTTGGGACAATGCTTCTCGGGAGGGTTCATTGAGGAATTGTCCCAAGTGGGGTGCGTTGTTGCGGCGGCATCAAAGGGTAGCGAGTCTTCTTGGGCATGCCCTGACATTCCCTATGATGAGTTCGTCTACCAGTGGACTTCCGCGATCAATGAGGCCAATGCTTTCGGAGTGCCCATTACTTCAGATGGAGACAATAACCATAGAGTGACGATGGAAGAGGCATTCGACTATGCCTATAAGGAAGACAGGCGACGTCCTACGGAAAATCCTCAATACAAATCCAACCCGAAATCCATCGGAGAGGACTTGGCGTTTAATAATCTGCCAGAGGCAGTAGATCTCTACATTCGGGATAGTGAGGAGGATACTGGAAAGGAGCCGAATACAGTAACACAGTCGTTTTGGAAGAGTCCTGATATTTGGGTGAGAAATAAACGAGATAATATTAAGGAACATCAGAATCCTGAGTATTCAGAAGATCATCCTGCATGTTTCGTATATGTAAGGATTTATAATAGGGGAAAGAAAGATTTTAATGGTGATGGTCAATGGTTACATGTCTATTGGGCAAAGGCTTCTACAGGTATAACTATCAAGGCTTGGAAGGGCAAAGAAGTATATCAAAATCATGTTACTGGAGAACATTTAAGAGCTGTTCCAATACCTAAGATTCCTGCTGGTGGATGCGCAGATGTTGTTGTGACTTGGAGTTTACCAGATGATATGATATATTCTCCAGAGGACAATGGTACAGAAAAGCATCATTTTTGTTTGGTGGCAAAAATAATGGATACGTTTGAGGATGATAGTTATGACCCTCAAATAACTCGCTTTGATGTTCAAGGTAGCAATAATATTGCTCAAAAGAATGTCTCCATCATCAGCAGACGAGAACTATCAAAAGGGATAAATGTGTTCGTCCGCAATATCTACAAGAATAACCATAAATACTCCCTTGAGCTGGTAACACATACAGAAAAAGACAAGAGATTGTTCTCCAAGGCGAATGTAAAAATGACAATGGCACGTCCTATTTATAAAGCGTGGAAACTTGGAGGTCTCCGTGCAACGGATATAGGCTATTCTCCTGCTGTCAATCCTTATTGTGTAAGCCTTAAATCTGAAAACAGCAAGTTGGAAAATATTTGCATGAATGGAGCGGAGTTTGAGAAAGTGACAATGAATTTCGAATTCAAAACTCCAGCAACATATTTTGGAGAATCCTACACATTCGATTTAATCCAAAAAGATGAACAAGGTAATATTGTCGGAGGGGAGACGTTCATTGTGGAATCTCCGTTGCTTAGCTTTAGACCGATTGACATAATCCCATCTGAAATCGGATCGGGTAGGTATGAACTCTCAGCAGAGTGGCAAGGGACAGACTTTTCTGCTCGGTGGACTGACAAAGATGGTGAAGACATTGGAGAAGGAAATAAAGTAACAGTAATCCCAACATCAAAGAATAGGGAATTTTTTGTAACAGCCATCTCTTCTCAGGGTGAAATAGCACAGGAATGCGTCACATTGGAGTCTAAGACTGGATTGAAATCAGTCGTTCCTACATTGGTCGATGATTTTATAAATGTTGAACTACATAGTCCTGTTGATTCAAAAAATGCCGTACTTCAGGTGAGCAGTTTGACTCAGGGGGGAACAATTCTTTTGAGTAAGAGTTTTCCTGTTGGCACACAAGAGATGCGACTTGATGTAACTTCTCTGTCAAGTGGCATTTATATACTTTCTTATTCCGTAGATGGTCAAATCATTGATAGTCAAAAGTTCAATAAGAAATAGTAGATCATTTTTGGCAACAGGAGATATTTCTCCTGTTGCCGTTTCTCTCTCTAAAGTGAAAATATGCAATGATGCCAATGAGAAGTCCCCTTTTGATGATGTGTTTGGTCTTTGCCCTCTTTTTCTCTCAAAAGGCATGGGGACAAGTCAGTTTTTATGATGCGAGGGTGAGCGACTACGGGCAGTTGGAGCAAGTTTTGGGCGACAAATGGAATACTGTAGATTCATTGATTGTCCATGGACCTATCAACGAAGCCGATTTCACAACCTTGTGGAAATGCAGTTTTGATGGAAAACTCACGGTATTGAATCTAGAGCATGCACAGGTGGAGAATAATAAGATCCCTATACGTGCACTTTTTAAAAGAGACAGGCAACTCGTTGATGATCCAAGAGCATATGAAGGAGTCGTTTATCTGCCAATACGTCGTCTGATCCTTCCCGAGGGTATTCAGGAAATAGGTGATTTCGCTTTTTCCCGAATGAGATTAGAACAAGTGAATCTTCCTAAGAGCTTAAGGAAGTTGGGGCGTTCATGCTTTTCAAATTGCCATTGGCTGAGTACAGACCCTTTAATTATCCCAGAGGGGATCACGGACATTCCCACCCAATGCTTCATTAATTGTCAATCTTTTGGTAAGTTGATTCTTCCTTCTACGCTTAAAAGCATTGGCATATCTGCTTTCTACAACACAAGAGTGGTAGAGGTAAACTTTCCTGAGGGTTTGGAGCAAATCAAACTCGCTGCTTTTTTGGGAAGTGATCTTATGGAAGCAATACTTCCTAATACAGTCATAGAGTTGGGAGAGAGTATTTTCTCTATGTGCCCAGCATTAAAGAAGATACAGTTACCAGAGCATATTAATACGATCCCCGCTTCTCTTGCGTCCTGGTGTCCTTTGTTGGAGACGGTGAATATCCCAAAGAGCGTAACAATAATAGATGAGGCGGCCTTTTGCGGGGATGTAATGCTCAAACCAGTAAACTTGCCCAATGGATTGAAACGCATAGAGAAGGATGCTCTTTGGTATGTTGCAGTTGATTCTATCGTATTCCCAAATTCTCTTGAGTACTTGGGGGCAGGGACTTGTGCAAATTGGAAATACGTCAAGAAAATATATTCGCTCTCTCCTATTCCACCATCTTGTGATACTAACGAAGAAGGAGAACATGAAACTTTTCACGGCTATACCCCCAACGACATACCTGTCTATGTCCCCATCGGTTCGGGCGAGAAGTACCGTCAGGCTTTCGGGTGGAACTACTTCACCAATATCATTGAGACTGACAAGTTCCCATCTGGGGTAAGAACACTTCAGGCGGACGATGCTGGAAAATACAAGATCTATGGAAGAGACGGCCGACTGGTCATTGAGGTGACGGAAATCCTTTCTTCTCCTGTACTCTATTCTGTTTATTCCGTGGACGGGACTATTATAGAGCAAGAAAGCCTCACCACCTCTCATTCCATCCCAATGCCGTCAAGAGGCATCTATATTGTCCGTGTTGGCAACACCATTCATAAAATATGGATATAAAATCCCACAAAATGGCACGTGGATCGAAATTGGAGAAACCAGACGGTGGACTTTCAGATCGTACGGACATCTGGTAATCTCCTGCAAAAAATGCATGGCGGATTATAATGGAGTCGGACATTTATCATCCCTCTCTCGATAATCAATCGTCAAACACACCGTCTGCTCTTGTAAGGCGGTGAGTTCCTTTGTCAGGCGGATAAGCTCCTGTAATAGGGCTTGTGTTGTTCTTTCCCTCTCGGTGATGTGGAGCAGACGTACCACTTGATTGTAGTTCACACCTATCTTATGGACTTGTGCCGTGAGCTCAGAGAGCTTGCGGTAATACTCCACAGCAGACTTATCCACCGTGATCACCTTAAAATGCTCTCCTAATAACCTTGCACGCACAAACTCGGACTTGGACTTTGAGCCCGACTTGTGATAGAGGTCTATTACCCGAAGTTGCTCATTCGGGTCGGGAAGGCGGACGTGCCAATCGTCCCACTTGTCGGGCATGTCACCATACTTTTTCGCTATTCTTTCTCTTGATTTATCGCTTGCCATATTCTCTTGTTTTTTTCTAATCACGACTTTGGAGTGATTTACTCCCCTTTCGGGGCAAGGTTTTTTGTGGTACAAACTGCAGTTTGTGTCACAAAGACACACCTTGCCAATATCAAGAATTGATGCCACGCATCTGCTTCAGATTAGGAATTAGCTTTTGACTTTCGGAGCTAAGTTTTGAGTCAGGTTAAGACTTAACTCAGTTTTGACTTAACTCAATTTTGACTTGACTCAGTTTTGACTTAACTCAGTTTTGACTTAACTCAGTTTTGACTTGACTCAGTTTTGACTTTGGTCAATTTTGACTCAACTCAATTTTGACTTGACTTAAAATCCACTTCTTGACCATACCAAATCTTGACTTACCCAACTCTTAACCGAAATTCCCTATGGCTTACTCATTTGACCGTAGGTAATTGTAAGCTCAGATTAAACGCTGAAAACGCACCGATGAAGTCAATAATCCCCAAAGAGGGACAAAAGCACGCACACCGATGGGAGAATTGACACTCCCCGAGAGATTGTATACTCTCAATGTCAGCGTTCCCGAGTTCAAATGAATATCCGCTAAACCGTATCTCAATTCACTTCTTTTACTCCGCTGTTCAATTACTTATTTCTCTTATATATAGGATTATAGTGTCTTTCGAGCATCGCTTGTATGTCGCTCTGTTTGTAGAGTATCTTGCCACCAATTTTGTGATAAGCTATTGTTCCACTATCTCGGTACTCTTGGAGTGTGCGACTGCTCAGACGTAACAGCTTGCAGACTTCCTCACTTGTAAGGTAAACCTCTCCGCCCAACATAGGACGTGCAGTAGCACAATAACGCTCCAGCTTCTTCAAGACGCTCTCCATAAGTTGTGCAAACATCTGCATTTGCGGGTCTTGTTGTGTAATGATTTCGTTCTCTGACATAGTTCATTTAGTGTTTGAGTTCAGTCTTTCTTTGCATTCAGTATCTCAGTGATGTCGCTCTCTTTATAGTAGCACTTATGCCCGACCATAGAGAACGGGATTTTACCCGTATCCCGATAGTGTTGCAGGGTTCGCTTGCTGATACCGAGCCTACGGCATACGGCTTCATTGTCGAGCCATTCCTCCGTTTCGGGAGGACACCCGATAAGCCGTTCAATACGGTGGATAAAGTCTGCAAAGGAGGAGCAGTGCTGCTCCCATGCCTTGCGGTCGATGATGGTAAGTTTCATTGCATTGTTGTTGATTACGTTATTCATACTAGGCAAACGAGCAGTTTTTCTGTCGATTGCCCTTCTTGCTGGATGCAAAAGTAACCCCTCTAAAGCGGAAAAAGAAAGAGTGAGGAAGAATAAGG
>OLQD01000480.1_pt1 | contig 38251 bp, 34 predicted proteins | sample 1672841 | NCBI WGS metagenome assembly OLQD01 (sample SAMEA3136729, study PRJEB25190) | human gut metagenome | biome: human gut; feature: human-associated habitat; material: faeces | place: Austria | collected 2013 | reverse complement strand
GAGATCGAGCATCTGGACGGCCATCTGTTTGTGGAGCACACGGACCATCTGCTGACCGAGGAGGAGCTGGAGGAGTACATCCGCCGGCAGGAAGAGGGAGACGACGAGGAGTGAGAATCCTGTTTATGGGCACACCGGAATTCGCGGTGGCGTCCCTGAAGCGGTTGGCGGAGGACGGACACGAGATATGCGGCGTGTTCACCCAGCCGGACCGACCCAAAAACCGGGGGCATAAGCTGGCCTTTTCACCGGTGAAGGAATACGCCCTGTCCCAGGGGCTCACCGTGTATCAGCCCACGAAAATGCGGGATGGCACGGCTCTGGCCCTGGTGCGGGAGCTGCACCCGGAGCTGATCGTGGTGGCGGCCTATGGCCGCATCCTGCCGGAGGATATTCTGAATACCCCGCCCTATGGCTCCATCAACGTCCACTCCTCCCTGCTGCCCAAATACCGGGGAGCGGCCCCCATCAACTGGGCCATCCTCAACGGGGAGCGGGAGACCGGCGTCACCATCATGTATATGGCCAAGGAGCTGGATGCCGGGGACATTCTGCATGTGCTGAAAACTGATATTGACCCCCAGGAGGACGCCCAGGCGCTGACGGCGCGGCTGGCGGAGCTGGGGGCCCAGGCGCTGTCCGAAACTGTGGAACAGCTGCGTGCCGGAACCGCTCACCGCACGGTTCAGGATCACAGCGCCTATACCTACGCCCCCATGCTCACCAAGGATATGGGCATGATCGACTGGACGAAGCCTGCTCAACGCATTCATGACCAGGTCCGGGGCCTGATTCCCTGGCCCTGTGCGTCCACGGAGCTGGGTGGGGCTACGGTGAAGATATTCCGCACGGAGGTAGGCAGCGAGACTGCCAAGGCTTCCGGCACCGTGGTGTCTGCCGGGAAGGCGGGCATCGACGTGGCCTGCGGCGACGGGCGGCTGCTGCGTATTCTGGAGCTTCAGCCCCAGGGCGGCCGCCGGATGGCGGCGGCGGACTATCTGCGGGGCCATCCCCTGCAGGTGGAGGCATGACGCCCCGGGAGAAGTGCGGCGCCCGGGATGTAGCCCTGGACGCGCTGATGCAGGTGGATAAGGCCAACGCCTGGTCCGACGAGGCCCTGCGGCGGCTCATTGCCCAGAACAGGCTGGACAGCCGGGACGCTGCCTTTGCCACCCGCCTGTGCTACGGCGTTATGCAGAACCGCATGCTGCTGGACTACTACATCGGCTGCTGGTGCGCCCAGAAGCCGGAGCGGCTGGAGCCGGTGATCCGGGGCATCCTACGCATCGGCGGCTACCAGATCCTGTTTATGGATAAGGTACCCCACCGGGCTGCCGTCAACGAGGCGGTGGAGATGACCCGCCGCCGGGGACGGCCCAAGGCCGCCGGTATGGTCAACGCTGTGCTGCGGCGGTTCGTGGAGCATTGGATGAATATGCCGGACCTGCCGAAAGGGTCCACGGCGGACTATCTCTCCCTGCGGTACAGCCATCCCAAGTGGCTGGTGCTGCGGCTGTTGGACCTGGTGGGGCCGGATGAGACCCAGGCATTTCTGCGGCTGGATAACGACACCGTGCCCACCTGTATCCAGGTGAATCCTTTGAGGACCACCGCAGAGGAGCTGGAGCGGGAGCTTCGGGGCGCGGGCGCCGCGGTGCAGCCTCACCCGTGGCTGGAGGGCTGCCTGGAGATCACCGGCACCGGTGATCTGCGGAGCATGCCCGCCTTCCGGGAGGGACGGTTCCTGGTCCAGGATGCGGCCGCCCGTCTGGCCGCCATGGCGGCGGCAGCGGCCCCGGGGGACCGGGTACTGGACGTGTGTGCCGCACCGGGGGGGAAATCCTTCGCTATGGCCATGGACATGGGCGACCGGGGACAGATCCTGTCCTGCGATGTCCATCCCTATAAGGTGAAGCTCATCGAAAGCGGCGCAAAGCGCCTGGGCCTTACCTGTATCCGCACGACCACCGCCGACGCCCGGGAGAATCACGCCGCCTGGCGGCAGCAAGCCGATGTGGTCATGGCCGATGTGCCCTGCTCGGGGCTGGGTATCATCCGGAAAAAGCCGGACATCCGCTACAAAAGTCCCAAGGAGCTGGCCCAGCTGCCTTTGATCCAGCGGGCCATCCTGGAAAACGCCGCCAGCTATGTGCGCCCCGGCGGCACGCTGGTGTACTCCACCTGCACGGTGCTGCCTGAGGAGAACGAGGACGTCACCGGGGATTTCCTGGACCAGCACCCGGAGTTTGAGCCGGTGCGGACAGTGTTTCCTCTGCCGGTGGGACCTTGCCCGGGTCAGGTGACCCTGTGGCCCCAGCGCCACGGAACCGACGGGTTTTATATCTGCCGGATGCGCAGAAAGGACTGAGCAAATTGACGGACATGCGATGCATGACGGAGGAGGAGATTACCCGGGTCCTGCGGGATATGGGACAGCCTGCCTTCCGGGGCAAGCAGGTGTTCACCTGGCTGCACCGGGGGGTGCGCTCCTTCGATGAAATGAGCAACCTATCCAAATCCCTGCGCCAGCAGCTGGCACAGGACTACACCATCTCCGTGCCAACCGTGGCCCGGAAGCAGGAATCCCGGCTGGACGGCACCATAAAATACCTGTGGGAGCTGCCGGACGGCAACTGTATCGAGACGGTGCTGATGCAGTATCACCATGGAAACACAGTGTGCATTTCCTCACAGGTGGGCTGCCGCATGGGCTGTGCCTTCTGCGCCAGCACCGTCGCCGGAAAGGTCCGGGACCTGACCGCCGGAGAGATGCTGGACCAGGTGCTGTTTACCCAGTTGGACTCTGACCGGGAGATCTCCAATATCGTGCTGATGGGTATTGGAGAGCCCCTGGACAACCGGGAAAACGTTCTGCGGTTCCTGCGCCTGGTGAACCATCCCGCTGGGATGAACATCGGCATGCGGCACATCAGTCTCTCCACCTGCGGCGTGGTGCCGGGTATCGACGCCCTGGCGGAGGAGGATCTGCAGCTGACGCTGTCGGTGTCCCTCCATGCACCGGACAGCGAAACACGCTCCCGGATCATGCCTGTGAACCGGGCCTGGGATGTGGAGGAGCTGTTTGCCGCCTGTCACCGGTATTTTCGCCGGACAGGACGGCGCATATCCTTTGAATATGCCATGATCGACGGGGTCAACGACCACGACTGGCAGGCGGACCTGATTGCCAAGCGCATCGCCGGCATGCCGGGTCATGTGAATCTGATCCCGCTCAACGACGTGGTGGAAAGTCCCTTCAAGCCCAGCCGCCGTGTGGCCGCGTTTCAGAAGCGGTTGGAGTCACATGGCATCACCGCCACGGTGCGGCGGAGTCTGGGCGGGGACATCGACGCCTCCTGCGGCCAGCTGCGCCGCCGCGCTATGGAGGAAAGAAAGGGGGGTGATCCCGCGTGAAGCATTGGAAGATCACCGATCCCGGCCTGGTGCGCCGGGAAAATCAGGATGCCTTTGGCTTTGCCCAGCTGTCCGGCGGCTATACCGTGGCTGTGGTGTGCGACGGCATGGGCGGTGTGGCCGGGGGCAGCATCGCCAGCAGCGTAGCGGTGGAGACGTATATCCGCACCCTGTCCGACTCCGACCACCCGGACCAAGCGGTGCGTGCCGCCGTAATGGCAGCCAACAGCGCTATCCGACAACGGGCTGCCGGACATCCCGAGCTGAGAAGCATGGGCACTACGCTGGTATCTGCCCTGGTCAAGGGAGATCGGGTACTCATCAGCAATGTGGGCGACAGCCGGGCCTATCTGGCCGGAGCTCAGGGCCTGCGGCAGATCAGCCGGGACCATTCCCTGGTAGAGGACATGGTGGAAAAGGGTGACCTGACTCCCGGCCAAGCCCGCAGCCATCCCCGCCGCAATCTCATTACCCGGGCTCTGGGCCCGGACCCCGCCGTGGAGGAAGACGACTTTGCCATTCAGTGGAAGGCGGGGGATTTTCTGCTGCTGTGCTCCGACGGACTGGTGAACACGGTCACGGACCAGGAGATCATGTTTGAAATTTTGCATAACGGACAGCCGGAGGACTGCTTGCAGCGGCTGATGGCCATTTCCAAGCAGCGGGGCGCGCCGGACAATGTGACGGCTATCCTGCTGATGAACGACTGAAGGAGGAATTGACGATATGGATCCTTACATTGGGAAAATGCTGGATAATCGCTATGAGATACTGGAGCTGATCGGCAGGGGAGGCATGGCCAACGTCTATAAGGCCAAGTGCCACCGGCTGGACCGGCTGGTAGCGGTAAAGATCCTGCACAGTGACCTGGCCCAGAACGCCGATTTCCGCCGCCGGTTCATGGATGAGTCCCGGGCTGTGGCCCAGCTGTCCCACCCCAACATCGTGTCGGTTTACGATGTGTCGTGCAGTGATGACGTCGATTACATCGTTATGGAGCTCATCGACGGCGTGACGCTGAAGCAGTATATGGAGCGCCGGGGCCAGATGGACTGGCGGGAAGCGCTGCACTTTATCACCCAGATCATGCGCGGCCTCAGCCATGCCCACAGCCGCGGCGTGATCCACCGGGACATCAAGCCCCAGAACATCATGATCCTGCGGGATGGAAGCGTCCGAGTGGCCGATTTCGGCATCGCATGTCTGGCAGACCAGGGGCAGACCCTGACCCAGGAGACCCTGGGCTCCGTGCATTACATTTCTCCCGAACAGGCCCGCGGCGACCGGGTGGACGCTCGCTCGGACATTTATTCCGCCGGCGTGGTGCTGTACGAGATGCTCACCGGCAAACTGCCCTTCCAGGGTGACTCCGCCGTGTCCGTGGCTATCCAGCATCTGAGCGCTGTTCCCAAGGCCCCCAGGGAGCTGAATCCGGATATCCCCGAGGCCCTGGAGCTGATCTGCATGAAGGCCATGTGCCCGGACATCTCCAAGCGTTATCAGACCGCTGACGCCATGCTGGACGATCTGGAGAAGTTCCGCAAGGACCCTGCCGTGGATATGGACTATATCCGGGAGGATCTGAAGGCCGCCGTGGTGTGCCAGGAGCCCACCCAACCTCTGCCCACCAACCAGGTGGCAGCGGTGAGCAAGGCCAACAGCACCGTGGCCCAGGATGAGGAGGAGAAAAAGCAAAGCCGCAAGGTGGTGGGTCTGGTCATCGGCGGGTTTGCCCTGGCGTTGGTGCTGATTTTTGTGGTGTTCAAGCTGGTGGCCGGCGGCTTCAACGCAGGCAATGGCACCGCCTCTCACCAGGTGCCGGACCTTTTGGGCAAGACCCTGGAGGAGGCCGAGGCCATGCCGGAGATTAAGGATATTTTCCGCATCGAGGTGGTGGGCACCAAGCCCAGCGACAAATACGAGCCCGGCCAGATCGTGGAGCAGGACCCTGCCGGCGGCCGCAGCCGCAAGAACAATCTGGTCATCAAGGTCTACCTCTGCGCGGAGGAGGATGGAACGCTGATGCCCAACGTAGTGGGCAGTGAGTTCCTGCAGGCCAAGACAGAGCTGAACAACCTGCACCTGGATCTGGATATCCAGCGGGCGGATGCCTATTCCCCCGACGTTCCCGAGGGACAGGTGATGGAGAGCTCTCCTGCCTCCGGTGAGCAGCTGAAGAAGGGTGACACGGTTGTGCTGACCGTCAGTAAGGGGCCGGAAACCAAGCCTCTGACCGTTCCCAGCTTTGTCACTATGACCATCGACGACGCGGCCGCCCAGGCCGAGGCCATGGGGCTCAAGGTGGGTGAGCATCAGTATGAGTACAGCGACAAGCCCGAGGGCACTGTCATTGGTCAGAGCATCGAGCAGGGCACCGAGGTGGAGTCCGGCACAGAGATCGTGTTCACTGTCAGCAAAGGCAGCAGCTCCGCTGAGCGGGTGGTGGTGTTTGACATTCCCGACCAGTACCGCAGCGACAGCAATCTGAAAATCGAGGTCATGCAGGACGGCAGCATCATCCACTCCACCTATGTGGATGGCTCCACCACCTCCTTCACCTATACCTTCCGCGGCAGCCAGGGGTCTACTTCCACTATCAAGCTGTATATCAACGGCACCGAGGCCGTGAGCCAGGAGATCACGTTTTGATCAAAGGACGCATTGAAAAGGCCCTCAGCGGGTTCTACTATGTCAACACCGGAACGGAGACGCTTCAGTGCCGGGCCCGGGGAAGGTTTCGCCGGGAGGGGCTGTCCCCCTTGGTGGGAGACTGGGTCCAGGTGCGGGAGCTGGGCGGCGGCGAGGGCTTTGTGGAGGCTATCGAGCCCCGGCGCAACGCCTTCGACCGGCCGGCGGCAGCCAACATCGATCAACTGGTCATCATTGCCTCTGCTGCTCTGCCGGTGACGGACCCGTATCTCATCGACCGCATCAGTGCCATCGCCGTCCTGAAGGGCTGCCAGGTGCTGCTGTGCCTGAATAAGTGTGACCTGGACCCGGCTGAGGAGCTGTACGGCATTTATCAGGGCTCCGCTATCCGGGTGCTGCGAGTCAGTGCCGCCACCGGCCAGGGGATAGAGAAGCTGCGGCAGGAGCTGGCGGGAAAGCTCAGCGCCTTTACCGGCAACTCCGGTGTGGGCAAGTCCAGTATCCTCAACGCACTGGCCCCGCGTTTTTCTCTGGCCGTTGGAGAGGTCAGCAAGGCCCTGGGACGGGGGCGCCATACCACCCGCCATGTGGAGCTGTTTTCTCTGGGACAGGATACCTATGTCATCGACACACCGGGTTTCGCGTCCTTTGACACAGAGGAGCTGGACCTGGAGCTGAAGGAGCACCTGCCGGAGACATTCCCGGAATTTGCCCCTTACACCGGCAGCTGCCGGTTTGTAGGGTGCAGCCACACCAAAGAGAAGGGCTGTGCCGTGCTGGAGGCCGTCCGGCAGGGGAGGATCCCCCGCAGCCGCCATGCCAGCTACCTGCGGCTGTATAACGAGCTGAAGGACCTGAAGGCGTGGGATAGGAAATAATGAATGGCTTCCGGACAGACGGAAAAAGGCAGGAGCGATGGCTCCTGCCTTTTTCCGAAAAACTTCATCACGCTACCTTGTGCGAAGTGCGGCAAAAGAAAGAACTTGCTGCCTGGAAAATTGTTTTGGTTGCACAATGGAATGAAATATGGTATACTGGCAAAACACGGAAGGGGGAGTGTTTCATGAGAAAGCTGACGGCGCTGCTGCTGGCGCTGATAACGTCCCTGTCTCTGGCTGCATGCAGCTTCGTAGCGCTGCCCATGGATCCGGAGCAGCCCACAAACCAGAAGCAGGAGCAGCTGGCGGAGGACGGCACATACACCACCAAAGAGGATGTAGCACGGTATATCCACTTATACGGACATCTGCCGGACAACTTCATTACAAAAAAAGAGGCCCAGCAGCTGGGCTGGACCGGTGGCTCTCTGGAGCCGTATGCACCGGGCTGCTGCATCGGCGGCAGCCGGTTCGGAAACTATGAGGGCCTGCTGCCGGAGGCAGACGGCCGGACCTGGACCGAGTGTGACATCAACACCCTGGGCGCCAAGTCCCGGGGACCGGAGCGGATCGTCTTTTCCAACGATGGGCTGATTTATTACACCGGCGACCACTACCAGACCTTTGAACTGCTGTATGGAGGAGAATGAACATGCAGGTATTTTTGAACGGAAACGACATTACCAACCGCGAGCAGCTGCATGACGCCCTGTCGGAGGCCCTGGAGCTTCCGGAGTGGTACGGCCGCAGTCTGGACGCTCTGTACGATTGTCTGACGGATCTGTCCGTGCCCACGACCATCCATGTGGAGCATTGGCCCCAGGAGGATTATTTGCAGCGGGCGCTGACGGTAATTCAGGACGCGGCGGAGGAAAACGAGCTGATTCAGGTGCGGCTGGAGGACTGAACCAGCTTGTGCCGGGTATACAACAGGGAACCCAAGAGCAGCACCAGGTTCAGTGCCAGCATGGCCCAGAATACCGGAGATTTGAAATCCAGGTTATTGCCCAGAATGCACAGACACACCATACCCGGCGCGATAGACAGCCACGAGGCAGACAGATAAGTCCAGAAGTTCAGCCGCATCATGCCGAACAGCACGCCCAGCAGCTCCATGTTCAGCTCCAGCATGTGGATGGTGAAGCAGAAGACAAAGCCATACTGCTGAGTGGCGGTGAAGTATTTGTTCAGCTTGGGGTGCCTGCTCAGCAGGCCCTCCAGACTGTCGGTGCGGGTGGACCGCCCCATCCAATAGGAAATGGACAGACACAGCGCTGTGCCCACGCCGCTGATGGCCAAGGCTGCCGGCAGCGGCAGGATCAAAGACACCACGACCACCAGGGCGTTGTATACCACCACGCCGGAGAAGCCCTTTGCTATGAACAGCGCCAGGATCACCAGCACGGCCAGCACCGGACGATGCTCCACCAACTGTGGCACGGTATTCAGATCGATGACGCCGGTCAGCAGCAGAGCGCCGAAGCCTGCCGCACACAGCAGCATCATCAGGATCGGCAGATAGTCCCGCAGGGTCTTTTTCATGGATGGCACAGCCTCCTTGAGCCAAATATAGAAGAATATATACCATAAATTTGTGAATAAATCAAGTATCAGACCAGATTTTGAACAAATTCTGAAGTTCAGGAAAAGGAATGGTTGACATTTTTCCGGAAATGGTGTAGAATGCCCACATATTGAGAACGGCTGAGATGGGAAGCAGTAGGCGGTATGCGGATGCCGAGAGAGGGAGCGGTTGGTGCAAGCTCCCGTGATGCGCCGCCAAAGTCGTCCCGGAGCCTTGGGCTGAACTGACAGTAGGCTGCAACGGTGGGTCCTCCGTTATCGGGACAGGGCGTATTTGCGCCCATGAGTGCGGGATTTCCCGAATACAGGTGGTACCACGGACTTTTTATGGTTCGCCCTGTTTTGCTGTGGCAAAACAGAGCGGGCCTTTTTGTTTTGCCAAATACTCAAATAAGGAGAATGACTATGCGCAAAGAATTACCCAAGGTGTACGATCCCCGGCAGGTGGAGCCCCGGATCTACCAGATGTGGATGGACGGCGGCTGCTTCAGTGCGGAGCCGAACCCGGACAAAAAGCCTTTTTCCATCGTGATGCCGCCCCCCAACGTCACGGGGCAGCTGCACATGGGCCACGCCATGGATGCCACGCTGCAGGATATTCTTATTCGCTTCAAGCGGATGCAGGGATATGAGGCCCTGTGGCTGCCCGGTACGGACCACGCCGGAATCGCCACCCAGATCAAGGTGGAGGAAAACCTGCGTCAGGAGGGCCTGACCCGCTATGACCTGGGCCGGGAGAAGTTCCTGGAGCGCGTATGGGCCTGGAAGGAAAAGTACGGCAACCGCATTGTAGAGCAGCAGAAGAAGATGGGTTCCTCCTGTGACTGGGACCGCTCTCGCTTTACTATGGACGAGGGCTGCTCCCGTGCCGTCCGGGAGACGTTCTGCGAACTGTATGACAAGGGGCTCATTTACAAGGGCAGCCGCATCATCAACTGGTGCCCCCACTGCCTGACGGCGTTATCCGACGCCGAGGTGGAGTATACCGATAAGCCTGGCCACCTGTGGTATATCCGTTACCCCCTGGCGGACGGCAGCGGCGACATCGTGGTAGCCACCACCCGTCCGGAAACCATGATGGGCGATACCGGTGTGGCTGTGAACCCGGAGGACGAGAAGTTCAAGCATCTGATCGGCAAGACCTGCATCCTGCCCATTATGAACCGCGAGATTCCCATTGTGGGCGATGAATACTGCGAGATCGGCTTTGGTACTGGCGCGGTGAAGATGACTCCCGCCCACGACCCCAACGACTTCGAGGTGGGTCTGCGCCATAATCTGGAGGTCATCCGTGTCATCGCCGACGACGGCACCATCAACGAAAACGGCGGCAAGTACAACGGCATGGACCGCTACGAGTGCCGCAAGGCCATCGTCAAGGACCTGGAGGAGCAGGGTTACCTGGTCAAGACCGAGGATTATTCCCACAATGTGGGCACCTGCTACCGCTGCCACAACGATGTGGAGCCGCTGATCTCCGCTCAGTGGTTTGTGAAGATGGCGCCCCTGGCCAAGGAGGCCATCCGCGTGGTGCAGGACGGCACGGTCAAGTTTGTCCCCGAGCGTTTTACCAAGACGTATATCAACTGGATGGAGAATGTCCACGATTGGTGCATTTCCCGCCAGCTGTGGTGGGGCCACCAGATCCCCGCCTGGACCTGCGATGACTGCGGCCATATCAACGTCAGCCGTCAGGACCCCACCCAGTGTGAAAAGTGCGGCAGCAGGCATCTGACCCGGGAGGAGGATGTGCTGGACACCTGGTTCAGCTCCGCTCTGTGGCCCTTCTCCACCCTGGGCTGGCCCGACAAAGACGCCAAAGACCTGCAATACTGGTATCCCACCTCTGTGCTGGTCACCGGCTATGATATCATCTTCTTCTGGGTGGCCCGCATGATCTTTTCCGGCATGGAGCAGATGAAGAAGGAACCGTTTAAGACCGTGCTGATCCACGGCCTGGTTCGGGACGACAAGGGCCGCAAAATGTCCAAGTCTCTGGGCAACGGCATCGACCCCCTGGAGATGGCGGACAAGTTCGGCGCCGACGCTCTGCGCTTCAACCTGATCACTGGCAACAGCCCCGGCAATGATATGCGCTTCTTCGTGGAAAAGTGCGAGGCAATGCGCAACTTTGCCAATAAAATCTGGAATGCGTCTCGCTATGTGATGATGAATCTGACCATCGAGCGGGTGGAGCTGCCGGAGAAGCTGGAGCTGGAGGACAAGTGGGTCCTCAGCAAGCTGAACACGCTGATCCGCGAGGTTACCGACAACATGGAGGCCTATGAGTTGGGTGTGGCCTCCGCCAAGATCTATGACTTTATCTGGGACACCTACTGCGACTGGTATATCGAGCTGACCAAGACCCGCCTGTACGGCGAGGATGAGGAGGCCAAGCTGGCCGCCCAGAACGTGCTGTGCTATGTGCTGCTGCGGGTGCTGGAGCTGCTGCACCCCTTCATGCCCTTCATCACCGAGGAGATCTGGCAGGCGCTGCCTCATGAGGGCGACTACCTGATTCGTGCTCAGTGGCCCACATATCGTCAGGAGTTTGACTTTGCTGCGGAGGAACGGGCCATGGAGGCGGTAAAGGACGCCATTTCCGCTGTCCGTGCCCGTCGGGCCGAGATGAACGTGCCTCCGTCCCGGAAGGCAAAGATCATCATTACCAGCCAGACCCCCGAGATTTATGTCGGCGGCCGTGACTTCATCACCCGTCTGGCCTACGCCAGCGAGGTGGAGGTGGGAACCCAGACTCCCCAGGACCTCAACGGCATGGTGACGGTGTCCACCCACGATGCCACCATGTATCTGCCTCTGGCGGAGTTGGTGGACATTGAGAAGGAGCTGGAGCGCATCGGCAAGGAGATCACCAAGGCCAGGGAAAATCTGGAGCGCATTGAAAAGAAGCTCCAGAACGAGAGCTTTGTATCCAAGGCTCCGGAGGCGGTGGTCAATGCCGAGCGCGAAAAGGCCGACAAGGCCCGTGCCCTCATTGTCAAGCTGGAGGAATCCGCCCAGGCAATGCGCGGCTGATTTTTCACTCCCGGCGGCTTCCGACAGAAAATAGACGCCATATATGATAAAATCACCGCAGATCATTTGATCTGCGGTGATTTTTTCTGCAAGGCTCCGAGGGTCATGGTGCCTGCGGGGAATAGCGATTAGATTCGGAAAGATATTGGACAAACCGGATTGTCTTAATCAGACGGATAAGGAGTGAGCGTGTATGGAAATCGTGACCAGGCGGGAGGAACGATGCCTGGAAATCATCCTGAAAGGGGAACTAGACCACCACGGAGCCCATGAGATCGCGGGTCAACTGGAGCGGTCCATCGAGTCGGCACTGCCGCTGCGGCTGGTGCTGGATTGGTCTGGGGTGACCTTTATGGATAGCTCCGGCATTGCTGTGGTCATGCGGGCAAGGCAGCGCATGCGGGAGCTGGGCGGCAGCATAGTCCTGCGGAATGCTGGGCCCCAGCCGAGAAAGGTGCTGGAAGCAGCAGGGCTGGACAGATTTGTGACCTTGGAATAAGAAGGAGGGGTGTACATAATGAAAGTGGAAAATTATGTGACGCTGGAGTTTCTCAGCCGCAGCACCAATGAGGCCTTCGCCCGGACTGCCGCGGCAGCCTTTGCCGCGCAGCTGGATCCTACGCTGGACGAGGTGGGGGATATCAGAACCGCCGTCAGTGAGGCGGTGACCAACGCCATCGTTCACGCCTATCCGGATAAGCTGGGGAAAATTGTCATGAAGCTGCGCATTCTGGAGGGCGGCATATTGGAACTGACCGTGCGGGATTGGGGCCGGGGCATCGACAATGTGCAGCAGGCTCGGCAGCCGCTTTTTACCACCGGCGGCGAGGAACGCAGCGGCATGGGCTTTACCATCATGGAGAGCTTCATGGACAAGCTGACGGTGAAGTCCACTCCCGGAAAGGGAACCGTGGTGTCTATGCGCAAGCGCATTGTACCGCGGCTGTCTGGCCGTCGATGAGCAGCGGCGAGCTATTTGCCCTGCTGGATCGGGCCCAGAATGGCGACGACGCAGCCTGCGAGCAGGTGCTGCAGGAGAATGCCGGGCTGATTTGGAGCATCGTCCGGCGATACTATGGCTGCGGGGTAGAGACGGATGATCTGTATCAGCTGGGATGCATTGGATTTATCAAAGCTGTAAAGGGGTTTAACCTCACATATGGAACGCAGTTTTCCACCTATGCCGTTCCGAAAATCGCTGGGGAGATACGGCGTTTTCTGCGGGACAACGGAGCCATTAAGGTAGGGCGCAGCATCCGCGAAAAGGGACAGGCCCTGTCCGCCGCCCGGGAGCGGCTGCGGTACCGGTTAGGCCGGGACCCGCGCCTGTCGGAGCTGTCGGAGGAGACAGGCCTGACACCGGAGGAAATTGCCAGTGTGGAGCTGGCCACCGGTGTGCCGGAATCCTTGCAGCAGGAAACGGCGGAAGGACTGACCCTGGAATCTACCTTGGGTACCGACAGCCCGGAGGAAAGCATGGTGGAGCGCATCGCCCTGCGGGAAGCCATCGACGCTTTGCCGGAACGGGAAAAGATGACCATTCTGCTGCGTTTTTTTAAGGGGCTGACTCAGGAGCAGACGGCCCGGATCCTGGGAGTATCCCAGGTGCAGGTATCGCGGCTGGAGCGCCGTGGGCTGGCAAATCTGCGGAAGCTGCTGGACGACTGAATTGCTCATAGTCCGTCGGCAGAAACTCTGTCATGGTCCCACGGTAGCGCTTGGGAAGAAATGTGTTCTGACAACGAGGATTGATACGCTCCCGGATGGACACAGTGTTGAAAAATTCCTTCCACAAGGCACGGTATTGAAGTTCTTCCCGACTGGGCAGATCCAGCGTCAGATGGTCTACCGGGACAATGCGCCGCTGGCCCTTGGCGTACAGCAGCAGCTCGCCGTGGGTGCGGTCATACAGAAAAAAAGACTCTCCGGCCATGCGGCTGCAAAAGTGACCAGCCAGCAGGGGAAGCACCCGGTTTTTGGGCTCGATTTCGCCGCCTAAAACGCCGTTGTAGTCTGAAAACCGTACGAAGCCACGGAGCTTTTCCAGCTCACCGCTTAGATGCCGCAGGGCACAGGCAATGGGATAGTACACGTCGTCTGCCCTGCTGTGCATAAATCCTGGGCCCTGGTCATAGAGCTTACGGATGAAGGCATACAGACGGAGTTCCTTATCCTCCATGCAGGTCAGCCACGCTCGACGCAGAACCCGCAGCGCCGTTTTGGAAAGACGCTCCAGACTGGCATATACCCGCTGGCTATGGTTCTGCCGGGTGATCACCACCCGCACGGGATACAGGGAAACACATTCCTCATCGCTGCAAAAGGCGATGGGGAATTCTTTATGGAAATAGCTGTCGAACACGCAGCACAGAAAGCCCTGAAAGCTTCCGTCGTATTGAAAAATCACATCTTCCATGGTCTTATCCCGCATCAAACAGCGACAGCTGCTGGCATTCCTCTGCCGGGAGCTGACCTCGTTCCATAGCCTCCAGCTGCCGGGAAAGGGTAGAGGCGGAGAAGTGCAGCCCCGTGCGCATGCGGCCGCCGCAGGTGATGAAAAACTGTGCGCGTTTCAGCACTACGCCCAGCTTGGGCAAGTCCTCCATCCGCAGGACGGCGTGCCGCCGGGCGGTGACAATGCGACGGGTGCTGATCGGGCCGATACCCGGCACCCGCAGCAGCGTTTCCGGCTCTGCCTTGCGAACCTCCACCGGGAACCGCTCCAGATGGCATAGGGCCCAGTGACACTTGGGATCCAGCAGGGGATTGAAGTCCGGATGAGCTTCATCCAGCAGCTCCTGGGCCCTGAAGCCGTAAAAGCGCAGAAGCCAATCGGCTTGATACAGCCGGTGTTCCCGCAACAGGGGCGGTTTGGTATCCAGAGACGGGAGCAGGGTGTTCTCCACTACCGGGACATAAGCGGAGTAGAACACGCGTTTGAGACGATACTTCTGATACAGAGACTCCGTCAGGTGCAGGATGTGCCGGTCCGTGTCCCGGGTGGCTCCCACGATGAGCTGGGTGCTCTGACCCGCTGGGGCAAAGACCGAAGCGTGCTTGTACTTTACCAGCTCCGCCTTGCTCTGGGCAGCCTGGTCCCGAATCAGCGCCATGGGCCGCAGAATGGCCTGCTTGCTCTTATCCGGGGCCAGCGTTTGCAGCCCCTCCTGGGAGGGGAGCTCGATATTCACGCTGAGCCGGTCCGCCAGGAGGCCCAGCTGCTGCACCAGCTCCGGCGATGTGCCGGGGATAGCTTTGGCGTGGATATATCCGTTGAACCGGTATTCCTGCCGCAGCAGTCGGAGACATTCGATCATCTGTTCGGTTGTGTAGTCCGGGCTGCGAAGCACACCAGAGGAGAGGAACAGCCCCTCAATATAATTGCGCCGGTAAAATTCAATGGTCAGTTCCGCCAGCTCCCGGGGCGTAAAGGCGGCTCGCCGTGTGTCGTGAGAGCGGCGATTGACACAGTATTTGCAGTCGTACACGCAGCGATTGGTCATCAGAACCTTCAGCAGGGTGATACATCGCCCGTCGGCGGAAAAGCTGTGGCAGCAACCCGCTACAGAGGAGGTGGTGTTGCCGATCATACCCGGGCGGGAGCCCCGGCGAACGCCGCTGGAGGTGCAGGCTGCATCATATTTAGCCGCATCGGCCAGGATGGCCAGCTTATCCAGCAGTTCCATGGCCAATGTCCTCAGGCGGTGCGGCGGCGGGGATGGGGCTGGTCGATCCAGTCCGCCAGACGGACCACGCCCGCAGAAAACGCACCAGCGCCCAGCAGCATTATAATAAATCCAAAGGTCGTCATGGGTAAGCCCTCCAAAACATTTGTTCTATTCGCATTATAAGTCGAACGAACGTTCTTGTCAAGTAGAATCGAACAAAAATTCTACATAATTCGACAGCCGGTTGACCGGCGGCGGATTTTGTATTAAAATGGAGGACGAGAAAACAAGACAGGGGAAGGACCATCATGAACGACTTGGAAAAACGCTTTGCTGCGGCCCGCCGACGGGCCATTGCCACAGATTATGCGCACCTGAATCCCCGGCAGCTGGAGGGTGTGCTGACGACAGAGGGGCCGCTGCTGCTGCTGGCGGGAGCCGGCTCCGGCAAGACCACGGTGCTGATCAACCGGGTAGCGAACCTCCTGCGCTATGGCCGGGGCAGTGACACGGAGGAGATACCGCTGCCCATTTCCCAGGATGAGGTGGAGTTTCTGGAGCAGTACGCTGCCGCCCCGGACCCGGAGCAGCGGCCGCTGATGCAGTATCTGTGCGCTGTGGAGCCTGCCCGGCCCTGGGAGGTACTGGCCATCACCTTCACCAACAAGGCCGCCAATGAACTGAAGGACCGGCTGGAGCGGATGCTGGGGGAGGAGGCCCGGGACGTCTGGGCCGCCACATTCCACTCTGCCTGCGTCCGGATTCTGCGTCGGGATATTGATAAGATCGGCTTTGACCGAAGCTTTACCATTTACGATACCGACGACAGCAAGCGGGTCATCAAGGATATTCTCAAGGAGATGGGACTGGAGGAAAAGACCTTCCCGGTGCGGGAGGTACTGTCTGTGATCTCCAATGCCAAGGACGCCATGATGATGCCTGAGGAGTTCAGCCAGCTGTGGGAGCAGCGGGGGGACTGGCGCCGGGTACGGATGGGCCGGGTCTATGCTGCCTATAACCGCCGTCTGCGGGACGCCAACGCCCTGGACTTTGACGACATCATCCTTCACACAGTGGAGCTGCTGCAATCGGACCGCCAGACCCTGGAGTACTACCGGAATAAGTTCCGCTACGTCCTTATCGACGAGTACCAGGATACCAACCACATGCAGTATATGCTGGCCAGCCTTCTGGCCGGAGGAAGGAAGAACATCTGCGTGGTGGGTGACGACGACCAGAGCATTTACCGTTTCCGGGGCGCCAACATCGAGAACATCCTCAGCTTTGAAAAGCAGTACGCCGGGGCCAGGACCATCCGTCTGGAGCAGAATTACCGCTCCACACAGAACATTCTGGATGCTGCCAACGCCGTGATCCGCCACAACGTGGGCCGAAAAGGCAAGACCCTGTGGACCGAGAACGGCGCAGGGGAGGCGGTCACCGTCAAAACCTGCTTTAACGAGGGGGATGAGGCCAACTATGTGGTGGGACAGATCATGATGAACTACCGACGGGGCGTGGACTGGAAAGAGAACGCCGTGCTGTACCGTATGAATGCCCAGTCCAACGCACTGGAATATGCCTTCAAGCGCAATGGTGTGCCCTATAAGATCATTGGCGGCACAAAGTTCTTTGACCGGGCCGAGGTCAAGGATATGCTGGCATATCTGTGCGTCATCAACAACTCTGCCGACGATCTGCGGCTGCGCCGCATCGTCAATGTTCCCGCCCGGAAGATCGGCGCGGCTACCATGGACAAGGCCCAGGCCATCGCCACGGAGGGGGGCCTGACGCTGATGGAGGTCCTGCGCCGGGCAGGGGACTATCCCCAACTGAAATCAGCTGCTGGCAAGTTAATCGGCTTTACAGCGATGATAGACGAAATGCGCCGCCAGTCGGATGAAATGGGCCTGGTGGAGTTTTATGATTATGTGTGCCGCCGCAGCGGCTATGTAGCCATGCTCCAGGAAAAGGAGGATGCGGAGAGCCGGGGCCGCCTGGAAAACGTAGAGGAGCTCAGCTCCAGTATCCAGGCGTTTCTGGAGAACGATCCCGAGGACCCCACCTTGTCGGGCTTTTTGGACGAGGTTGCTCTGTACACTGACCTGGACGGCCAGGAGGCCGGAGACAACTGCGTGACTCTGATGACCATGCACAGCGCCAAAGGCCTGGAGTTTCCCAGCGTATTCGTGGTGGGCATGGAGGACGGACTTTTCCCGGGCAATCGCGCCATGGGTGAGCCGGAGGAAATGGAGGAGGAGCGGCGGCTGTGTTATGTGGCCATGACCCGGGCCAAGGAGAAGCTGACTCTGACCAATGCCCGTCAGCGGATGCTGTTTGGCCGCACCACTCCCTGTATGCCCTCCCGATTCCTGAAGGAGATCCCGGAGGAGAATATGGAGTGGCTGGGGAAGCCCGAGCCGCGTCCCGCATCCCGGTGGGACGACGACTTCGGCGATACGCCTCGCTATGCATCGCAGCCGGAGACCCGGACTATGCCTAAGCCGGAGTACCCGGTGCGTCCGACGGTGTCCTCCGCTCCGCTGCTGCAATTGCAGCCCGGCGACGGAGTCCGGCACAGCGCCTTTGGCCAGGGGATGGTACTCAGCGTGCGCCCCATGGGCGGAGATGCTCTGGTGGAGGTGGCCTTCGACCGGGTGGGCACCAAAAAGCTCATGCTGAAGGCCGCAGGTGCGCATTTGACAAAGCTGTAATGGAAAATAGCTTTACACACTGAAACGAAAAAATTCGTCTCCGGCCACAAGCCGGAGACGGATTTTTCAGCGTATTTTTATTTTGCCAGAATCTTCTTCAGATGGGCGAAGCGAGGCAGGGAGTCCACCTTGGGCAGGTCCGGTTCACCCTGGATCAGGGGCAGCGCGTATTCCACAAACTGGTGGTTTACGCCGTTGCCTTCTTCGTTGATCCAGCTGCGGGGCAGCTTCTTCTCGGTGTTGGCAACCTCCATCAGGGGGATCAGCTTGGTCTTGCAGGCGTACTTGCCGTCCCGGACACCGCGCTCGAAGCCGATCATGCGGCCGTTGATGCCGTTGATGGCATTTTCCACGGCTGCTTTACCGGCCATATAGGATTCCTCAATATCCGTCTCGGAAGCCAGATGTGCGCCGCAGCGCTGCAGCAGGTTCAGCTCGATGCCGCGGACCTTGGCACCGGTCTCCTCCTTGACCACCTGGGCCAGCATGGCAGCCAGGCCACCCAGCTGGGCGTGGCCGAAGCCGTCGGTAGCGGCCACCTTGGCCTCGGACACAAAGCCGCCGTCCTCATAGTGGATACCCTCGGACACAGCCACGATGCAGTAGCCCTTTTCGGCGTATACACGCTTGACATCCTCAATGAACTTGGGCATGCTGAAGTCCACCTCGGGCAGATAGATCAGATCGGGGCCTGCGCCGTATTCGCTGGCCAGGGCAGCGGAAGCGGCCAGCCAGCCGGCATGGCGGCCCATGATCTCCATCACCACGATCATACCGGTGTCGTACACATGGGCGTCCAGGTTTACTTCCATCATGGAGGTTGCAATATACTTGGCGGCAGAGCCGAAGCCGGGGCAGTGGTCGGTGCCGAACAGATCGTTGTCGATGGTCTTGGGTACACCCATGACCCGGCACTCGTAGCCCACGGACTGCATGTACTGATTGATCTTATTGCAGGTATCCATGGAGTCGTTGCCGCCGTTATAGAAGAAGTAGCGGACGTTGTGCTTCTTGAACACCTCCAGGATGCGGCGATAATCGGTATCGTCTACCTCGGGGTCCGCGATCTTGTAGCGGCAGGAGCCCAGGGCGGAGGAGGGGGTGTACTTCAGCAGACGCAGCTCCTCGGGATCCTCCAGACCCATGTCGAACAGGCGATCGCTGAGAACGCCCTTGATGCCGTGCTCCGCGCCCAGCACCTGGGTGATGACGCCGGATTTCAGGGCCGTGTCAATGACGCCGTATGCGCTGGCGTTGATCACAGACGTAGGCCCACCGGACTGACCGATGATACAGGCACCCTTTAATTCTTTCATGATTGACTACCTCCCAGTAGATTTTTCTTGCCATGCGGAATATTTTATCACAGAGGATGGATAAAGTAAACCGTTGGGGCTTGCAAAAAGAAAAAAATGTGGTACAATACATATATACATCATATCCCAATCATTCCATACAAGTCAAGACCAATTTTTCAAAAGGAGCGATTTATTATGCCACTGGTTACTTCCAAGGAAATGTTCGAGAAGGCTTACAACGGCGGTTACGCCATCGGTGCCTTCAACGTCAACAACATGGAGATCATTCAGGGGATTACCGAGGCCGCCGCTGAGCTGAAGGCCCCCCTGATCCTGCAGGTGTCCAAGGGCGCGCGCGCCTATGCCAACCGCACCTATCTGAAGAAGCTGGTGGAGGCCGCCGTTATTGAGACGGGCCTGCCCATTGTGCTGCATCTGGACCACGGCGACAGCTTTGAGCTGTGCAAGTCCTGCATCGAGGACGGCTTCACCTCCGTGATGATCGACGCCTCCTCCAAGCCCTTCGCCGAGAACATTGCCCTGACCCGCCAGGTGGTGGAATATGCTCACGACCACGGCGTGGTGGTGGAGGCCGAGCTGGGTACCCTGGCCGGCATCGAGGATGAAGTCAACGTGTCCGCCGAGGATTCCTCCTATACCCGCCCCGAGGAGGTGGAGGAGTTTGTGTCCAAGACCGGCTGCGACTCTCTGGCCATCGCCATCGGCACCAGTCACGGCGCATACAAGTTCAAGCCCGGCACCAAGCCCCAGCTGCGCTTCGACGTGCTGGAGGAGGTCTCCCGCCGTCTGCCCGGCTTCCCCATTGTGCTGCACGGTTCTTCTTCCGTTCCCCAGGATCTGGTGGCCAAGGTGAACCAGTACGGCGGCAATATGCCCGGCGCCATCGGCGTGCCCGAGGATCAGCTGCGCAAGGCCGCGTCTCTGTCCGTGTGCAAGATCAACATCGACTCCGACCTGCGTCTGGCCATGACCGCCTCCATCCGGGAGCACTTTGCCCTGCATCCGGCAGACTTTGACCCCCGTCAGTATCTGAAGCCCGCACGCCAGGCCATCAAGGAGCTGGTGACCCACAAGATCGTGGACGTTCTGGGCTGCGACGGCAAGGCATTCTAAGAGCAGAACCATCCGCGCCCCCCTGTGTACCCCACCGGCCCGCAGGGGGGCGTATTTTCTGATTTTCCACACAAAGAGGGAAGGGAAAACTATGAGAAAGACAAAAATCGTATGCACCCTGGGCCCGGCCACTGATGGCCAGGGCGTTCTGCGGCAGATGATTCAGGCGGGGATGAATGTGGCCCGGTTCAACTTTTCCCACGGCAGCTATGACGAGCACCAGCGCCGTCTGGAGGCGCTGACAGCTCTGCGGGAGGAGCTTCATCTGCCGGTGGCCGCTATGCTGGACACCAAGGGGCCGGAGGTGCGGCTGCGGACCTTTCAGAACGGCCCTGTTCACCTGAAAACCGGCCAGAGCTTCACTCTGACTACCGACGATGTTCCCGGGGACGAGACCCGCTGCTCCATTACCTATGCCGATCTGCCCCAGGATGTGAAGCCAGGCAACACCATCCTGCTGGATGACGGTCTGGTACGGCTGACGGTGCTGGAGACCACTGCCCGCGAGATTCGCTGCCGGGTGGAAAATGACGGCGTTATGAAGGACAAAAAGGGCGTCAACGTCCCTGGCGTATCCCTGTCCATGCCGTACATGAGCCAGCGGGACCGGGAGGATATTCTTTTTGGCATCCGCCAGGGCTTCGATTTCATTGCCGCCAGCTTTGTCCGTTCCGCCGCCGATGTCCGGGAGATCCGGCACATTCTGGATAAGAACCACTCCAAGATCCGCATCATCGCCAAGATCGAAAATCAGGAAGGCGTCAGCAACCTGGTGGATATCCTGTCCGTGGCCGACGGTATCATGGTGGCCCGGGGCGATATGGGCGTGGAGATCGACTTTACGGAGATCCCCGCCATTCAAAAGAGCATCATTGCCCAGTGTGTGGCCGCCGGAAAGCCTGTGATCACTGCCACCCAGATGCTGGATTCCATGATCGAGAACCCCCGTCCCACCCGTGCGGAGATCACCGATGTGGCCAATGCCATTTACGACGGCACCAGCGCCATTATGCTTTCCGGCGAAACGGCGGCAGGGAAGTACCCGGTGGAGGCCGTCCGCACTATGGATGCCATTGCCCGCAAGACGGAGAGCAACGTGGAGCGTATCTGTCCCGCAAAGACGCCCAAGCGCACTCGCCTGTCCATCACTGCCGCCACGGCTCACGCCGCCTGCACCACGGCGGAGGATATCGGTGCCGACGCCATCCTCACCGTCAGCCAGCGGGGCATCACTGCCCAGATGGTCAGCCGTTTCCGCCCCGCCGCCACGGTGGTGGCCCTTCTGCTGGACCCCCAGGTCCAGCGCCAGATGGCCCTGTACTGGGGTCTGGTACCCATCACCATGCCCCGGGCCAGCAGCACGGACCAGCTGGTGGATCTGGCGATTCAGTCCGCCCAGGAGGCGGGCCTGGTAAAGCACGGCGATCTGGTGGTGGTCACCGCCGGTGTTCCTGTGGGCATTTCCGGCACCACCAATATGATCCGCATCGCCCAGGTAGGCGGCGCCCTGGTCAACGCCATCGGCATCGGCAGCCAGACCGCTTCCGGTCCCCTGTGCATCTGCCGGACACTGGAGGAGATTCCGGAGAAGTTCCATCCCGGTGACGTGCTGGTGGTACCCTACACCAATAACGATGTGGTGCCTTGGCTGCGCCAGGCCGCCGCCATTGTCAGCGAGGAGGCCAGCGCCGACTGCCACACGGCCACGGTGGGCCTGCTGCTGAACAAACCCGTTATCGTGGCCGCCTCCGACGCTACCCGCCGCCTGAAGGACGGCACCCTGGTGTCTGTGGACTGTGCCCGCGGTATTGTCCAGACCATTCCCCAATAATCGCTCACCGGCCCCGTATGGCGGGGCCGGTATTTTTTTGATATAAGCTCAGCATATGGCAGCATCATTTGCAATTTATAATGAAAAAATGTAAACCTCTGCGTTTTTATGCATTTTGAGCCAGGGAAGTGGACATATTTTGTGAAAGTCACAGAAAGTTCATAAATTGATGAGATTTTTGTTGCATACGGTGCATTTTTTGTATAAAGTAGTGAAGTACCCGGTATGGTCCGGAAATATAGAAGGAGAAATGCATATGGAAATTCAAATCCTGCCCCTGATTATTGTTGTTGCTTATCTGGCGGGCATGCTGGTTGTGGGCGCCGTTGTCAGCAAGGTCCAGATCAAGAATGCCAAGGACTACATGGTGGCCGGCCGCCGCATGGGCCTGTTCATGGTAGCATTCTCCCTGTCCGCCAACAATATCGGCGGCGGCTGCACCACGGGCCTGGCCCAGAAGGCCTTCGGCGACTGGGGCGTCAGCGCTGTTTGGTACGTCCTGGCGGCGTCCATCGCCATGATTCCTCTGTCCTATTTTGCACCTAAGATCCGCAAAACCATGGCCGTGACCATCCCCGAGGTGGTGGGCCGTCGGTTCGGCAAGTTCTCCAGCAACTTCACGGCGATTCTGTCCGTGCTGTCGCTGTTCTGCCTGACCTCCTCGCAGATCGCCGCTTCCGGCGGCGTCATCAACGCCCTGATTCCGTCCATTCCCCTGAACGTGTGCCTGATCTTCGCGGGTGTGGTCATCATTCTCTATACCACCATGGGTGGCATGATCGCCGACCAGATCTCCGACCTGCTGCAATTCGGCATCATCCTGGTGGGCCTGGCCATCGCCACCCCCATTGTGCTGAACCACGCCGGCGGCTGGAACGCCATTTCCGCCGCACTGCCCGGTGAGAAGCTGAATCTGACCCAGATCGGCTGGGCCTCCATCATCGGCTATATCTTCAACTACTTCTGCACCTTCCTGGCCGGTCCTGAGATGGTCTCCCGCTTCGAGACGGCCAAGGATGAAAGGACCGCCAGAAACGCGTCCTTCCTGTCCGCCATCCTGATGGCCGCCATGTCCATCTTCCCCACGCTGCTGGGTCTGGCTGCCTTTGCTCTGCGGGATCAGCTGCCCGGTCTGGCGGTGAGCGGCAGCAACGCCATGATGATCGTCACCGGCCACTATGCGCCCGGCGTGGTGACGGGTCTAATCTCCGCCGCCATTATCTGCGCCACCATGTCCTCTGCCGACTCCAACCTGCTGTGCATGTCTACCATGATCATCAACGACCTGTACACCGGCCTGGGCGGCAAGAAAAAGCTGACGGACAAGCAGACCATTTTCTACACCCGCGCCTGCAACGTGCTGTCCGCTGTGGTGGCTATTCTGATCTCTCTGGCCAACGTGTCCATCGTGGCCATGAACACCTTCGCCTTCGGTATCCGCTGCGCCGGTCCCTTCGCGGCCTATGGCCTGGGCCTGGCAGTGCCCAAGGCCACCAAGAACTCCGGCGTCGTGTCCATTATCTGCGGTACGGTCGCCTTTGTGGTATGGCAGATCGTGGGCGGCGGCGGCACCTGGATGTTCCTGATGCCCGTGGTGGCGGGCTGCCTGGTCAGCACTGTGTCCTTCTATGTGGTCAACTGGATTGAGTGGGCCCGCGGCGTGGAGCCTGCTCCCAGTGCCTACCTCTCCGACGAGGAAGTCACCAAAAAGATTGCCGAGGAGTCTGCCGGTCGCTGAAGGCAGCACAAGTCAAGCCGATAAACAAGAGTAACTGCCCCCTTGCACAGGATCAAAAGTCTGCGCAAGGGGGCAGCATGACGCTTTTATCATCTCAGCAGTTATCATCATGAAAACCTATCGGGAATTGACTACGGAGGGTGTGCGGAAAGGTTGAAAACAGAGCCGCTGCATGTACAGTCGGGGGCTCACAGCGAAAAATCCTCTATAATGGCGTATTTTGTTTGACTTTATCCTCAGAAAGATATATAATGTATGCGATAGAAACTGCGACAGGGCCAATTACCAGCCGCGCTATCCAACAGCCCTGTGCTTTACACGGGTGCTCATAAGACAGTAATTCTAAAAATTACGACTGGGGCATCTGTCAGGCGGGATTGGCAACGAAATAACGGGTATCTGGTGAGAGCCGGATACCCGTTATTTTTTTGCCGTCACGAAAAGCAATAGATTTATTCACAGCTTTCAGGTATAATTGCCTTAAATCAATCCTATCCCATCCATTCCGAGATTTTTTCAAAAAATCTCAAAAAATCTCAAAGAAGTTTGAAAGTATTGGAACAATTCGGCCCTTCTCATGCCATATATAGTAGAGGGCTGAATGCAGAAGCGATTGGAGGTGCGTTGATGGACAAGCAGACAGGCCCGAAAGGCTTTCTTGTGGTGCTGCCCGGTGAGATCATCGAGATACCGCAGGACAGCGACAAATCATGGCTGACGCTGTTTTACAGCTTACCGCGAGAGCTCGCGGAGAAGTGGAAGCCAGCCTATAAGCTGCACCGCTGCCCGTATGAGGTCTTGCGGACGGACAAATATGACCACATCGTATGTGACGATATGTTCAAGCTGCTTGTGTGGGACTGCTACGCATGGAGCGCATGGCAGTTTTTCCAAGTCAAAGACCGCAAGGGCAACTACCGCGACATTCCCGGCAACTGGAATCAGTACGCAGGATATTTCCCTTTGTGGCGGCTGTCGTACAGCATTATCCCCTACATCCGAATGAAGTTTGAGCAGAACGGGCTTGGCTTCCAAAACCTTTACAACATCCCGCAGGGCGTGGAAGTGCCGTGGCTGACCTATCAGCAGTTCAGCAATCTGATCGGCAATGTCACCGACATGGTGATTGCGGAACAGAACTGGCAGCCGATGATCGACGCGATCTGGGAAAACCGAACTGTGGAGGACTACGAGACCACCAGCAGCACCGTCAAGACGGATTTCATGCGGAAGTGGCATCATAACCGCTCCGGCAAGCCGATTTCTCTGGATGAAATGATGGAGAACGAGGACGGCGAATATATTTCGGCCTATGCCTGTGACGCGAAGACGGCAGACAGCGAATTTCTTTTATCCAAGCGCCAGTACCGGCAGCTCACCGGCCGGGAGCAGGCCAGCGATGTGATCGCGTATCAGATCCGGCAATCCTTCAAACCGGGCGAAGTCACACCGGAGGAAGCCAACCAACTCGGCTATGAATTTGCCAGGCGCTTCACGAAGATCGACCATGCCTTTATCGTCTGTACCTACACCGACAAGCAGCATGACGAAGGAACTGACGGCAAAAATAAAGGCAGCAGAGAGCCGTATGGCAGAGATTGCCGTGCTGAAAACGCACATCATCGATTATGCCAAGACCAGAGATATTTACGCCGCCTACCGCAAGGCCGGGTATTCCAAGAAATACTACGATGCGCATGAGAGCGACATCCTCATCCACAAGGCAGCGAAGAAGGCGTTTGACGATCTGGCGCTGAAAAAGCTGCCCACCGTCAAGAGCCTGCAAGCGGAATATTCCGATCTGCTCGTGCAAAAGAAGCTCGATTATGCAGAGCTTTCCAAGGCTCGTGACGAAGCGAAGCGGCTCCAGATTCATAAGGCCAACGCCGAGATGCTCCTGCGCACGGATGCCGAGGAACAGCGGCAGACAAGAGAGCATCAACAGGAAAAATAGCACTGCTTTGCAGGGCGCAGCCGAACGGGAACCGTTCGATCAATCAGGGGCTTGGGGAGATTTTCCCCAACAAGCAAAGGGAGATTTCCGGTGACGGAAATCTCCCTGTTCGTCAAGTTTGTATAGCAGAAGCCGTACTTGATTTTGCCGGAAAGCTCATAGCCTTTGATATAGCGTGCTTCCCATCTGCCGTCCTTGCGTTTGAAAATATTTTCGCCTTTTGCCATCTTGAGAACCTCCTAATTTTTTGAAAACGTTGTAGCAACTCACATTCTACCAACAGCACCAAGCTGTTCCAGACTGCGCATTTGACTGCGATAAACCGTCAGCCAAACGTGTCAGCAGCAGAAATCGGGCACATAATTTCAAGTTCACGCCTGCACCCTAATTTCTTTTTTCAAAAACTGCCGCAAATTCACCTCTTCCTAATTGATTTTTACCGAGCTAAGTGCTATAATTTGACAAATATTATAGGGCGTAAGGGTCATGGAGTGGTGAACTCCACGATAAAATCTCGGCGCAATGGCAAATGGGTCAGCGGCTGGCTGATTGCAGTTGCTTTTTTTGGGGATTCGCATAAGTGGCCGCTTATTTGCAACGGAGGGTAACTGTTTGGCTCAGCAAAGCATGAAGCAGACATTTATGATGAGTGCCGTCCGGGTCATAGCGCGGGATGGGCTGGTTAAGGCAACAACCAAGGCCATCGCGGCAGAAGCGGGACTGAACGAAGCGTTTATTTACAGATGCTTCAGCAGCAAAGACGAGTTGCTCAGCGCGGCTTTCTATCAGGAGAATGAGAATTTCACAACGCTTCTGCGTGAAACGCTGCCAGTCATGCATATGCCGGGTCTTACATGGAAAGAACGTGCATTCCTGCTCTGGAAGCAGAGTTGGGAATTCATTCTGAAGAATGAGGCCGACTGTATTTTCTACATCCGCTACTGTTACTCTGCGGACTGCCGGGCACAAGCGTATGACACACACCTGACGCATTTCCAAGCGCTGATTGAAAAAGTCAGACCTGCCTTCAAGCCGGGCACGAACGTGGATATGCTGGTGCACCAGATTTTCGACACCATGCTGGCTTTTGCAACGCGGGTGCTGAACGGCGAGATGGAGAACAGCGAGGCCACGACCGAATGGACATTTGAACAGATTTATAGCTTTGTCGTGCCGAATGTCAGGGCCGAAGTTTTAGAGGAAGAGGATAAGAAAGAAGCGATATGAACAGATCCCTTAAAAAAATCTGGAATGTGATCAGTAGTATTCTGGTTGCGCTGGTGGTGATTCTGGCGCTGCTGCTGGTGGGCGCAAGGGTCGTGGGCCTGCAGGTATTCACCGTGCTGTCCGGATCCATGGAACCGACCTATTACACCGGTTCGCTGATCTATGTAAAAGAGGTAGACCCCTACACCATCGAGGTCGGACAGCCCATCACCTTCATGCTGGACGAGAACACTGTGGCTACCCACCGTGTCGTGGGCATCGTCCCGGACGAGGAGGATCCCACCGTGATCCGTTTCCGCACCAAGGGCGATGCCAATGAGACCGAGGACGGCGGGCTGGTACATTATAAAAATGTGATCGGTACACCGATCTTCTCCATCCCGTATCTGGGCTATGTTGCGGACTACATCCAGCATCCGCCCGGAATGTACATTGCCATCTCCGCAGGCGCGATCCTGCTGCTGCTTGTATTCATCCCCGACATTTTTGCGGACGATAAAGACAAGGAACAGGACAAAAAGAAGAAGTCCTCCCGCCGTAATAAGGGTGCACATGTCGCGGCACACGAGGCTGCTGCGGTCGATGCCGCCACGGAAGAACCCGCCAGTGAAAGTCTGGCCGACGAGATTCGCCGGAAAACCGATAATCTGCTCACAGACGAGGAGGTCGAGGATATCCGCCGGGAGGTCGAAGCAGGCCGCTTTGACGATGCTGCCGCCGATGCACTCCGGCAGGAGCTGCTGAGGCGAGAAGCAAAACGGGACGAGCAGGAAGTGCCTCATTGAATGAAGGGCAATGCTGCAAGGCTCCCTATATATAACATTATTTTAGGAGGTTTTCGGAAATGAAAGCAAGAAGCAAGGCTCTGCTCCTGGCTCTCTGTGCGGTATTGCTTGTGGCCGTCTCTGTGCTGGGAACCATGGCGTATCTGACCTCAAAGACCCAAGTAATTACCAACACATTCACCGTGGGAGACATCAACATCGAGCTGACCGAGACCAAGCCTGAAAGCAAGTCGGCCAAGATCATTCCCGGCGTTGACATTGAGAAAGACCCGAAGGTGACAGTCAAGGCCAACTCCGAAGCCTGCTGGCTGTTTGTTGAGGTCAAGGAAGAAGGTACATTTGTTGCCAATAAGGTGACGTATTCCATTGCTGACGGCTGGACGAAAGGCGATGGCACAAAGATCCCGGCGAATGTCTACTACCGTTCTGTCGATGCTGTGACTACTGATACCGACTTTTATGTTCTCAAAGGGAACGAAGCCCACAAAAACGGTGTTGTCATCGTCAGCGATACTCTGACCAAGGCAGATGTCAACAACATCAACGCTGGTGCGAATCAACCTAAGCTGACCTTCACGGCCTACGCTGTGCAGAAGGAAGGTATTGACACTGCCGCTGCCGCGTGGGAGAAGGTCAACCCCACCTCCGGCAGTAACTAAGTACCCCGCTGCGCAGAGGCGCAGAAATATTACAGAAAAGAGTGAAAGCAAATGAAGAAGAAACTGACCGCAATTTTCCTGTGTGTGGCGCTGGTTGCCATCGCCATCGTGGGCGCATCCCTCGCGTACTTCACCGACACGAAGTCCGCTACCAATACCTTCACCGTGGGCAATGTCAAGATCGACCTGATCGAGTCCCGGTTCCACCGCGAGGGCAACGACAACTCCGGCGATACCTCCATCCCCGATCCCACCCAGACCGCAAGCGGCATGAAGTATGTCACCGACGGCCACAAGGCGTTCACCGATGACGAGATCAAGGCAGACGCCGCGAAATACTCCGAATACATTGCTGAGCGGGGCAAAAACATGGTTCCCGGCCGTAACTTTGCCAAGTGCCCCTATGTGGTCAACACCGGCGCAAATGATGCTTATGTCCGTATCCGTGTGATGGCTCCTCACGATTATGAGGGCAGCTATCGTGGCTTCATCAACGCTATGTTCTGCTCTTCTGCCACGAGTTCCGGTGAGTTCCAGCAAGGAGCAAACGGGGCGATCTGGCCTGTCGTTGAAACGAACGGCTACACCGATGAGAATGGCTTGAAGTACGATGTCTATACTTTCACACGCACCGAGCCTCTCAAGGCTGGCGCTATGACCGAGTGGAACGTCTGGAACTTCGTCGGCATTGGCAAGAACGTCACTAATGCGGACATCGAAAAAGCTATCGAGAATCACGTCATCACTAAGACCAACAATGGCGCGCTGAGCCTGAACGTTCTGGTGCAGGCCGACGCTATCCAGTCCGAGGGCTTTGCGGATGCTGCCGCAGCTTGGACTGCTTTCGCCGCACAGAAGTAATTGCCTTTCGCGCGCCACGCGGCTTTTTTGAAAGGCTGTTTCAATTCGTTTTCCCCTGCGCAGGGGCGCAGAGAAAATATCACTACATAAAAGGAGCAAAGCAAACATGAAAAAGAAACCGCAATTTTCCTGTGCGTGGCGCTGGTCGCCATCGCCATCGTAGGCGCATCTCTGGCGTACTTCACCGACACGAAGTCCGCAACGAATACCTTCACCGTGGGCAATGTCAAGATCGACCTGATCGAGTCCAAGTTCCACCGTACCGGCAGTGATAACTCCGGCGATACGTCCCTTCCCGATCCCACCACAAAGGCGGCAGGCATGGAGTTCATCCCTGACGGCTGGACTATCTTCACCGATGACGAGATCAAGAATGACGCCAAGACCTATGCGACCGACTACCTGGCTGTGAAGGGCGAGAACATGGTTCCCGGCCGCGGCGTTGCCAAGTGCCCCTACGTCATCAACACCGGAGCGAACGACGCTTACATCCGCGTCCGTGTGATGGTCCCCTCCGCAGCCAACAATGACTTTGTTGCCGTGAAGGACGGCGGCGTGATCACCAACCAGTGGTGCACCACCGCCATAAAGAACGGTGAGTTCATCGATGGCAAGGGCGGCGGCTGGAACAATGCTCCTGCGATTGATAAGGCCAGTGTTACCAAGGACGGCGTAACGTACGACGTTTACACCTTCACCCGCATCCAGCCGCTGAAGGCCGGCGCTATGACCGAGTGGAACGTCTGGAATTACATCGGCATTGACAAGACTGCGACCAGCGCCGATATCCAGAAGGCCATCGATGCCGGTGCTATCAAGGTTGTCGAGACCGACGGCGCTAAGGTCATGACCCTGAACGTTCTGGTCGAGGCCGACGCCATCCAGGCCGAGGGCTTTGCAGACGCTGCTGCGGCTTGGGCTGCATTTAAGTAATTCACTTTGGCGCGGCTTTGAAACGGCTGCGTTATTTCCCGCATGGTCTGCGCCCTTTGGGGCGCAGACCATATGAGAGCACCCGGCAGGACCGGATGTTCTCATATGGTCTGATAAAGCCATACGGCTTCGTTTTTGATCCGAGAGCGGATCTTTCGAATATAATTTGAGAGGAGCAGGACAATGAAGCGAAAATTGTTGATTCTGTCGGTGCTGGCCATCTGCCTTGCCACGCTCGCCGCCGGAACCATTGCGTACTTTAACTCTGAGGGAAAGGTGCATAACGTCATCACCACCGGCGGCGTGGAAATTGCCGTGCAGGAATGGGCGGACGAGGCGAAAACCACGCCCTTTGAAGATCTGACCGGTGTGATGCCCAATACCACCGTCACCAAAATCGCAGAGATCAAAAACACCGGCGCGTCCGATGCGTGGGTGCGGGTAAAGGTGGAAAAGAACATCAAGCTTCAGGGTGAGGGTACGCCGGATACGTCTCTAGTGGAGCTGACGCGCAGCGCCAACCACTGGACGGAAAAGGACGGCTACTATTATTATACTAAGCCTCTGAAGCCTGGAGAAGTCACTGCGCCGATTTTCACCGCCGTGACCTTCAATGCCAATATGGGCAACGAGTACCAGAACGCGACGGCGACGGTGGATGTTTTCGCACAGGCTGTACAGACCGCCAACAACGGTGCGACCGTCATGGACGCGCAGGGTTGGCCGAGAGCGTAAGGAGGACGAGAGCATATGAGAAGCAAAAAAGTTATCGCGCTGCTGATCAGTCTTACGCTGCTCGTCAGCATCGCGATTCCCGGCACGCTGGCGCTTTCTACCGATCAGACCTCCAGCAACGGCACGATTGAGGTTCCCACCGAGACCACGACGCCCGCACCGGAAGCGCAGCAGGAGCAGGAAGGCCAGAACGAGCAGGAAAACAACTGCACTTGCGGCAGCACCGACGGCACGGTACCGGAAACAACGGTACCGGAGACCGGGACCGCAGCATCCGAACAGCCGGAGGCGCCCATGGAGCAGAAGTCGGTTTCCACGGATGAGAGATACACCGTTTCCTTTGACCTGGGCGGCGGAATTCTGACGGCCCGAGGAGTGGACCGCAGCGTCACTGCGGCTCCGGGGGAGACCATTATCCTGCCGGGGGCACCGGAAAAGGAAGATCGGACCTTTACGGGGTGGTTGTCTGCCAAGAGTGGGGAAACCTATCAGGCGGAAGCCGCCTATGAAGTCACGGATGACGATACCCTGACGGCTCAGTGGAATATGCTCCAGGTGCTGGGGGTAAACACGGAGCCGGAGAACAGCAACACCCTGAGCGGGATGGACTGTGTGGTGGAGGCCGTTTCCGAGACGGAGCAGGAAAGCGTGGAATCCGCCGTGAATACGGCCCTGGGCGGCGACGCCGTGGGGGCCCTGAACGTGCTGGCGGCGGATATCAGCTTCCTGGATGAAAGCGGCAGGTCGTTGGAGCCCGCAGAGGGCGAGACCGTCCCCGTGACGCTGACGGTGCCCGAGGGTCAAATCGACGAGGACGCTGCATTCCTGGTGGTCTACCATATGGTAGAGCGGGAGGACGGCAGCTATTATGCCGAGCCGGTGCAGTATGCACCCCGTGGGCAGGGAGACCAGAAGATCCGCTTCGGGACCACGGCCTTTTCCATCTATGCGGTGGCGGCCGTCGGCAAGAAGGCGGAAGACGCGGGCTCCGTCGAGATTCGGACCGACGGGACCGGAACGGTCTATTACGAGATCGAGGAAGAACAGAGCAAGGTGTTCTTTTTCCAGGACGACCATGCGGCAGATTACACGTATCATCGGTACACTTGGACCGTGAAGGATAATGACGATACCGTTCGGGCTTATTCGACATCCATCTATTTCCAGGACGAGGGTTCCACATCGGACAAAAAAAATAGCTATCAGTATCCCTGGCTGTCCCTGGACGCTCTGCGGCCGGGCAAGGTGACGCTGGCAGTGGACTACTACTGCTACAACGGCAGCGACTGGTGGCATCCCAGTGGGACTGTGGCTTCCGGCACGGTAGAGATCAAGCTGGCCGTTACGGCGAAGGAAAACGGCCTGGCCATTGAGAACCATATCCCGGAAAACGGCACGCTAACGCCGGTTTGGCGGGATGCTGCGTCCAATGTTGCGCCGGATCACTATGTGTGGACCAAGGAATTTTACCATACCTATAACCAGGGCGGCGATTCATCCGAAGACCACCGGGGCAAGGGCATCATTGACGACGACGCGCTGCTGGAGGACGGCAGCATCAACGTGGCCATTGACGCCGGCGGCATCGCCCAGGAACAGGATTCCGCAGGAAACGACATCCTGTGCATGAAGATCTATACCTGCACGGCGTATGACAAGGACGGAAACGTGTTGGACACCGCTACTCACCGGGTGGAATACGGCGAGGACGTGCTGAACGGCAGCTTTGAATATCCGAAGATCCCCTCGGGATCCAACTATGCCTTTGCCAACGGAACCAGGCAGCTGTTCTGGCGGTCTACGGCCCCGGGCAGCGGCACCTATCTGGGAATGGACGTGGAGTTGGGCAACGACACGATAGGAAATCCCTATCTGAACTACGGAGGCAAGGCCAACGACGGCACCCAGTTCGCGGAGTTGAACGCAGAGAAGGTGGGCACCCTGTACCAGGACGTGCTGACGGCCCCCGGGGCTACGCTGTCCTGGTCCTTCGGACACCGGAGCCGCAGGTACACCGGTACTAACGTGATGTATCTGGTCATTGCCTCCACCAAGGACGCCCAGAACGTGACCAATCAGGCCCAGATCAACGCCTTGGTCCGAAACTTTCAGGCCGACGGGGTCAGCGTGAGCTATAACGGCGGAACCTACACCATGTGGAGATTCGAGGGCAACCCCGATTACTGGCAGGATCACTCCGGCAGCTATACGGTGCCGGACGGTCAGTATGCCACCCGGTTCTTCTTTGCCTCCGCCAGCGGCAGCACCACCGGCAATCTGATCGACGGGATCCACTTCAACGAGGTCCAGCAGTATTTCATTGAGTATTATCTCAACGGCAAATTGCAGGAGAGACTGACCCAGGCCTCCCATGCGGATCTGGACAGCATCATTACGCCGGCCCACAGCAGAGACAAGGCCCTGGAGAATGCGGTCCTGACAAGCTCCACCATCAACGGCGTGAATTACGGGGGCGTGACCCTGAGCATCAAGGCCAGAAAGACCGTGGACGCCAAATATGAGGGATGCCGAAACGTGCTGCGGCTGTACTACACCACCGGCACGGCGTCCGTGCGGAAGATTGTGGAGATCGAAGGCTGGGACGACCTGAGCGATGAGGAAAAGGCCGTGATTTGCGGGCCCGACGGATACACCGCCAGCTTCCAGCTCTATGACGGTGATCAGGTGGTGGCCACGGCCTCCATGACCATCGACCTGGACGAATACGCCCAGAAGACCGCCGTGGCTGTGTTTAAGGACGCAGAGCATCCCACCGAGAATTTCGCTCCGAAGCTGAACCACAGCTATCGGGTGGTGGAGGGGGACTCCGACACCGCCAATGGAGCCGCTCAAGTGTATGAGCAGGAGACCACCTACGATCCCGTAGCGGAGGACGGAACCGGCGGCAACATGAAAACGGACGGGGCCGGTACCGGATCCTGTACGGTGAAAAACAGCTACCGTATGGTGCTGACAACCCTGACCATCCAGAAGAAGGGCTGGGAGACCATCGACGAGAACCAGAGTTTCCTCTTTGACGTCACCGGCCCGGACGGATACTCCAAGCGCGTTGTGATCAAAGGCAGCGGCTCCGTGACCATCAAGGGACTGAAAATCGGTAAATACACCGTCACGGAAGTGACCGGCTGGAGCTGGCGGTACACGCCGGACAGTGAAACAAAGTTAATCACCTTGAAGGCCACTGGGGAAAACAGCGTTACATTCGCAAATACCCGCAGCAGCACAAAGTGGCTGGACGGCAATGCGTACTGCAAGAATGAATTTAAGAACAAATGAGAAAGGAGGCGGCAAATATGTATCAGAAAGAACATTTTTATGGCAAACGTAAACCGAACATTCGCCTGAACAGGACGGCAGTTCTGATTATGGCCGTCCTCTTGCTCCTCGGCGCGGCGGTTGGCTCTACCGTCGCGTTCCTGATCGACAAAACCGCGCCTGTGGAAAACTCCTTCGAGTATGCCAAGGTTTCCTGCGAAGTGACGGAGAATTTCACGAATAACAAGAAGGACAACGTGCAGGTCAAGAATACCGGCACCACTGACGCCTACATCCGGGCGACCTATGTTGTGAACTGGGTGGATGCGGAGAAAAATATTGTCGCTTCCGAACCGGCTGGGTACAGCTACAGCCTGACGGAAAATTCGGACAGCAAGTGGATAGCGAAGGATGGATATTTCTACTATACATTGCCCGTTGCCCCCGGCGCTTCAACGGAGGGCAGTCTGCTGACCTGTACGGTCAAATACCCGAATAATCCGGAGTACACCCTTTCTGTCGAGATTCTGGCGGAAGCCATCCAGAGCACCCCGGATAATGCCGTGCAAGAGGCGTGGGGCGTGAGCATTTCACAGGGCAGCGTGACTGCCTGTTCCGGCAATTAAGGGGGTGGCAATATGAAAAAGTCATGCAGAGCGATATGCTCGCTGGTTCTGATGCTGCTCATGGTCATGAGCCTCGCGTCTACGGCGTTTGCCGCTTCCCCTTCCATCACGTTCAACGGCTTTTCAAAGGGCTTTGACCTCCAGCCCGGCAGCGAGTACACGCAGACAGACCTGTTCGGCGGCTTTAAGAACGTCATGCCCGGCGATACCGTGACGGAGACCATCACCTTCACCAATTCCGCTGCCGACTGCGATTTCGTGAATCTCTACATGAGAGCCGAAGCGCATGACGAGACGGCAAATCCTCTGAGCCCCAAGGTTGCAGAGAAAGAAACCGTCTCCACCATGACGGAGTTCCTGTCCAAGCTCTCTATGAAGGTCTGGAACGGCACAGAGCTGATCTATGACGCTTCTCCTGACCAATTGGACGGCCTGAAAACCAACAAATTCCTCGGCACATTCCGCACCGGCGAGACGGCGACACTGAAAGTTGAACTTACCGTGCCGATTGAGCTGGACAATAAGTTTGCCAACCGCGTGGGTGAAGTAGACTGGATTTTCCATGTGGAGGCGTATAACGAGAGCCAGCTATCTGTCCGCAAGGTCTGGTCTGACGGCAACGCAAACCACACCGGTGAAAGTATCACAGTCAACCTGCTCAAGGATGGCAGGGTGGAGCGCTCTCAGGTGCTGAACGCCGAAAACGGCTGGGCTTACACCTTTGACCGGCTTCTGGAAGGACATACATGGACTGTCGAGGAGACTAACGTTCCTGCCAACTACACTGTCAGCTACAGCACGGTTGGTACAATGACCACCATCACCAACACCCGGAATTATACGCCGCCTACGCCACCAACACCGCCCACACCTCCGGCCTCTCCGCTGGATATCACCGTGTATAAGGTGTGGAGCAGCGACGACGGGAAAGAACGCCCGGATTCCGTGACCGTGACGCTTTATAACGGTGAAACGGCCTATGATACCGTTCGCCTCGGCGCATGGAATAACTGGAGCTATTCATGGAAAGACCTGAACACCTACGGCAACTGGCAGGTCATTGAAACCAACATTCCCAAGGGCTATGTTCCCTCCTACCACGTCAGCGAAGGCGTTGTGACCATCACCAACACCCATACCCTGATTCAGACCGGTCAGCTCAACTGGCCCATCTGGGTGCTTGGCGGCGCGGGACTTGTTCTTATTGCTCTCGGCGGGGTGATGCTGGTGAAGAAAAAGAAGCATAATGCCTAAAAAAACGGGCATTGCCATCGCAGCAGTGGGAGCGGCGCTGATCCTGTCGGCGCTGCTCCTTCTCCTGTATAACCGCTATGAGGACGCACACGCCGGTCAGGAAGCCGAGAGCCTGCTGGCGAGCGTGGAAGCGGCTATCTCTGCGCAAGCCACGGACACACCTGCTGCGACCGCACCAATTGACCCGGAAATGCCGGTGGTCGTGCTGGATGGCTATGAATATGTGGGCTACATGGAGATTCCGGCACTGGGGCTGAAGCTGCCGGTCATGTCCGAATGGGACTATACGAGGCTAAAAGTTGCACCCTGCCGCCAGTTCGGCTCCTCCCGCACGGATGATCTGGTGATCGCCGCGCACAACTATGAGAATCATTTCGGGCGGCTGAAGGAGCTGTCAGAGGGCGATACCGTTATTTTTACGGACATGGAGGGCGTTGTAAACACCTATTCCGTTAAGAAGATTGAAACGTTGAACCCGAACGAGGTAGATGCGGTGCAAAACAGCGGGTACGCCCTTGTGCTCTATACCTGCACCAAGGGCGGCAAGACGCGGGTGACGGTGTTCTGTGACCGGGTAAAGGTGATTACACCCTCTCCGTCTCCGACACAGGTGGAAAAATGAGGCTAGAAATGACAAACAACAAGAACAGTGGAACGCGCTGCGGCTGCGACCTCTCCGATGATATTTGCAGCGAAGAGATGGAGCGCTGTGTACTGTGCTGGCGATTGACCGACGTACCCGAGACCAGGCCGGTCTCCCAACGTAACGGATATATTGAAGGGGCGGGTCAACTCTGCAAAAGTTGCTACTGCACACTTTACACGGGTGCTCATAAGAAAGTAATTCTAAAAATTACGACTGGGGCATCTGTCATGCAGGGTTGGCAACGAAATAACGGGTATCCGGTGAGCGCCGGATACCCGCTATTTTTTTGCCGTTACGAAAAGCAATGGATTTATTCACAGCTTTCAGCTATAATGTTCTTAAATCAATCCTATCCCATCCATTCCGAGATTTTTTCAAAAAATCTCAAAAAATCTCAAAGAAGTTTGAAAGTATTGGAACAATTCGGCCCTTCTCATGCCATATATAGTAGAGGGCTGAATGCAGAAGCGATTGGAGGTGCGTTGATGGACAAGCAGACAGGCCCGAAAGGCTTTCTTGTGGTGCTGCCCGGTGAGATCATCGAGATACCGCAGGACAGCGACAAATCATGGCTGACGCTGTTTTACAGCTTACCGCGAGAGCTCGCGGAGAAGTGGAAGCCAGCCTATAAGCTGCACCGCTGCCCGTATGAGGTCTTGCGGACGGACAAATATGACCACATCGTATGTGACGATATGTTCAAGCTGCTTGTGTGGGACTGCTACGCATGGAGCGCATGGCAGTTTTTCCAAGTCAAAGACCGCAAGGGCAACTACCGCGACATTCCCGGCAACTGGAATCAGTACGCAGGATATTTCCCTTTGTGGCGGCTGTCGTACAGCATTATCCCCTACATCCGAATGAAGTTTGAGCAGAACGGGCTTGGCTTCCAAAACCTTTACAACATCCCGCAGGGCGTGGAAGTGCCGTGGCTGACCTATCAGCAGTTCAGCAATCTGATCGGCAATGTCACCGACATGGTGATTGCGGAACAGAACTGGCAGCCGATGATCGACGCGATCTGGGAAAACCGAACTGTGGAGGACTACGAGACCACCAGCAGCACCGTCAAGACGGATTTCATGCGGAAGTGGCATCATAACCGCTCCGGCAAGCCGATTTCTCTGGATGAAATGATGGAGAACGAAGATGGCGATATTTTCGAGGTAGCCGATCCACGGGGCGAGTTTGATCAGAAGGTTATTTCTGAAATGCAGATTGCCGCCTTTGCCGAGCAGAGCATTAGCGAGAAAGACCGGGAAATATTGAAGCTGCGCATGGACGGCTTGACTGAACAGGAGATTGCAGACAAGGTTGGCTACAAGACCGCCAGCGCAGTCCATAAGCGGAT
>OLQD01000472.1_pt1 | contig 38475 bp, 31 predicted proteins | sample 1672841 | NCBI WGS metagenome assembly OLQD01 (sample SAMEA3136729, study PRJEB25190) | human gut metagenome | biome: human gut; feature: human-associated habitat; material: faeces | place: Austria | collected 2013 | reverse complement strand
TCAACCGCTTCAATTCTGCGGTTGAGCCCCCTTGATGTGCCCTTTCTGACTTTTATCGGACAGCAATGTTTTCCAACGCTGGAAAGCTTCTTTTCCAACGCTGGAAACTTTTCGTTCCAACGGAGGAAACGACTCGTCCCTCTGTGGGGAGCTTTTCGTCCCTCCCTTGGGTTTGTTTTGTTCCAACGGTGGAAGCGATTCGTCCCATGAGGATGGGACGTTGTTTGAGCCGTGTTTTAGCGAGTAATACCTATTACTGGGTAGATTTGCGGGGGCGATCCCTTGGCAAAGAGGTATAACTTTGCGGTACAATAGATCCATACAAGCTCTAATCCCTGCAACAACTGATGGCTAAGGCTCAGCATAACGCATATATCAAGCAGATGCACCGCTACGATGCACTCATGACGGGACGCTCCTGGTGGGGGCATCTCTTTATGAATGGGCTCTGGCAGGTGGATCAGCTACAGATGGCGGCAGAGGTCTTGGCTATGATCCCCGATGATTTTGCGGGGCGACTACTAGATGTGCCCGTAGGGACTGCGGTCTTCACCTGCGACAAGTACAAGCAGCTTGCCAAGGCTCAGATCACTGCGCTGGACTACTCCGAGAAGATGCTCGAGATGGCCGCCCACCGCTTTGAGGTGGAGGGGGTGACCAATGTATCGCTCGTGCAGGGCGATGTGGGGTCGATGCCCTTTGCCGATGGGGAGTTTGACTATCTGCTCACGATGAGTGGCTTACAAGCTTTTCCCGACAAGGAGCGAGCCCTCCGTGAGATGCACCGTGTGCTGAAGCTGGGAGGGCGATTGTGTGGATGCTTTTACGTACGTGGGGAGCACCGCGTGGGCGACTGGATAGCTCGCCATATATTGGAGCGCAAGGGGTACTACTGCCCGCCACACTACACAGCGGCGGAGGCGGTGGCAGTTCTTCGGGAACTCTTTGGGGAGCGTATCTCCGTGCGTCAGTACCACGCTATGCTCATCTGCTCAGTAATCAAAGATAGGTAAGCAAACGAACTATGAATAGTCCGACACCAGATATACAGCAACGCATCAAGGAGACGGCCTTACAGCTCTTCTCTCGGCATGGCTACATAGGCACCTCGATGCGTATGGTGGCCAAGGAGGCTTACGCCTCGCTGGGCAGTATATACTACTATTATGAGGACAAGGAGGCACTCTTTCGCTCGCTCGTAGAGCCTGCCATCAAGGGGCTAGAGGCATTTTACGCCTTACCGCCTGAGGATCAGGACATGGAGATGGATATGCTGGATCCTGTGGAGCGTAAGCGGAGGGGCTACTCGAAGGCACCCTTCTACCAGTACATCATTAACCATGCGGAGGCTCTGCGACTGGTCTTCTTCGCCAGTGCGGGTTCCTATCTGGATCACTACGAGGATCGACTCAATCAGCTGAGCAACGAGGCGACCATCCGCTACTTCGAGCGGTATCGAGAGCTGCATCCCGACTGGAAAGCCGAGGTTGATCCCGCCTTCATCGATATTTACTCAGCCTTTGTCACGGCAACCATCAAAACTATACTACAGCGGTCCGACACCAGTCCAGAGGAGCTGGCACGGTTCTGTCGGTGCCACGAGAAGTTTAGCTTCGGCGGTTGGCGAGCACTCTTAGGGGTCAAGTGAAAAAGTTCACTAGACCCTTTTTTTGAACACTTAGCGAAGGACGTTCAGTTTTCCCTCTCTTCCCAATAAGCAAATCAACTAACTAATCAATGAGACGATACAGACTACTATTACTAATCATGCTACTCTCCCTCAGCGCAGCAGTAGCTCAGGAGTACCACTACCGTGGCAACGTACTCGATGATGCGACGGGCGAACCCCTCATCGGTGCCAATGTCTATGCCGAGCCAAAAGGTGCTGGAGCCGTCACCGATGCCGAGGGGCACTGGGAGCTCACCTCCAAGCAGCGAGTCAAGAGACTCGTCGTGAGCTATGTGGGCTACAAGAGCAAGCGCATCACATCACCACGGCAAGATGGCAAGCCGATCAGCGTGAGACTAGAGGTCGATGAGACGACGCTAAGCAGTGTCGTCGTCGTTGCCAAGCGTCAGGAGCGCGCTCTGCGTGAGTCCGCTATGCCTATCTCGGTCATCTCGATGCGACAGCTGCAAGGCACCGCCTCCTCGATAGACGAGGTGCTGTCTCGCACTACAGGCGTGACGCTACGCAATACGGGCGGACTAGGGAGTGCCTCGCGCATCTCGCTACGTGGACTAGAGGGCAAGCGGATGGGTATCTACATTGACGAGACACCCTTTGGCGAGATGAGTGACTTCATCTCGATCAGTGACATCCCGACCGATATGATCGAGCGGGTGGAGGTCTACAAGGGGATCGTACCCTACAAGTTTGGTGGCTCGGCTATGGGCGGAGCGGTGAATGTAGTGCTCAAGGAGTACCCGCCGAAGTACTTTGACGCTTCGTATGAGGTGGGATCGTACAATTCGCACATGCTCTCGACAGTCTTCAAGCGCACACTAGAGGATGCGGGCGTGCAGCTAGGACTTGGCGGTACGCTCGCCTACTCGGACAACAACTACAAGATGGAGCTGCCACACTACAAGGATCGGATCGTGAGGCGAGACCACGATCAGTTTAAGAAAGCGATCCTAGGCGGTAGCCTCAAGGCAACGAAGTGGTGGTTTGACGAGATCAAGCTAGAGTGCGCTGGGACCTACATTCGCAGAGAGATACAGGGCTTCGAGTGGGACGTACGAGAAGCTTTTACCCTCTCCAAGGGCTTGGCTCTGGAGAGTACCTTCAAGCGTGCAGACTTCTTCCTCCCGGGGCTAGATCTAGACGCATCGGTCGGGGTGGTCTTCGGGCAAAATAGACTAACCGACAAGGCTGCACATCGCTACGACTGGGATGGCAAGGAGTACCCCGCTGGCTCCTCCTATGGGGGCGAGCTATCGAGCATACCTACCGATGGGATCAATCGGACGATCAACCTGGTGGACAAGCTCAACCTGAACTATACGCTAGACCGCCATCAAGCTTTCAATCTCAACCTGTGCCACACCTACGCTTATCGCAATCCTACGGACACGCTTATGGATCGTGCTTTGGGCTATAAGGCGAACTTCAAGAGCCGTATGAACAGCCTCACGGCGGGTGCTTCCTACGATCTCACGCTCTTTGAGGATCGGCTCCAAAATGCGGTCACCGCAAAGTACTACAACTACCGCTCTCGCTCTAAGGTGATCGGGACGATCAGTATGGGCGACCTCAAGGATGTGATGACCAATCGGCACTTCTTCGGCTGGAGCGAAGCTATCCGCTACCGCTTCACACCAGACTTCCTGATTAAGGCTTCCTATGCGGACGAGGTGCGCATACCTACGAGTGAGGAGCTACTAGGCAATGGCTACTCGATCAGCGCCTCGACGGACCTGCGCCCCGAGCATAGCCGTGGGGGTAACATTGGCTTAGTCTATCGCAACCTCTCGCCCTCATCAAGACGGTTGATCGAGGCTGAGGTCAATGCTTTCGGCTCTTACATCACCGATATGATCCGCTTCATGCCAGGGATTATCCCCTCTATGAGCTGCTATCAGAACTTCGGGAGCATCCGCACGTGGGGCGTAGAGGGCGAGGTGAAGTGGGATGCCCTCCCCTGGCTCTACCTCTATGGCAATGCAACCTACCAAGACCTCAGAGACACGCGCCGACTGATCCCCTCGACGAATGTCGCTAACCCGACTTACCTCAAGCGTATGCCCAACATCCCCTACTTCCTAGCCAATGCGGGCTTGGAGCTACACAAGGAGAATCTCTTCGGCGGGGAGGGCTACAACAGCCGTCTGATGCTCGACGCATCCTATGTGCATCAGTACTACTACGACTTCGAGGTGAGCCAGTACCAAGAGCGCAAGATACCGACTGCACTGCGCCTAGACTTAGGACTAGAGCAGAGCCTGCGCAATAATCAGTGGACGATTACCTTCAAGGTCAAGAACCTGACCAACCAGCGTCAGATGTCGGAGCTAAACCGTCCGTTACCAGGTATTAACTTCTCTGTAAAGCTGCGCTACCTCTTCAGATGACAATCAGATGACAACTATATATTCACCAATTCAAATAACAGATTTCACTATGAACAGATTCAACAAACTAACCAACAGGTTCACCCTTATCGCTGCCCTCCTACTAGGGCTAGCGCTCACCAGCTGTGACAAGGAGCCTAAGCCGACACCCCAGACGGGTAGCGAGCGGATTCTCTTCTCTACCTCAATAGTGAATGCGGACGGTGCCTCAGGCAATGGTTACCTGCAGGCTATCGGCTCTATCGAGGCGAAGAAGTACGACAACAGCCGTGGCGTGCCAGTCGGCTTCGGCACGGAGCCTATCTACTGCGGAGATCATCTCTACGTCCTGCCCGACTATATGGGCATGGGCAAGGCTGAGCTCATCTGCTACACCGTAAGCAAGGAGTTACAGCTCACCAAGCGTGGCGCTATGGAGCTCCCAGGAGGAGGCGCTGCCTGCAATGTGGTCGAGGTCTCGCCTGAGAAGGCTTACATCAGCTTCCAAAACATCGGACAGGTCTGGGCGTTTAACCCCAAGACGATGACCAAGACGGCCGAGATAGACCTCAATCAGTACAAGCACGCTGATACCAATGTGATGCCAGGTGCTATGGCAGTACGCGATGGCAAGCTCTACGTAGGGCTCTGTCAGATGGACCCCAAGTGGATGCCACTACACAAGGAGGTCGAGCTGGCACTCATAGACATCGCAACGGACAAGGTGGAGAAGAAGATTTCCTCTACCACCTCGGGGCTCTGTGTCGCTACCCGTCCGATCGTGGCTAACTCGATCTTCCTCGATGACAAGGGCGATCTGTACATACTCTGCATGGGAAGCTTTGGCTTCAACCCTGAGTTCCCCGGAGGTATCGTTCGCATCAAAAAGGGTGAGACCGAGATCGACCCCTCATGGTCTATGAATCTCTCGGAGATCAACATAGAGGTCAAGGGCATCCTACCCAAGACGACCAAGCTACCCGCCAACTACATCGGATCGATGCACTACGTCTCTGGCTCTAAGGCGGTCGCCATTATGGGCATCTATGCGCTCGACCCCACGAGCACGAACCCCTACACGGCTCTCTACTGTATTCCTGCAGTCATCGACCTAGAGCAGCGTACCATCCAGCAGATCGAGGGCATCCCAGCGTCCAATCCTCACGCATGCGCCCTCGGGTGGTACAACGATCGGATCATGATCGGCTCGGCAGGCAAGGAGCGTAGCGGATTTTACTCCTACGATCCTAAGACCGGTGCCGTCTCCGACGGACCCGTCTTTGAGGTAGAGGGCAATCCCGTCTCCTTCTACCAGATGAAGTAGTTTAGAGGTCTATAGAATCCTAAAAAGGCGGGTCGCTGAAGAGCGATCCGCCTTTTTCTATGGCTTCGTATTTGAGTAGGAAGGCTACTCGGTGGTGGGGCGCTTAACTAGCGAGGCTAAGGGGCGCGCCCTACCCCTTGGTGGCTGCCTGTACGACGTTGAGCACGTAGTCACCCAGCTGCTCGTAGTAGCCAACGAGGTCCATATAGCTTACGGACTCGGGGTAGTCGTACTTCTGCGTACGGACGTTTTCCATGTTCTGCGCTTTTAGCAAGGTACGCAAGTCATTTAGTTGCTTCTCTAGGGTGTAGCTCTCACGAGCGTCCGACTCCGAGAGCTTGTTGCGCCGCAGTAGCTCGGCCATCTTAAGTGCCGTCTCTGTGGCGATTGAGTGGATCTGCAGGAGGTTATTGCGCACCATATCGGTGTAGCTCTTGCCGAGCTGGTGGTAACGATTGATCTCACGCGCTATGCCCACAGCAGCATCGGCGACACTCTCTATCTCGGTCGCTACGCGGTAGTAGACGAGTATATCGCTCTGCGACTCCTTACCCAGCTCGGTGTGAGAGATCTTATTGAGGTAGTCAGCTATCTCGACCTCTACGGCATCGGATATGTCCTCCTCCTGCTCGCACTTGTTGTAGAGCTTCTTGAGCTCGACAGGATTGTCCGTCTTGAGCATCCCCTCACAGTAAGACATCATCTGCGATACTCGGCTGGCGTACTCGGCTAGCTCTTGCTGCACTTGTAGCAGACCGATCTCACCCGTTGGTAGGATACCGGCACGTATGTAACGTAGGTGTGTCTGCTCTGTGTCACCCTTCTTAGACTTCTTCATCGGTATGGCTCGCTGGCAAATCTTGACATAGACAGGTACGAACCAGATCATGACAAAGGCGTTCAGCATGTTGAAGGTGGTGTGGAAGAGCGCGAGTCCTACTGAGACAACCGCTGCTAGCGAACCTATCTGAGCCTGTATCGCAGCTAGCGAGGGATCGGCGAGTGTCTCTGTCGAGGAGATAGCGCTCATACTAGCGGGATCGTATACCTGACTGAGGCGAGAGGTGTACTCGTATAGCTCTCGTGGATCACCTATGCCCATATTCATCAGCCAGTTGGCGATCATATTGGTAAAGGGGTAGAAGAAGATCAAGACGAGTAGCACACCGAAGACGTTGAAGAGTAGGTGTGAGAGTGCCGCGCGCTTAGCATTGACATTAGCACCGAGGGCTGCCAGATTGGCGGTGATGGTCGTTCCGATGTTTTCGCCCAGGATCATCGCCGTGGCGATCTCAAAGGGTATCCACCCTTTCGAACACATGATGAGTGTGATCGCTACCGTCGCACTGGAGGACTGGACCAGCAGCGTCATAATGGTACCGATCAGGAGGAAGATCAGGATAGAGGCAAAGCCCATATCGGTATACCCACGGAGAAACTCGAGTGCCTCGGGATGACTCTGGAGATCTGGCATCGAGTCCTTGAGAAACTGCAATCCGAGGAAGAGGAGCGAGAAGCCTACGAGGAACTCGCCCAGCGAGTTGAGCTGCTCCCGCTTCGTATAGATAAGCGGTATGGAAATGGCGAAGAGCGGTATGGCAAAAGTCGATATATCTATCTTAAAGCCGAAGAGGGTGATGACCCAAGCGGTGACGGTCGTACCAATGTTAGCGCCCATAATGACCGATATCGCCTGTCCTAGCTGGAGGAGTCCCGCATTGACGAAGCTGACGACCATCAGAGTCGTCGCACTAGAGGACTGCACCAAGGCGGTCACCAAGACTCCCGTAAGTAACCCTAAGACGCGACGAGAGGTCATCGCTGCGAGGATCTGACGCATCCTATCGCCTGCTGCCTTTTGGATGCCCTCGCTCATGATCTTCATACCAAAGAGGAAGAGTCCTAGCGATCCCAGCAGATAGATAAAGTCAAACAGAGTAAATGCCATGAGTATGTCGTTGTTTGTATGTCATTACCGTGCGAAAGCTCCCCTAAGACCTACCAGCTACATGAGGCTCAAAGCCGCATATTCACAAGGGTTGTCATGCGACTGAGTCACCTCGTACGACTGATTATGGTCCTTTGGTGACAGCTATTTCGTAACTTCGCATGCAAAGGTAACGATTTTAGACTGGTTAGACTAACTAACCGGCTATACAATTTGACAAAAGATATCTAAGTATCAGCCCCTATGGAGAATCTATCAATATATTGCCCCAATCTAGACGAGCATCTCAGCGTACCCCCTGGAGCCACACTTTATCAGGTAGCACAGAGCTACCGCAACGCTCTAGGCTTCGAGCCTGTCAATGCGCGTGTCAACAACCTCACCGTCGCCCTCGACTGGAGGCTCCGCGAGTCCTGTCAGGTTGAGTTCATCGGGCTCACCGAGGAGAGCGGCCGGCACACCTACCTGCGCTCCCTCTGCCTCCTCTTTGCTAAGGCACTCCACGATGAGTTACCTCACTACCATCTGAGCGTACGGCACTCCCTCTCGGGGGGCTACTTTAGCGTCGTCAGGTGTGGTGACAAGGGCATCACTGAAGAGCAGCTAGCCATCGTCAAGCGACGCATAGACCATCTCATTGCTGAGGATCTACCCTTCGAGCGTCGCACCGTACCAGCCGAAGAGGCGGTGCAGATATTTACTGCCATGGGTGAGATGGACAAAGTCGATCTCATCACCTCCAGCGGTCAGCCCTACGTCACCTATCACTATCTCGATGGGTATCCTGACAACTACTACGGCTCTCTGCTTCTCTCCACAGGACAAGTCCAGCTCTACGACCTCGACCCCTACCTGGGTGGTGTACTGATACGTGTACCCTCGACAGTCAAGCCTACAGAGCTGACACCCTTTGAGCCACAGCAACCGATGCGTGAGGTCTTTGACAAGCAGTCTCGTCTGCTCAACCTCCTCGACGTAAGCTATGTGGGTAGTCTCAACAAAGCAATCAGCACGGGACACTTCTCCGAGATCATACAGGTCGCCGAGGCTGCACAGGAGAAGGAGATAGCCGCCATGGCTACTGAGATCGCCGAAGCATACAACAAGAAAGGTGTGCGCATCATACTCGTGGCTGGACCCTCATCTTCGGGCAAGACCACCTTTACCAAGCGGCTACGCCTGCAGCTTATGGCGAACTACCTACGCCCGCACCAGATATCGCTCGACAACTACTTCGTAGCCCGTGAGTTGACTCCCCTAGATGACAATGGGGAGTACGACTATGAGCATATCGAGGCACTAGACCTAGAGCTTTTCGCCAGTGATCTGCGTCGGCTCCTAGCGGGTGAGCTGGTCGATATGCCACTCTTTGACTTTACTCAAGGAGCTAGAGTGTACCAAAAGGAGCTCCTACAGCTTGGTGAGGGGGATCTGCTCCTCATCGAGGGCATCCATGCGCTCAACCCACGACTCATACCCGATGATCTACAGCACCTCACCTATAATATATATATCAGTGCCCTGACCGCCCTCGGACTAGATGCACACAACCGCATCCCCAGTACCGACATACGTCTCCTCAGACGCATGGTGCGTGACCACAAGTACAGAGGCTACTCAGCCATCGACACCATCAGCCGGTGGCGCAGCGTGCGAGATGGTGAGGAGCGATGGATCTTCCCCTACCAGCAGAGAGCCAACGTACTCTTCAACAGTGCGCTTCTATACGAAGTTGCCGTCCTCAAGACCCTTGCCGAGCGGATCCTCTACCAGGTACCCGCCTGCGTCAAGGAGTACAGCGAGGCGCGCCGTCTGCTACGCTTCCTCGAGCACGTCAGGCCAGCACCCACCGACGAGATACCCTCCACCTCGCTCCTGCGCGAATTTGTCGGGGGCAGCTCATTTCACTATTAACCCCTACAGCTATGTCCAAGAAGAAGAACAAAGCCCCCTCCACGGGAGGCATCGTATACAGTACCGCCCCCGACTGGTCGCCACAACAAGCGAGTAGCGAGGCTGAGACCCTTCCTCCCGCTCAGCAACGACTACGCATACAGTACTCCCGCGCTGGCAGAGGAGGCAAGGAGGCACTCATCATCATGGGCTTCGTCGGGTCTGACGGCGATCTGGCAGATCTCGCCCGTCAGCTCAAGCAGTCGCTCGGCTGTGGAGGCTCTACACGTGATGGAGAGATACTGCTCCAGCAAAACGATAAGGAGAAGCTCATCAAGCTCCTTCAGTCCAAAGGGTACAAAGACACTAAGTAAAGCACCCGCTATGCCCATAGAGAAAACCTCCATCCTAGAGATGCAGCGTCTCACCACCGAGGAGTACCACTCAGCTCCCAAGGTGCCGCTCACCATACTCCTTGACAATGTGCGCAGCATGCACAACGTCGGCTCAATCTTTCGCACGGCAGACGCCTTTCGCCTGGAGGAGCTACTCCTCGTCGGCATCACAGGCCGTCCGCCCCACCCGCTCATTCACAAGACCGCCATCGGTGCCGAGGAGGCGGTGCCGTGGCGACACCTAGACTCTGCCATCGACTTCCTTGAGGCGTGCCGAGCAGCGGGACGCACTATCCTCGCTCTCGAGCAGACACATCAGAGCATCACGCTCGGCAGTCAGCCACCGCTAGACGATCGTGGAGCCGTCTTGATCGTGGGCAACGAAGTGCATGGCATCTCTGACGAGGTCATTCAGTATGCTGACTATTGTCTAGAGATCCCGCAGTACGGCACCAAGCACTCGCTCAATGTGAGCGTCGCCACTGGCATCGCTATCTACGACCTCTGCACCCCTTATCTAGAGATGCATCGTAGCTTAACCTAGCCGTAAGAGACGTTTCAATCTTTTTATGTAGCTTTGCCATATAGAAAACCCAACACGATAACACTATGGAAGAAAACATGATCGCATACATCGGCACCAATGCCGGTCTCGTCTGGAACGCACTAGACAAACTAGGCAAGATGGACGTCAAGCAACTCAAGAAAGCGACCAAGATACGTACCGAAAAGGATGTCTACGCAGCACTCGGCTGGCTCGCCAAGGAGGAGAAGCTCACCTTCGTCTACGAGGACGACACGCTCCTAGTCGCACTGCGATAGTCTCTCACGAGATAGCTGACAGGCAGACTATCTAGATCGCTACACATCAGCGCATTGAGTCTCTTTGTTGTAAGATTTGCGAAATCTAGATTGTCTGATCGCTTGCTAATTCAAAGATTATTCTTACCTTTGCAGACGCAAACCTCGCTGCGGTCGTGGCGGAATTGGTAGACGCGTTAGACTTAGGATCTAATGCCGCGAGGTGTGTGGGTTCGAGTCCCACCGACCGTACAACGATAGAGAGACCTCTCTGACACCCCTTGTGGGAGCAGACAGGTCTCTCTCTTTTTATCCCTATCCCCACGCTCCGCCTTCCCCTCCCCTAATGCCTCACGGTAAAAACGAGTTGCGGTGAATTACCCCTGCATAGTAACGACGTTGTAATCGCTATGTGCGCCATTAGTCGTACATTTGCAGTAAATCTTATGCAATCTATGCCTGAAGAGAGCTTTCATCCACAGCAGGTCGACATAGCCGCTATCCTCAATCGACGACGCAAGAAGCCGTTGCCCGCTTTCGTGACCAATGGTGTGGCGCGCTTGATACACCAGCGTGAGATCAACGATGTGCTACGTCGCTACGGACACCTGGAGGGGGTAGACTTTATGGATGCCCTGATTCAGGAGTTTCGCATTGACCTGACGCTCATCGGTGCCGAGCATCTGCCCGCAGATCCTCGCGCACTCTTTATCAGCAATCACCCGCTGGGAGGGCTAGACGGGATCTGTCTGACTCACCTCATAGCTAGTCACTATCAGACTGATATCCGCTACATCGTCAACGATCTCCTACTTAATCTCAAGCCACTTGCCAACATCTTCGTTCCGGTCAACAAGTATGGCGCACAGGCGCGCACTTCTATTCAGAAGATGCACGAGGCACTGGAGAGCGACCTGCCGGTGATCACATTTCCCGCAGGACTCTGCTCACGACTTATCAAAGGGCAGATACAGGATTCTCTCTGGCGACCCAGCTTTATCAAGCAAGCAAGACAATATCGCCGTCCCATCGTGCCACTCTTCTTCCACGGGCGCAACTCGATGAAGTTTTATCGTATAGAGCAACTACGCAAGGTGCTGGGCATACGCTTTAACATCGGCACGGCATTGCTACCACACGAAATGTTTGCTGCACAGGGGAGCTCCTTCACCGTAGTGGTCGGGGAGCCGATCCCCTATGAGACGCTCGAGGGGGTGAAGCCTAGCGACTTACCGGAGCAGGTAGAGCTCATCCGGCAGCAAGTATACCAACTGAAAGACCAACTATCCAAATGAGTGCTACAGAGCAACCCATCATAGCGCCGATAGATCGGCAATTGATCAGACAGGAGCTGACTCCAGAGCTCTTCGTCCGTAAGACCAATAAGAGTAATAACGAGATCTACGCCTTTCGAGCTGCGCAAGCACCACACACGATGCGTGAGGTGGGACGTCTGCGCGAGGAGAGCTTTCGTGCTGGCGGTGGCGGCACGGGGCTTGAGTGCGATGTGGATAAGTATGATCTAATGGATGATGGCTACGTACAGCTCATCGTCTGGAACCCTGAGCTCGAAAAGATCATGGGTGGCTACCGATACATACTCGGTGAGGCGGTGCTACGCCATCAAGAGCAGACGGATGCACTCGCCACGTCACACATGTTTAGCTTCAGCGAGGAGTTCGTACGGGACTATCTCCCCTACACGATCGAGCTGGGACGCTCATTCGTAAGCCACGAGTTTCAGACGACACGGGCGGGGCTGATGTCTTCGATCTATACGCTCGACAACCTGTGGGACGGGCTCGGAGCCTTGACCGTCATCTACCCTGAGATCAAGTACTTCTTTGGCAAGGTGACTATGTACAAGACTTACAATAAGTACTGTCGCAACCTGATCCTCAAGTTTATGGAGATCTACTTCGGTGACAAAGATCACTTAGTCGTCCCGATGACGCCGGTCGAGGTGGATATTGACCCAGCAGAGATAGATCGTCTCTTTGTCAAGAACGACCTCAAGAGCGACTACCGCACGCTCAAGGCAGAGGTCCGCAAGCACAATATCAACATTCCCCCGCTCTTTAACGCTTACATGTCGCTCACACCGAAGATTCGCATCTTTGGCACAGCGATCAACGATGAGTTTGGCGATGTCGAGGAGACGGGCCTGCTGACGCCCATTGCGGACATTATCCCCGAGAAGAAAGAGCGGCACATAGACACTTACCAGAACGCCCATAAGTCGTAAGGAATCAGGCTTATGGCTCTCGCTAATGAGCTTGGGGCTGCTGGCGAAAAGGCTGCTCAGCGCTACCTCCTCTCTCGACGGATACGCATCCTCGAGGTCAACTGGCGTGATCCGCTCTGCGAGATAGACATCATAGCGTCTGACGGACGGCACCTACTGATCGTCGAGGTGAAGAGCCGTATGGAGTACACCGCCACGAGTCCACTAGACGCCGTCAATGCAGCAAAAGCGCATCAGATGATGCTCGGTGGCATGCGCTACGCACAGCGGATGCGCATCGACTTGCCGATACGCTACGATGTCGTCGAGGCACTCTACTGCCCAGCGAGCGATGTTTTTGAAATGAAGTACCACAAAGGCTACTTCTCCGCAGAGGAGATCGCCCTCCAGGAGGCACTTCCCCACTGCTCCGCACAGCCGTAACCCGCTGGTGGCACGCTCACAGACGTGCCACGGGCTTGCACGCTCTCTCTTTTTGTCTATATTTGCAGAAAGGACTCGTCGATATGAAACAAACTCACTTATCCAAGCTATGGGGCGTTGTTGCAGCCATACTGCTTACGCTCACCCTGTCGGGCTGTGCACTGAATGCTCCTCAGGTGAAGACCTACCTCCCGCTATCTCAATTTCAGTATGCCTACATTGCTCCGACGGGTAGCGTGCTAGGCTACTCGCAAGCTAACCTTAACTCTGTCAATCCTAGAGACTTTATCGCTGGGCAACTCTTTAAGAGAGGCATCATAGTCGTTCCTGAGATCAACCCCGCACAGGCGCAGAAAACGCTGGTCGTAAGCTATGGCGAGGGCGACAAGAGAAATATATTGGTCGGCTATGCTCTAGAGGTTACCATCCAGCTAACTACGGCCGATATGAATAAGCTCGTGGCAGTAGCTACGGCCGAAGGGTATGGAGAGAGCGAGTCTGATAAAATCCGAGATGCTATCTCGCAAGCTATGACAGCACTCTTTGAGCCTGAGAAGATCAACCAAAACTCGCTCGGCCGCTTCTTCTAAGCTCCCAATAAGAGACTGTTGCAAAAGTCAACAGTCTCACAATCTTGCTTGCAAGATTGTCCTGACTTTGCAGAAAGGATGAAGCGCAAGGCGCTGAGGGTGAGGTCTGAAGGGAGCATACCTCCGTATGTGACCGAAGCCGAATCCCGAAAGCAACACAGCGATTTGCCTTTATGCAGCAGTCTCAATAAGAAAGGACAGCCCTACTCGCTCTCTACTGCGAAGCCAAGCGCGGTGAGTGCGGGACGAACAGAGGCCGGGACGCCTCGTACGGTGTAGTCGCGTGGCTCGTAAGGGTGCTGGTAGTGGACACGCTGCTGCTCGAAGGTGTCGGGACTAGCCACCAGTCGCTTCATAATCGCGGGCAGGTCGAGCGTGTGGATCATCGCACGCCAAGGTATCTGCCACGGTTCGCACCCCGAAAGGTCTAGGTCTGGCTCCGCCAAGGGACGAGGGTGCGCCAGAGCTATCCGTTCGTCACTGAGATCGAAGAAGTCGCACAGGTGGCGCAAGCTCTGCACAGCTCCCTGAGCCTTGCCATGCACTGAGAATCCCGCAATGTGGGGCGTACCGATGAAGACACGATCTAGTAGCGGCTGTGCTATGTGTGGCTCACCCTCCCAGCAGTCGATCACAGCTCCTGCGACCGCTTTGTCGTCAAGGGCGCGTACTAGTGCGGGAGTGTCGACGACAGCTCCACGACAAGCGTTGATGAGCCAAGGTCGTTGCTGAGCATTTCGCAAGAAAGCGTCATCGACCAAGTGATAAGTAGGGTGTGCGCCCCCCTTTGTCAGAGGCACATGACAGGTAATCATCGTAGCCGAGGCGAGGAGCGTCTCTAGGTCTACGTAGCTATCCCGTAGAGCCGGCATATCGTCCGCAAGGTAAGGACGTGGTAGTCCGTTGCGATCCAACTTCTCCAGATAGCTCTGCCAGTCAGGGTGCTCATCGTAAGCCGCCACGAGAGGAGGATCGTAGAGGAGCGTCCGCATGCCGAGTGCTTTGGCACGCTGATAGACCCGTCCGCCAGTATGTCCCGTGCCAATGATCCCGAGGGTTATATCCTTAGGAGCCAATCCATGCTCTAGTGCGATACGAGAGATAGCCGTCAGGACATATTGCGCCACAGAGGCAGCGTTGCACCCAGGAGCGTTGAACCAGCGAATGCCCGACTCACGGCAGTACTCGGTATCTATATGGTCAAAGCCCGCCGTCGCTGAGGTGATCAGACGTACAGCACTCCCCTCTAGTAGCGTGCGGTCGCAACGCGTCACGCTACGGATCATCAGGGCATCAGCATCAGCGACCGCTTCGGCCGTTATCTCGCCACTCGGCAAGTAGCGCGCCTCGACCCCGAGGGGCATACCGTCGGCCATGTAGGGGATAGAACTATCTACAACTATTCGCAGGGACATATATATAATAGTATAGCTACTTAATATAAAGAGGAAGGTGACTAGATCTGCACTCCCGATGTGATGGGATGGCGTCTAGTCACCTTCGTTGTTAGTTATGCTTTGCTGAGAGCTGCGATTACTTGATCACGCCCAGCTCCTTGCCGATCTTGATAAAGGCAGCGATTGCCTTGTCGAGGTGCTCGCGCTCGTGAGCTGCTGAGAGCTGTACACGGATACGCGCCTCGCCCTTGGGTACGACTGGATAGTAGAAGCCAGTTACATAGATACCCTCCTCGAGGAGACGAGCAGCGTAGCGCTGAGATAGCGGAGCGTCGTAGAGCATCACAGCACAGATAGCACTCTGTGTAGGCTTGATATCAAAGCCAGCTGCGAGCATCTTGTCGCGGAAGTAGTTGACATTATCCATCAACTTCGTGTGTAGTGAGTCATCCTCCTCCAGCATCTTGAAGACCTCGATACCTGCACCAACTACTGCGGGGGGCAGTGAGTTAGAGAAGAGGTAAGGTCTAGAGCGCTGACGTAGTATCTCGATGATCTCCTTAGGACCAGCCGTAAAGCCACCGACAGCACCACCGAATGCCTTACCTAGCGTACCCGTGTGGATATCGATACGGTCGAAGCAGTCGAAAGCCTCAGCGACACCACGGCCCGTCTTGCCGACTACACCAGCTGAGTGGCACTCATCGACCATCACGAGAGCGTCATACTTGTCAGCAAGGTCGCAGATCTTGTCCATAGGAGCTACGTTGCCGTCCATACTGAAGACACCGTCCGTGACGATGATGCGGAAGCGCTGCTCCTGAGCCTCCTGAAGGCACTTCTCAAGCTCCTCCATATTGGCGTTGGCGTAGCGATAGCGCTTAGCCTTGCAGAGACGTACACCGTCGATGATCGAAGCATGGTTCAGCGAGTCGCTGATGATAGCGTCCTCTGGGCCAAAGAGAGGCTCGAAGACACCACCGTTGGCATCAAAGCAAGCAGCATAGAGGATAGCGTCCTCCGTGTGGAAGTAGTGTGCGATAGCCTTCTCGAGCTGCTTGTGGATATCTTGCGTACCGCAGATGAAGCGTACGCTACTCATACCGTATCCGTGCGAATCCATCATGGCCTTGGCAGCCTTGATGAGGCGAGGATTGTCGGAGAGACCTAGATAGTTGTTAGCGCAGAAGTTCAAGACATCCTTGCCCCCCTCTACCTTGATAGCGGCTGTCTGAGGGGTGATGATAATGCGCTCCTCCTTGTAGAGACCCGCATCTTTAGTGTCTTGGATCTCCTTAGTTAGGAAGTTCTTCAGTTCTTTGTACATGATATTATGTGGTAAAGTTATAGACAGAATCGATGAGCCAAGTGTGACTCGCGAGATTGCTTTTTACTCCTCAGCTGGAGCCTCCTCACTAGCCTCCTCAGGTGCAGGCTCGGAGAAGTCGGTGTACCCCGTCTCTACGAGGATGTTGTACCAGCGAAAGATCTTCTTGATATCGTTGTCGTGGACGCGCTGACGGTCATACTCGGGGAGAACCTCTGCAAAGAGGTCGAAGTAAGCATCCTTGCCACTGAGACCCTTAAGGTCGACTGGCTTGCCCTCATACTTGTCGAGCAGCGTCTGCAAGATCTCTCGCAGAGGTGCCTCTTCGGTAGTCGTGTAGATCGATATATCGCCTAGAGATACGACACGATCCGAGGCGTAAGCGGGGATACGACGCTTCGTCTCTAGATCCTCGACGATGATACTATTCTTGGTGTGTGTCAGGAGCTTAAAGAGTCCTGGCTTGCCTGAGATGGATAAGATTTCTTTGAGCATAAACTATATTATGTAGCGAAAGCCCTCGAGGCTCTCGTGATATCTACCTGCAAAGATACCAAAATAGTATCGTATGGTGTGTACACCAATCACTCTTTAATTCCGTAATCCGAGCCACGATAAAGATTTGGACTACGAGCGCCACTACCAGCCGCATTGATAAGACGATGGACGCCCGATCTCGTGCGCCCGTCATCCTTGAGAAGATCGTTGACTCGGTAAAAAGCGTCTTGAAGCATACAAGATCCTGCTTATTTACTTTTCGTCATCCCAGATGGCAATGTATCTACCATTGCACTTTAACCAGCGTGATGCCGTGTTAAAAGAATAGACACCCCAGAGTGATATATCGTCTATTACCTTGTATCTCTTACCGTAGGTGTATTTATTTTTTTCGTCTTCAGTAATTTCTAAGACTGGGATACGAACAGATGGGTGGTGAATGACGGAAAATTGCTTAATAGGGTCGTAAACGACATTCAAACGCTCATAGCCAGGAATTGGCTTTCGCAAGTCTGAGTCGTACTGATCAAAGTCTACATACAGCACTTTGCAATTATAATCTTTACCAAAGATCGCAGCCGATGCTACCATAGATTTCTTTCCTCCTGTAATGTCTATTGCATACGATGAAGATGGGTTTTGCAACATCTGCTCTCGTAGCGTAGCATAGATGTCATCAAAGGTCTCAGACCTGAACTCTAGGTACGTAAAGTCCATAGATTTATGCTGCTGGAGTATCTTTTTGATCTCATCATCTCCCGCATCTGGTTTCATAGCGTGACATATTATGTGTACTCTAGGCTTGAGCGCCTTTTGCATCAAAAGTGCAGGCTCTGGACTATATCCAAGAATAGAGAATAGCACGTCTATTTGGCCTATAGTTCGCTGATACTTATGTGCAAACTGCTCTGACACAATTGGGAACAAAGCGTCGTAGTATAAGTCTCGCGCTTCCTGATATAGACCTTGCTTGCTTAGGTCCAACCACTGCTTTCTTAATTCGTCCATTTTAGCTTCCATATTTTATTGTCTATCTTTTATCTGTTCACACTCTCCGACCAAGTTTTGGAAATGGCGGACAGCCTCAATGCGCTCACTTTGACTCAGCATACAACCCACCTCAAATCCTGTTAGTAGTCCTGATTCGCCATCGATATTTGCAGAAAAAAGGAGTCCTGAGTGTTCATTTAGCGCAAACTTAGCATGATTATTCTTGTGTCCATAATGCTTGCATCCGATCTTGATTAACTTATCCACTGCTTTTTGATTGATAGCTTTTGCATCACCAACGCTACTCACTAAAGCAATTTGGACTCCTCGATGAATTGCTCGTTTTAAGGCATCAAATAACTCAGAAAGATCTTCCAAAGCTTTGAAATGCCAGTTGACGATATAAATATATTCTTTTGCAGTCTCTACGACCTTAAGGATACTTTGGAATATGGATATTACTCCAGCCTCCTTATCTTTAGGCAGATTAGAGTGGTGATCAGCATTACGGTATGAATTTGAGGCTACAATTGTAAAGCGCATCCTGCTGTTTTCTAGCATTGCTTTATTGATAGAGGCCACTGAGGTTTGAGTGATGAAAGCGTGACGACCACTTGATGAAGAAAACGATTTGATGTCGGCATTGCAGTATAGAGTTTCAAAAACATACTCAAGGGCTCTGATGTCTTCCCCAATAATTCTCAGACCAGATTCCGATTTATTTTTGAGACTCGCTTCCTTGAAATTGGCACTCCCAACTATAGCTTCTTTGCTATCTGCTATGAGAAACTTGGCGTGAAGATCATTGAGAAGTCCTATATGTGCTCCAGAATAACTGAGCTCAGTAAGATTAAAGAATGTCGTGTCATTCTGTAATTCCTCTTTAGTAGATTCCTTACCATATTTGTTTGTCTTGATGTTTGACAAAACAAATACTGCCACCCCTCGATTGAGGGCTCGTGACATAGCATCAACCACTCCTTTATATTGGAAGAAGAAGTTTGCGATCTTAATATTGGACCGAGACTTTTCGATGAGCTCTAAGATAGCTTGGGTCAAAGCGTCTTTGCCCGTAGAGTCGTTTACTAGATAGTCACTTATCATTATATGCTGGTGTATTTAAAATGTTCGCTTCTGTCAATGTATTCTAGGATGTCCATCCTCTGGAGCTTAATAAGCCAATATCTCCAATCTGTTTCCTTATAGATCGACAATATAAACTGCAGATCTTGTTTCGTGAATGCTTGGTTTCTGTGATTGGCTTCCCATTCTAGTATTTGGTCGTATATGTCACAAGCCTTGAGTAAATCATCGCTCGCTGTAACCTCGATAAATAGTTCTCCAGCCTTGCTTGACATTTGTAGTTTGATACAGCGATCCTTAATGTCTGCAAGGATTAATTGGCGATTTCTCGAGTTGTCAAACATCTCTTCGGTAATCATTAATGGCTCCAGACCAGTGAGGTCTTTCATATCAGACATCCATCGATCTCCTTGAAAAGAGTATCTAGAGCTCAAAAAAGCAGCTAAGTCGTTTCGTGAGAAGTAATACGCAGACTTTGCGACATCGCTATTGCGGCTTATCCCTGAATTATGGTTGAGACTTCCGTCCTTAAGCACGAAATAATACCTTTGCATCTTGTCTCTCATTGTTGGGATTTCTGTTTCTTGCCCTCTGAGACAAAGTATCTTTTTGAGTCCCTGTGTGCGAGTCGATACAAATAGAATCATCGGCCCTCTAAGGGCTCTATCGTCGGAGCTATGATACACAATGTCTTCAACACCCTCCCCTAAGGCATAGTCAAAATCACGGTCGTCTATACTTTGCTGTATATAGTCGAGAGTCTCCTGTATAACTGGATCATCTTGCATTAAGGGTCTAGTAGGAAAATCTGAGTGCCTCTCCTTTATTGATAGCCGATCGTCTAAATCATAAAACTCCTTCGGAAGCAGCTCTAATGTTGTCCCATCAAGGATTATCGAGTTCGTTACTCTTTCCCTTCTAGCATCTCTAGCATCGTCAAGGTATATCTCTCTACCCCTATTCGTAACACTCAGCTGTTGGGTAAACTCATCTCGCGTGAGACATCCATCCGATATTAAATCTTTCACAATCTTCTTGATAAAGCTTTCTGCAGAACCCAATAGAGCTGACATCGCTTTAGTGCTAATGCTGTTATCTAGCTCAAGCAATCCAACTATTGCTTGATAAAGCGCAAAGTAAGCGTCATTGTTGGTTCGGTAGTACTCAATATTGAACACCTTAATAGGAGTGCTGACAAATAAGTATCCTACGATTACTCCGTCCTTACTCTGTGCGAGCTCTTGAAGCTTCTGATCAAAGTCTAATAATGTCTTTCTCTTCATCACTCATCTACGTTTAGCGTTATCCGTGGTTGTTTGCTGGATCCTTCTTCTACTTTGTAGACTCTGAATCTGTATACGCTATTACAATTTAGTGGTTTCTTGGTGTAGGCGACAGCTGTCAGTCCTCTGCACTTTACAAAGTTTATGAACCCACCATATTCAGCCAGTTCAGTTTTCGTTACTACACCTGTGATAGGATTGTCTTCTCTCTTTTTTGTCTTGATATACTCTATACTCTCCTTAAGGTTGTAAAAGCCGAATCTCTCTCTGAGTAGAGCATCCGAAAACTCGAATTGTGGTCGTGAGTCCTTATCCGACCCGATATATCTGATATCTATCTTTGTATTAGGAGTGCATTCCATCAAGAAAGTCTTATGTACTGGCATAGACACTCTTATGTTTGTGTCTGGGAGGGTGACTTCGATTCTAGACCGCACCATAGGTTTCCCCTTATTGTTTCTTCCAGTTATCTCCTTCCATGTACACTTCTCAAATGTGCTGTTTACTTGGTAGCCCTTGCTTTTAAATTTCTCGATATCTGAGCTCTCATAGGATAGTATGGTGGATTTCTTCCTCAGCCTCTCAAATACCTGTATGGGCTGAACACCACTTTTGCTATCAGATAGTCTGATATGCACTCTTGGTCTAGTGAGCGTGTTCATGTCTCCTACTATAATCAGCTTTCTTTTTGCTCTGCTGAGTGACACATTTAATCGCCTTAGATCATCTAAGAAGGAGACTTTCTTTTTGACCTCCTTAGGAAATGACCGCACAAAGCTGAATAGCACAATGTCAAACTCATTCCCCTGAATAGAGTCGACAGTATAAACACTATCCATCAAATTAGCATAGCTCTCTCTTTCGAGCATCTTCTTGATATACTCTCTTTGTGCCACATAAGTAGTGATAATCCCGAAGGTGAGCTCCTTATGAGACTTGAGTACAGAAAGAATCTTGGGTATAATCTCGCATATATATTCAGCCTCGCGCTTGTTGAAATATCCTGGGTTGGCATCAGTTTCATAATGCTTTGGGTCGTTTTCTGTAGAATATACTGTCACAGCCTCTTCAAATCCTTCTAGAGAGAGGGTGTTCTGGCTGGTGTTAGCACCATTTCGGACAACACTTTTGTAGAAAACATCCGATATAAAGTCCCCAATGTCTGGGTGCATTCTATACTGATAGTTAAGGGTGACAACACACTCATCAGGAAAGCCTGGATCCGTATGATAATGGAAATACTCAAACAAGGATACACTCATAGCCTCCTCTATCTCCTTTCGTATGGCTTTTTTGTCTCTCTCACCACCTTCGTTCTGAATCATATCTGAGATAAGCTCGGTATCTACAAATGGAGGTAGCTGGTTATCGTCTCCAACTAAGAGATACCTACTTCCTAATTGCATCGGCACGATTGTTTCAGCCAAGTTTGCTTTTCCAGCCTCATCAATTATGACCATATCAAACTTAATCCAGCCTTTCCTCAAGATGCTGTCCATTCCTATGCCAATACATGTGCCTAGGATTACTTCCGCTTTTTGGTATGATTGCTCATATCGCAGATCACGTGACACACCTTTCACATTTTCACTTAGGTTCTGAAGTAGATTCGCTAGCCTTTCGGCATCAACATCTTTGATTGAGTTGTAATCGTTGAGAAGATTCAAATGGAAATTAGTGAATACCTCAACGAAACTCTTATCGTATTTGAATGACTTAATAAACGATCGGATATCATCATCGTTTTTGCCATCGCTTTGACGGAGCTTGTTCAGTAACAATATATTGTTCTCTATGAAAGAGGTGTAGTCAGCCAAGCCATATGTACTTAAGGAGTCTTGCTTATCATCAATTCGCAATAGTCCTATCTCTTCACGGTTTATTCTCTTATAGATATTATCTACTGCTGCATGGCTTTGGCTACAGACTAAAACCTTTTTGCCTTGCTTTGCTAGTTGTCTTATCACCTCAACAATAACCGTGGTCTTACCCGTTCCTGGAGGTCCTTGAACGAGAAGAATGCCTTTTTCCTCCAGCGCTAGAGCTTTTAAGACGGCCTCAGGCTGTCTATTTCCATCTTCCGCATTTTGCAAGCTTGGGTTGAAGAATTGAGTATCCTTCAGCTTTTCAATATTAGGGATTTTGATATTGTCACCGATGAGTAATTGGAATAGGCTCTCCTCCTTATCATAAGAAGTAAATCTCTGTAAGGCCTTAATTTGTAAATCCAAGTGTCTTACATCAACGTTCGCATAAAGGGTAATACCATTACGAAGATACTCGCTTAAGTCTACCCCCTCTCGACCTACAGTCCAAAAGTACCCCTCTTTTGGTATTGCAGTTAGCTTTCCTGTTTCTTTGCGATTTCCAGCATCATCTTTAGTATAGGCAAAGCCTTCCTCTGCACCACCCAAAAACGTCTCAAACTCGGTAGCATCTATATCTAACTTAAGTGCCCCACTGTCGCCTTGAAAAGCTCCTGCTGCAAGAGCCAATCTTTCAGCTGGGAGATCTATCTTCTGACTAGAACGTTCAGTCTCCCGATCCTTCTGATATCTCAGAATGTTTTCTTGGATATCAAAGTTTTCGGAGCGACCTTTAACCCAGTTCTCAGTACTCTCTTTGACTTTGTTTTTTATGTCTACATACTCCTTTAGCCGATCGATATACTGCCAAACATACTCCGCATCACATTTATATGGAGCTGAGTCTGTAATCTCTTGTATTGAAATGCGTCCCCCTCTAATCTTGAGTTTTGTGTAGCTTGACTTTTTGCGAATCTTGAGATATCTCTCTGTCTCGTTGGCATCTCCTATCGAGACGAGATGAAATTGGTTGTTGTCTATCTCTACCATCATTACAAGCCCCTTCTCATTGAAAAGTGTAAGCGCCGAAATTTTGTTTTGTCTTAAGAAAGGAGCTACCCAAAAATTACTGCCTTCTATCATTTCCCGAATTTCGCCTATCTCTTGATGGCCGATGAGATCTAGTTGGACATTTTGCGAAATGACAATTTGTATGTCTTTGTCTACCTCTACCTCTTTAGAATTAGGATCTATCACGCCCAAGGTGGGATATAAGTCGAGCATTTCTTCTATTCTATACCTACTCTCTATATCCATTGCGTTTAATTCAGACGGGGTAAATAGCTGCTCTAATCGCTCCTGTAACTGCGCTTCGCGCGATCTGTCTATTTGAATGTGAGTAGGTAAAAGCTCCCCGAATATGATTGGCAGTGAGGGGGCTTTCGGAATGGACGCAACAGGCAAAAGGATTTCATCACCTCTAACCTCGCTGTATTTGTGAAATGCTTCATGACTGATAATACCCCAAAAGGCGTGCTTGGGATCTCTGAGTATTTTGTAGTTAGCTGTAGCTCCTAAGAGCTTTAATGCCATACTATCACCCACTTTGAGGTTATGAAAATATCCCTTTGCCACATCAGAGTAAAAGGTCTTATGATCCTTTTGTAATATCGCATACTCAAGCCCATCACTTGCAAATGAACCTATCACTTCAAAGGTCACAGGAGTATCTAAAGTACTATATATATCCAACAAGAGGTCGGTCATATAGATAGGTAGTGAATGCCCATCTGCCTTAATGTTGTGTCCATATAAAACCCCAGCGACATACTGTCCAAAGGACTCAGTAAATGCACAATGGTTTTGATGAACATCTAGCACCCTGAGTTTAAATCTATTTTCAGCTGGGTTTTCTCTCTCCTCCTCGCTCCGTTTTTGCCGATCAATCTCTAGAGCTATCCTCAATGAGACGACTACACTACCATATTCGCTTTTCAAGACGACAAAGGTATGCTCTTTCCCCAACAAGCGATTCCATGTGTATGGGTGCGATCCCGTTTCTTCTTTTGGTAGAAACGCCATATCCTCTAACCCGATATCTACGAGCAATCCACCCCTTATTATTTTTCTGATGACTCCTAGTACGATATCTCCTCGCTCCACCTCAACAGTGTCGTTTTCTTGACTACACATATCTGCTGACTGTTCCGATGGGTATCGCCTCTCTCTATCTTCACAAGTGTCTGAGGTCGGTTCCTTTTTAAACCACCTAAACAAGCTACTAAATAAACTCATAATCGCTTTTGGGCTATAACTATTTTAGAGTACTTTGATTTCGTCACTTGCTCTCTTTGTATTGACTTATGCTCTTCAAGAGTATGCTTGCTATATTCTCCTGAAGAGATTTGGGCGTCATCACAACCACATTATCACCAAAAGAAAGAAGTCTTTGGATCAACTCAGGATTTGGGATTACTTCGATTTCAATCATAATATTCCCTGGCTCATCAGATACTACTCTTTGTGAGTGATGGATAGGCTTGCTCTCTATATAAGGGTATTGCGCATCTGAGACCTTCAGTCGAATGACTTCTTTGTCTTGATCTGGAACCATCGAAACACCTATAATGTCATCAAAATAGGTGTTGAAATCAATTGTGTCGTTAGGTAAGTATGTTTCAGTAGAACTTTCTATTTCCTTTATGCGGTCAAGTGCGAATATAGTGATATTGTCGTATTCTGTGGTTTGTCCCAGTACAAACCACCTATTAAGATATTCCTTGAGAAAGTACGGAGAGAATACATAAGTAATCGGCTCCGAGTGGTATGGTTGATATGTGATGTTTAGAGCTTGTCGGCTCGTAATTGCATCAAAAAGAAGAGATATATACTGCTTCCCAAAGGCCTCCTTGTTCTCGTCAAAGCTAATTACCATCTGCTCTTTATTTGCGAACCGATGAGCGGATTTTGCGAAGCTATGTGCGGACTTTAAGCGTGAGCGCATCTCATCAATCCACTCAAACTGAGGTAGCCCATCAAACCTGCTGAGCAGCTTAATTGCTTGGTCAAGCTTAGCAAACTCTTGATCAGTTAGTCTTTCTTGGTTAATGGTAAAGTCTAAGTTTTCATATTGATAATATAGCTCGCGTCTGTCAGCGCCTTTTGTCCTTATTATTTTCGATTGTGGCTCCCAATCGTCTTCTATTTTACGAATATCCTCCCTTATGGTAGTGGGAGAGGTGACTTGATACTCATCATCTCTAAGGGCCTTATTGCACTTATCCATTATCTCTTTCAGCTGATAGCCTTTAGATTTTTTCTTATCTCTAAGACACTGATCAACAACTAATCGCCTTTTCCATACAATCTCATTCGCAGCCATGTCATTTGTTCTTTTAAGTGTTTCTAATCAGTCTTACCTCGAGCTAATCATTCCAAATGGCAGTCTTAAGTGCCAGTGAAGTGAGCAAGGTTAGTATGTTGCTCTCGAGTGTACCAAAGTTACTGAAATCTCAGCAAGCTACTCTGTTTTTATCCGAAAGCTCCACACTACCCTTACCACACCTCCCCATCAGTTTAGCTTTCTCAGGTCACTGAGTGCCTTTGCCTTCAACTTACGGGACCAAGGGCCTCTCTTTATCTTGCGTGCCAGAGACTCTTTCGTCTCGCCCTTCGCATAGAGCTTCTTGATGACTTCTCTAAATAAGGCATCAAAGCCATACTCAGTAAGTCCCGCTGTTATGGCACTAGCTACAAGAAGCGTCGCTATTCCGCCTAGCATGCCGCCTGGTCCAAGAAGTGCTAAGCCTGCTGTTATGGCTGCCGCGCCATAGAGTCCTGTCATTGACATTGAGACTAGAAGCATAACGCCAGGGACTCCGAGTCCGACGATTTTTTCAATAAATCGATCCATAATAGTTTCTTCTTTTGTGGGTTAATTATTCTGTTTGTATAGTGTTTCGTTCTTACGATGGCAAAGGTATTAAGGGTAGAGTCAACTTTATTGACGATACTTCATCATCAACATTGATTCTATACAACAAGCCTTCTAGGAATAATAATCTAGCTGTAATTTCCTAGATCTAATCTCTATACGATCTAAAAGAGAGCGAAAGTCATTCCATAAAACTTGAGAGTAGTCTCTACGTGGGAGATTTCAAATATCTACGTAGCTATCTCACATTCTCCACGTGGGCGAGAAACATTTCCTCGGACATATCATTTGATTCCTCCGAAGTTTCATTTCTCCTCTACGTGGGGATTTTTTTATCTCCACGTGAGCATTCGCAAATCTCCACGTGGATAACCGCTTTTTCTGATGATTTGTGTCCGCCTCTATACAAACGAATCTGCGACACGGCTCGTCGAGCCATACAAAAGGGTTGCTCGTTTCGTCGAGCTACTCGTACTGCGGGATCTAGGACTTTCCGTGAAGATTACCACAACTCAGATATTATTGTTATCTTTGCGAGAGATTCGTGTGAGCCTCTGCTCGCGCTTGAGGGGCTAGGGGCTTCGCACACCTATGTATGACGACTAACTGATTTAATTTCACATAGAATGAAAAGAGACCAAGAGATCTTTGATCTGATCGAACAGGAGCATCAGCGCCAGCAAAAAGGCATCGAGCTGATCGCCTCTGAGAACTTTGTCAGCGATCAGGTTATGCAAGCTATGGGTAGCTGTATGACCAATAAGTACGCTGAGGGATACCCTGGCAAGCGTTACTACGGCGGTTGCGAGGTAGTGGACAAGTCTGAGAACCTAGCCATAGAGCGTATCAAGAAGCTCTTTGGTGCGGAGTATGCCAACGTGCAGCCCCACTCAGGTGCTCAAGCTAATATGGCTGTCCTCTTTACCTGCCTCAAGCCTGGTGATACCTTCATGGGTCTAAACCTAGACCATGGTGGTCACCTCTCACACGGTTCGCCTGTCAATAGCTCTGGTACGCTCTACCACCCCATCGGCTACAACGTAAGCAAGGAGACGGGTATGGTCGACTATGACGAGATGGAGCAGCTAGCTCGTCAGCACAAGCCTAAGCTCATCATCGCTGGTGGCTCGGCTTACTGCCGCGAGTGGGACTACGCACGCTTCCGCAAGGTAGCTGACGAGATCGGTGCTATCTTTATGGTCGATATGGCTCACCCCGCTGGACTGATCGCTGCTGGTCTGCTCGACAACCCTGTCAAGTATGCTCACATCGTCACCTCTACGACACACAAGACCCTACGTGGTCCTCGTGGTGGTATCATCCTCATGGGTAAGGACTTTGAGAATCCTTGGGGTCTCAAGACGCCTAAGGGGGTTGTCAAGATGATGTCTCAGCTGCTCAACTCAGCTGTCTTCCCAGGCATCCAGGGCGGTCCACTAGAGCATGTCATTGCAGCTAAGGCTGTTGCCTTTGGCGAGGCGCTTGATCCTTCATTTAAGGAGTATCAGAAGCAGGTGATGAAGAATGCTAAGGCACTTGGCGAGGCTTTTGTCAAGATGGGCTACAACTGTATCTCTGGCGGTACGGACAATCACTGCCTCCTCATCGACCTACGCTCTAAGTACCCTGACCTAACGGGTAAGGTGGCTGAGAACGCACTCGTACGTGCTGACATCACGGTCAATAAGAATATGGTACCCTTTGACTCACGCTCTGCATTCCAGACCTCTGGTATCCGTGTGGGTACGCCCGCTATCACGACGCGTGGTGTCAAGGAGGACAAGATGGCATACATCGTCGAGCTTATAGACCGCGTACTGCGTGATCCTGAAAACGAGGCTGAGATAGCTAAGGTTCGTAAGGAGGTCAACGAGATGATGTCTCCACTACCTATCTTCGCTTGGTAAGATAAACTCAAAAGAGGCCTAGCCTCTTAACCTGATAGAGACTGAATGCAGGGGGGACGCACGCTTAGACTTCTAAGGAGCAGACCCTAGCACTCAGTCTCTTACTATTTCCCCTACCCCACTTGAGCCTATGACGAGATATGTCACGAGGCTCTCTATACACACACTTAACTGACACAAGAGAGATGCCCACACCACCGTTTCAGTACCAGCCGATGTTTCCCGTAGGAGCCGATAAGACTGAGTACGAGTTAATCACCTCTGACTACGTGCACACGGTCGACTGCAATGGTCACCAGATGCTACAAGTCGAGCCAGAGGCACTACGCATACTTGCCGAGCGAGCTATGCACGATGTAGCCTTCTACCTACGCCCTGCCCATCAGGAGCAGGTCGCATCAATACTATCCGACCCTGAGGCTTCGGACAATGATAAGTTTGTCGCCCTCACCTTCCTCCGCAATGCTGAGGTGAGTGCTCTAGGGCAGCTTCCCTTCTGCCAAGATACGGGTACCGCCATCATCCTGGGTAAGAAAGGACAAAACGTCTGGACTGGTGCTTGCGATGAGGAGTACCTCTCGCACGGAGTCTACGACACTTACACCCGCTACAACCTCCGCTATTCGCAAAATGCACCTCTCGATATGTATCGCGAGGTCAATACGGGGTGCAACCTCCCCGCACAGATCGACCTGATGGCGACCGAAGGCGATGAGTATAAGTTCCTCTTTATCGCTAAGGGCGGTGGCTCTGCCAATAAGACTTACCTCTATCAGGAGACCAAAGCACTCCTCACGGAGGAGCGGCTCTTCCCCTTCCTAGTTGACAAGATGCGTTCGCTAGGCACTGCTGCTTGTCCTCCTTATCATATAGCCTTCGTCATCGGCGGCACCTCGGCAGAGGCAAACCTCAAGACGGTCAAGCTCGCCAGTGCCAAGTACTACGACGAGCTACCCACCGAGGGCAATGAGCTGGGGCATGCTTTTCGAGATCTAGAGATGGAGCAACGACTCCTTGAGGCAACTCACGAGATTGGTCTAGGAGCGCAGTTTGGCGGTAAGTACTTCGCTCATGACATACGAGTGATCCGCATGCCACGTCACGGAGCTTCTTGTCCCGTCGGACTCGGCGTGAGCTGCTCGGCAGATCGCAACGTACGGGCTAAGATCAATAAGGATGGACTGTGGATCGAGCGACTCGAGAAGCACCCCGCACGACTGATCCCCGAGGCTATGCGCCACGGCACCGAGGGCGAGGTCGTCAAGGTAGACCTCAATCGCCCGATGGACGAGATACGCAAGCAACTGAGTCAGTACCCTGTCTCTACGCGTCTCTCGCTCTCAGGCACCATCGTCGTAGGACGTGATATAGCCCATGCCAAGCTTAAGGAGCGTCTCGATCGTGGTGAGGAGCTACCCCAGTACATCAAGGATCACCCGATCTACTACGCCGGTCCCGCTAAGACGCCTGAGGGAATGCCTAGTGGCTCCTTCGGTCCCACCACGGCAGGACGTATGGATCCCTACGTAGACCTCTTCCAGAGCCATGGTGGTAGCCTTATCATGATTGCCAAGGGCAACCGCAGTCAGCAGGTTACGGACGCTTGCAAGGCACATGGAGGCTTCTATCTCGGTAGCATCGGTGGTCCCGCAGCAATCCTAGCTAAGGAGAGCATCAAGCATGTCGAGTGCCTCGAGTATCCCGAGCTGGGTATGGAGGCTATCTGGCGCATAGAGGTGGAGGACTTCCCTGCTTTCATCTTAGTCGATGACAAGGGCAACGACTTCTTCCAGCAGATCAGACAGTGCGCTGGCTGCCCCCGTGGCTAGCCTCACACGATGCTGAGACTTGTCTGCTCTCACAGTGGCTCAGACCACGAAGACGCAGACTGCTGAGAAGTTTATAAATATCGGAGTGATCGGAGTGACAAAAGACTCGGATCACTCCGTTTATGTATGATCTATTTTGCACTTCCGATCGACTCAAAATCCGAAGCTGATATAACTTTCCAACCACCTAGAGAAGCTATCTAGAGACCCCTCTCGTAACTTATTCGTAATCCCCTAGATAGCCCTCATTCTTGATTGTCTATTACTCTGATTACTCCACGCATATATCATCGTAATAGACTAATCAATAAGCAATTAGGACAAATCTCTTAATTGTCAACAACTCTATACCCTAAACCTTTGACAACAATACAGATAGGCGGAAGGAGAGGTGTTTTTGTCGTTTTGTCCTGTTGCATGGCATCGTCAAAGTTAGGATCTTTGCAAATGAAAAGTAACCCCTCACAGAGGAGCCTCCTCATGGGGTACTTGACTATCCTACTGTTGCAAAGATAACAGTCTCATTTTACATCGACTACTATCATATACTTGACTACTTAATATGACTGACAGAGAAGCTGCCCTGCGGGCGTGGTCTGAGTGTACAGTCCTCCTCCAAGCGATGATCCAACCAGAGGTCTACAACGCTTGGTTTCCACACATCAAGCCAGTCTCACTCATCGGAGTGGAGATGACGCTCGGTGTGCCTAGTCAGTTCTTCTGTGAGTACATCGAGACACACTTCATCAATGAACTCAAGCAGGTACTACAGCGCATCGTCGGTCCCAACGTAGTCCTCAAGTACAAAGCACTTGTCGACAGCGCAGCCTCGCATCGCAAGAACTCGTCCGTGACGCTGCCCACACAGAGCTATGCGAGCAATGCTTATGGTGCTGCCAGCACCTATACGATCAATGCCAATGGAGCTGCAGCCGCGCTTAAGACAGAGCCACGCCAGCTGCCAGACTTTGACTCACAGCTCAAGCCTCAGCTGAGCTTTGACACCTACTACCAGGGAGAGTCCAATCGTACCGCCAGCTCTATCGCACGCTCTATCGCTGAGAAGCCTGGACAAGGTGCCCTCAACCCTTGCTTTATCTATGGTCCTTCGGGAGTCGGTAAGACGCACCTATGCCATGCCATCGGGCTACGGATCAGAGAGCTTTACCCCGAGTTCAAGGTGCTCTACGTCTCCTCTCACATGTTTGAGATGCAGTACGTCGCTGCTACAAGAGCCAATACGACCAACGACTTTATCAACTTCTACCAGCAGATAGACGTCCTCCTCATCGATGACATACAGGGGCTGATCGCCAAAAAGAAGACGCAGCTCACCTTCTTCCAAGTCTTCAACCACCTCTACATGCTAGGCAAGCAGATCGTCCTGACGAGCGATACAGCACCGGTCAACCTCGCAGGGCTTGAGGAGCGCCTCATCTCGCGCATCGCAGGTAGCCTGACGATAGAGGTAGAGCGTCCCGACTACGACCTCCGCAGGGAGTACCTCCGCCACAAGAGCGAGGAGAGCGGGAGCATACTGCCCCGAGAGATGATCGACTACATAGCCCGCACGGTCACAAGTAGCATCCGTGGCTTGCAGGGAGTCTTCTTTTCGCTCATCACTCGTGCAGCTGTCGAGGGCTGCGACATCACCTCCTCTTTTGTCAAGAAGATCGTCAGCCAGACGGTCAAGCAGGAGAAGAAAGAGATCACGGTCTCTATGATTGAGAAAATAGTGTGCGAATACTTTCACGTGCCGATAGAGCTGGTGCGCAGTCGCTCGAGAAAGGCTGACGTAGCTCAGGCACGGCAGATGATTATGTACTTTGCGAAGCGCTACACAGATCAGTCGCTCAGTGCTATCGGTGAACTGCTCGGCGGTCGCTCGCACGCTACAGTCCTACATAGTTGCAAGGTGGTGGAGGATCAGGCGGAGGTCTCCACGGCTTTTCGATCAGACCTCAACGCTATCGAGTCGCTGATCAAGTAATTGCCAAGCCTTATGCCCCACCCCTCCCGAGCTGCCGAGACTGGCTACATAGACCCCACAACGATCATTGACGAGGGAGCGCACATTGGTGCTGGCACAACTATCTGGCACTTCTGCCACATCATGCACGATGCCGTCATCGGGGAGCAGTGCCATCTAGGACAAAACGTAGTCGTCCAGCCACATGTCCATCTAGGCGACCGTTGCCGTGTCCTGAACAATGTCACGCTCTTCACAGGAGTTTACTGCGAAGAGGAGGTTTTCTTAGGACCTTCGTGCGTTTTCACCAATGTGATCAACCCGCGTGCGGCAGTCTCACGGAAAGACGAGTTTCGCTCCACGCATATAGGCCGAGGAGCCTCTATCGGAGCCAATGCTACGATCCTCTGTGGCGTCAAGATTGGCGCCTATGCGATGATTGGCGCCGGTACGGTCGTGATCCGCGATGTGGCTCCCTACACTTTGGTCGTGGGCAACCCAGCTCGACAGATCGGCTGGGTAAGCCAAGAGGGACACAAGCTAGACTTCTCTGAGGGGCCCTCCTGCTATGTAGCGGAGGAGCAACGCACCTACCACCTCAGCCCCGACGACAATACTATAACTTGTGACAACCAATAATCGATATATGAATATGGAAAGCAAAGCAACCACCCTAACGAAGCAGTACACCATCGAGCCTAAGCACAGTGCCGCAGAGATGGGCTCAGGCGATATGCCTGTCCTCGCCACCCCGGCACTGATCGCTTTTATGGAGAATGCAGCTATGCTCCTCGCCCGCAACTATACCGAGGAGGTCTCTACGACCGTCGGCACGATGATCACCACCGACCACCAGCATGCGACACCCATCGGAGAGACGATCACAGTCACAGCACAGCTCTCCTCGATAGAGGGGCGCAAGCTCACCTTTACCATTGAGGCTACGGATCAAGCTGGCGTCGTGGCTCAAGCTACGCATGAGCGTTTCATCGTATCGCGTCAACGATTCCTGGAGCGTTTGGGCATCAAGGAGTGATCGTTTGGCTAAATCCTATTTCGAGGTGCTGGGAGCAGGTCACTCTAGAGATAGGATGTCTTAGTCAAACGAGATAAAACTCGATAGCCACGTGGAGATTTACGAATCCCCGCGTGGCTATTTTTTTTGTTCTCCACGTAGACGAGAAACATTTCCTCCGAAGTTTCATTTGATTCTTCCGAAGTTTCATTTCATTCCTCCGAAGAATTTTTCCACACCCACATGGAGGTTTGAGATTTCCTACGTGGAGATCAGTTTTTTTTATGCAGCAAAAGCGTATCAAGCTCCCAGAGATCCTATTTTACAATGTAGCTGCTATAAATTTCCCAGCACCTCAAAAATAGAAATTAGCCTGAGATTTCAGTACCTTTGTACCAAATATCACGACAGACTATAAGCAATGCAAGACGATTCTATCACTTCTCAGATAACTAGTGTCTACGATCCTGCGGGTGTCGAGACTAAGTGGTACCAGTATTGGCTAGACCACAAGCTCTTTGAGGCACATGTGGATCACAGCAAGAAGCCCTACACGATCATCATGCCCCCGCCCAATGTGACAGGCGTACTGCACATGGGGCACATGCTCAATAACACGATCCAGGACATACTCATCCGTCGTGCTCGCATATCGGGTTACAACGCTTGCTGGGTGCCAGGCACCGATCACGCCTCAATTGCTACGGAGGCTAAGGTGGTAGAGCAGCTTGCCAAGCAAGGGATTCAGAAGAATCAGCTCACACGAGAGGACTTCCTCAAGCATGCTTGGGAGTGGACCGACAAGTATGGCGGCATCATCCTCAGCCAGCTACGCAGACTAGGCGTATCGTGCGACTGGAGTCGTACAGCCTTTACCCTAGATGAGGAGCGCTCGGAGTCGGTCATCAATGTCTTCTGCAAGCTCTACGAGGAGGGACTCATCTACCGTGGGGTACGCGTGGTCAACTGGGATCCCAAGGCACAGACGGCACTCTCGGACGAGGAGGTTATCTTCAAGGAGCATCAGGGCAAGCTCTACTATCTCCGCTACTTCATCGAGGGTACTGAGGATTACATCATCGTAGCGACGACGCGTCCCGAGACAATCATGGGCGATACGGCCGTCTGCATCAATCCGACAGATCCTCGCTACCATCATCTGCGTGGTAAGCGGGTCATCGTCCCGCTCGTGGGTCGCTCTGTCCCGATCATCGAGGATGAATACGTAGACCTAGAGTTCGGTACTGGCTGCCTGAAGGTCACCCCTGCCCACGATATCAATGACTACCAGCTCGGCATCACGCACCAGCTGGAGACGATAGACATCTTCAACAACGACGGCACACTCAACGAGCACGGCGGTAAATATGCGAGCAAAGATCGCTTCGTAGTCCGCAAGGAGATCGTCGCAGACCTCAAAGAGGCTGGTTTGCTTGATCACGAGGAGGACTACACCAACCGCGTCGGCTACAGCGAGCGCACCGATGTAGCTATCGAGCCAAAGCTGTCGATGCAGTGGTTCCTAAAGATGTCTGAACTGGCCAAGCCCGCTCTACAGGCAGTCCTTGAGGATACCGTACAGCTTGTACCCAAGAAGTTTGTCAACACCTACCGCTATTGGCTGGAGAACATCAAGGACTGGTGCATCAGCCGTCAGCTCTGGTGGGGACATCGCATACCAGCCTACTACCTATCCAACGGACAGTTTGTCGTAGCCGCTACCGCTGAGGAGGCTTTGGCAAAAGCAAAGCAAGAGACAGGCGACAACAGCCTAACCCTCGAACAGCTCAACCAAGAGTCAGACTGTCTCGACACATGGTTCTCCTCCTGGCTATGGCCTATCAGCCTCTTTGGCAAGATTGACGGCTCCGAGCCTACAGAAGACCTCAAATACTTCTACCCCACCTCCGTCCTAGTCACGGGACCTGACATTCTCTTCTTCTGGGTAGCCCGTATGATCATGGCGGGGTACCACTTTATGGGGGATCGACCCTTTGACAAGGTCTACCTAACCGGTATCGTCCGTGACGACAAGGGGCGCAAGATGTCTAAGTCACTCGGCAACTCGCCCGACCCCATCGACCTCATGGATAAGTACGGTGCCGATGGCGTGCGCCTAGGGCTTATGATGGCGACCTCTGCCGGCAATGACCTCCTCTACGATGAGAGCCTTGTGGAGCAGGGACGCAACTTCTGCAATAAGATCTGGAATAGCTACCGCTTCCTCAAGACGCAGAGTGTCTCCGACGAAGTCGAGCCAGACGCAGCTAGCCTGATAGCTATGGAGTGGTTTGAGTCACTACTCGCCTCGACAATGAGCGAGCTGGACGACCTCTTCGACAAGTACCGCATCAGCGATGCCGTCACGCTCCTCTACAAGCTTGTCAGAGACGACTTCTCCGGCCTTTATCTAGAGGCTATCAAGCCCGCCTACGGCACCAGCATGAGTCGTGACGTCTACGAGCGAACGATCCACTACTTCGAGCAGATCTTCATCTTGCTACACCCCTTCATGCCGTTCATCACGGAGGAGCTTTGGCAAGATGTAGCACCTCGCCAGGAGGGTGACTCCATCATGTACGCACATCTAGACGATACGCTACAGGCTGACAAGCAGCTCCTCGCCGACATGGAGCATGCCGTGGAGCTGATTACCAAGATACGTAGTATACGCAGTGCGCATCAGATAGCAACGAAGCAGTCGCTCGCGCTCACCACCAGTGGCAAGCACCCCGAGCGTATGAGCGAGCTAGTCATCAAGTTGGCCAACCTCTCTGCCCTCACGAAGTCGGAGACGCATCAGTCGGAAGAGCATACGGCCGAGCACTTCATCATCGGCACAGTCCCCTACTCCGTCGAGCTGGCGGGTGCCATCGATGTGGAGAAGACCGTAGAGCGTCTGCGTGGCGAGCTAGAGCATCAGGAGAAGTTCCTCGCAGGAGTTCGCAAGAAGCTCTCCAACGAGAAGTTTGTCGCCAACGCCAAGCCCGAAGTTGTCGCCCTCGAGCGCAAGAAAGAGAGCGATGCTCTGCTACGCATTGATGAGGTCCAGCAGCAGCTCAAGCAGCTCGGTGCCACCCTCTAAGTGACACTTTGGTCAACCTAGTAACCTGTGGAAATCCCTCTCAGGCACTTCGAAGAGTATATCGACGAACCCATCTTAAAGCGAGGACTCTCGTACTTTAAGAAAGGGTTCGTTCACGAGCCTGCAGAGATTCGCCCAGGCGATTACGAAGCAGTCGTAGAGGGATCTGAAGAGTACACCGTAAAGCTCTCCATCAGAAATGGGGTTATCACAGAGCATTCGTGCGACTGCCCTTACGACATGGGGGCCGTCTGCAAGCATGTCGCTGCGGTAATCTTTTATCTAGAGCAAGAGAAGCTAGGACTTACTCAGAGCACAAAAAAGGGAAGCTCTAAAAAGGCGAAGGCCTCATCTTCTAAGCCCTCCAAGCGCAAGACTATCGCTCAGCAAGTTGACAATCTGCTCGACAAAGTGACTCATGACGAGCTGACCCTATTCGTTCGCGAGCATGCCGCCAAGAATGCTCAATTTAGAGACTTACTGCTTGCCTCCTTTGCTCAGTACAACCCCGACGAGTCAAAGGCGCTATACGCCAAGCAGATCAAGGCACTGATCAAGGTTGCCCGCGGTAAATACGGACTTATAGATTCGTCTGGAGCTAAGTATATCAGCAAAGAGATAAGCTCTATGCTAAGCTTGGCTGAGCGTTATCTAAGCCAGGGCAACCACAAGAGTGCCTTCTTCATTTGCACTGCCATAATGGATGAGTTGATCTCAGCCTTGCTATGTGCGGACGACAGAGAGGGCGTCCTAGGAAATACTATTTACGCAGCCTACAACACACTCTCCGCTATTGCATCTGAAGAGCCATCTAAAGCTGTAAGGGAACAAATCCTCAAGTATTGCTTTACCTCTTTTGACAAGCGTACCTTCGCAGGATGGGATTGGCATATTGGGCTCTTACAGCTTGCGGCTTGCATCCTAGATACAGAGGGCGAAGTGGAGGAGATCTTTAAGCGAATAAATAGCATACCTGAGTCCGATGAGTATGAGATAAAGGAGGTTCAAAAGATCAAGTACTGCATCCTATTAGAGAAGAAGGGAACTGAAGTCGCTCAGAAGTACCTCGAGCAAAACCTAGACAACCCAAGCTTCAGAGCGCAAGCTATCCAAGACGCTTTGGATCAAAAAGATTACGAGAAGGCTACCGCCTTAGCCAATGATGGCATAGAGCAAGACTCTGGGTACCCTGGACTAATTATCGACTGGTATGACTGGCTCTTGAAGATTGCCGAAAGCCAAAACGACACCGAGCGAATTATACTTTATGCTCGAGACCTCTTACTGGAAAGCCTCAACCCCAAGCAAGACTACTATCAGATACTCAAAAAGACGGTGCCACCCGAAGAGTGGGCCGGGTTCGTTGAGACAATCGTCCAAGAGGCTATGGAGCGAAAGCCATACTATAGGACCGACTTAGTAGCCTCAATCTTCATACGAGAGGAGTGGTGGAGCAGACTCTTAGACTTAGTAAAGAAAGAGTGCAACTTAGACCAGCTATCGAAGTACGAAAAGCTCCTCGCACAGCATTTCCCCAGCGAGCTAGCAGATCTCTACGCAGAGCGCATCATAGAGTACGTTGAGGATCGAGTAGGACGAGACTACTATCGCACAGCTTGCAGATATATCCGTAGGATGATCAAGCTCGGAGCTAGAGATAAGGCCGATGAAGTGATCAGTCAGCTGAGACAGACTCACTATAGGAAGAAAGCTCTCATGGAGGAGCTAGACAACGTGTAAGTCTGAGCAGACAAACCCGTCGGGCTACGCTTATCAAGGTGCCTCATACCCTCTCACAAGACTAAACTTCTACATAAAAGGGAGTAGCCCCCAAACGGCTAACAGACCGCTGTCCATAACAAGAGGCCTCAATCGCTGCGCAAAAGCGGTTGAGTCCTCTTCTTTTTGAGTCCAGCTCTTCGCAGTCAAATGAGTTGCATAGAGACTAGCGGGCGGTACGGTGGGAGTCGCGGAGCTTTTGCTGGTACATACGGAGTAGCCTGGCGTCTGTGATCTCTGTGCGAATGGCGCCGACGAGGGAGGCGTCGCCTGTGAGCGTTATCTCGGCAAGTAGCCACGCTATCGCCATCTGGACATAGTACGCCTCATCGTGTTGCAGCGGAGCGACGTGGTCTAGTGCTGCCCGAGGCGTGGCTAAGCCGTGACGTATGAGGTCGAGCCACGCGACGATGGTGAGCCGACGTGCGTAGGGATTGGCGTCGTGAGCATGCGCAGCCACCGAGCGGAGGACTATCTGTCGCTCCGCCTCTCCCCTACTGGCCCAGCTTGCGAGGAGTTCTTTGTAGTAGTCAGGCACCGCCCAGCCGTCACAAAGTGGATAGAGGAGGGGCAGCCCTTCACTAGCGGAGGCTAGACGAGCGATGACACCTCCGAAGATGATTTTGTACTCATACCATGCGACTGCTCTCTCGTGGAGCAGGTTGACGGCTTCATCTAGTGTAAGCAAGCGACTGAGCTGCTTTACGGCATATCGTAGCCACTTCATGCGAATGCCGAGGACGCTCTCGGGTCGTGAGGAGACTTTGGTGCGTAGTGCCATAAAGGCGGCATAGTCAGGCTCACGACGCTGCTCTAGCTGTGCGAGCAGTGCGGAGGCTTCTTCAAGAGGAGACTGTTGCATAAAGGCGAATCGCTGTGTTGCTTTCGGGATTCGGCTTCGG
>OLQD01000465.1_pt1 | contig 38752 bp, 25 predicted proteins | sample 1672841 | NCBI WGS metagenome assembly OLQD01 (sample SAMEA3136729, study PRJEB25190) | human gut metagenome | biome: human gut; feature: human-associated habitat; material: faeces | place: Austria | collected 2013 | reverse complement strand
TTTGTATCTTAGCCTATCTTAGTTGGGGAATTTCCCCCGTTTTGGCTGCAAAACCTTAAATTCGGGGGAATACCTAAAGATACAAAAAGCCAACTAATTCGCAATACTTTATGTATGAATTAGTTGGCTAATTTTATACTATTTACTGAATGTGCCTATTTAGACTTTATCATACTATGCCATTGGCTTTGGAATTTTATGTTTGTTTATAATCTCAATCGCAGGCTTCCACCCCTTATCAGCAGCTGCATATAAATAATATGCTACAAAGTAAGGATTCCTATCAACTCCCAATCCTTCGTCATAACACATCGCAAGGTGAAACATGGCATCCGGTTCACCTTGATCTGCTGCGGCTTTAAACCACCTCGCAGCTTCTACATAATCACATTCCACACCTTGACCTCGAAAGTACATCATTCCTAAACAAAACTGTCCTTGATCATATCCGGCTTCTGCAGACTGTTTAAAGTAAGCAAACGCTTTATCATAATCTTTCTCAACACCAATGCCAGCATTATACAGAATACCCAAATTGGTCAAAGCTCCATAATGACCTTGCTCTGCTGCTTTCATGTACCATTCGATAGCTTTTTGAATATCTTTTTCAACACCTTCACCAAAACGATAGCATACAGCAAGATCGAATTGTGCCTTCGCACTTCCTTGTTCTGCAGCAATTTTATAAAGTTCCACAGCCTTGTTATCGTTCTTAGGAGTACCTATTCCAAAGGTATAACATTGACCAAGTAATGCCATCCCCTCAACTGAAAATTTTGCGGCCTTTGTATACCATTCAAATGCTTTATTTGTATTTTTCTTGACTCCTATGCCATAACGATAACAGGTTCCAAGACTTATAAAAGCCTCACGATACCCTCCTAAAGCAGCTTTATTTACATAAAAGAAATATTTTTCCGCATCCCATTCTATTCCATCGCCATTTTCAATATGCTTCGCCAGCTGAAAACTACAATTCAAACTTCCAGCTTGATCCCCCTTCTTAAGCCATTCAACGGCTTTGGAAAAGTCCGTTTTTGTACAGCTGCCATCCATGTAATACAAATACAAGTTCCAGAAAGATTCCAGATTTCCCCCTCCTGCAGCCTTTACATAACATTCTAATGCTTTCTCCTTATCCTTTTCTGTGCCAATTCCTCTTTTATAACATATACCAAGATTACAGAATGCGGCAGCATTACCTTTTTGTGCCGCTCGATGATACAACTCAAATGCTCGTTTTAGGTCATGTGGACATTCATCAGATTTCTCAAGCAAATGACCAAGGTTAAGCATACAGTCGGCATCTTCAAGAGAAACTCCCAGTTCATAAAAACCAATAGCCTCATTTATGTCTTTAGGTATATCAAGCAAACCTAATTCATAAATTAGCCCAAGATTGTATATAGCATTAGCACATTTTTTTGTCGCTGCCATTTTCAATAAACGAATATATTCATTTATGTTTTTCTCAACAATAAGACCCTCTTTATAATACTCAGCATACATGCACAATATTTTCCCGTCAACTTCTGGATATTCCAACAAACGTTTAATGATTTTATAAGCAAACTCTGGGGATCTACTCATCATAAATTGTATGGCTGGAATAAAGTTTTTCTCGGCTGATTGCATTATCATTGACAATCCTTTCTTTCGCTTACCTTTGATTCGATTGCCTATATAATAAATTAGTCCAAGTGAGAATAACGAAGGAGCATATCCCTGCCGACATGCAAGTTTTTGCTCTTTTATTGCACGAAAGAATGTAAAATCCTCAATGCCGTTAGATAATTTACCTAATGATTTAAGATGTAATGCTTCAGGCACCCCTTTGTCTGCCTCTTGACAAAGTCTTTGAAAAGTTTCATATATCCGATGATCTTTTAATTCTTGAGAAAGAGACACAGACTTACCATTATCGGCAAACCAATGCTCCATACACTCCTTTGCTAGGGAAAAATCTTTATTAACGGCTTTCTCAAGATACTTATGAGCTTGTTCAAAATTAACCTCAACGCCTATTCCCAAAAAGTAATTTTGACCTAAAAGAAACATAGCTTCAGCACTACCTAATGCTGCTTGTATTTTCAGTTTTACGATATCAAATTTTGTTGTCATATACATATCCTCCCTTTAATGACAAATAATCCTGTTATTTCAAATTAAAAAAATCACACCAGGTTTTTAGTTGACAGTATAATCAAATATACAAACCTGACATTAACATATCTATGCCATTCTTCATTGTCTATTTAATAATCTATCTTCTGAATTTTGAAGTGTTTGTTTTTTGATATTCAACTGATGCTCTACTATTAAATCATAATCACATTTTGTATCCCCACTTTTTATAGTCACAACAAATAATTCCAAAGAAAGAAGAACAATAAAAAGAATGATATAAAAAATAATAGACAAGGTGCTGCCTGTAAGCACATCATAAGTTGCATTTAACTCCTCAATGAAACCGATCTTACGTTTCGCAAACTCCGCTCTGACATTCTTATCTATCTCTTTTTTGCTTTCTTGTAAATCTTGCAATTGTTCCTGATAAATGGATAGTTGGTTCTCGTTTGCTTTTGTTTGAGCGGCAATAGGATTTTCTATACTTCGCGATACAATGTCCGTTGCTTTGGTTTTTATCGGATTCCCCAAGCTGTCCACGCCCGCAACGACTTCACGATTGCTTACATCTGTTGTTTTGATGACAGGATTCTTTTGCAACTCTCCATACAATGACATATTCACCCGCCCAATAGAATCTATGGCAAAAGATATCCGTTGAATATCTTCGTTATACAGTTCAAGACGTTGTTTGATAGTCGCTTTTATCTGCTGCTCTCGGACTTCCGCTACCCTTATTTCCAAATCGTTTTTAAAGATAATCTGGTCAAAGATACAAGCACCAAGCATGGACATGCAAACAGCCAATATACACCGAAACGCATGAGTCCAAGAGGCTTTTCCGACTGCCAATATGATAATCCGTTCAATACATAAAACAATTATCATAAAGGCAATAGAAACGGCAAATTTGCCAGGAACAGATTCTATATTTATATATCTGTCAGCAAAGCAATAGCCGATAGTTCCCCATAATATCATCATGATGGTTATGGCTGAAGTTAATTTCTTGAACGTCCGATGGCTTGCTTCTCCACAATCTTTCAATATATCAACTTTCCATCCAATGAGGAAACATCCTATACGTGTCAATATTCCCATAATAACTATTGCTTTTTGATGAAAGATTCAGATTTTGCAGATACACCCTTTAAAAAGCCTCTCTCATAAGATGCAACCATATTCAGCATTTTCCTTTCCCCCTTATCCAACGATTCTTCCATTTCATCTATTTTACGCAAATGCTCGTTAAACGTTTCTTTCCGTGCTTTCAAAGTACGTGCCGTAGAAGTAATACCCTGTGCCTCTACCGTGTCTATGCAAACATCTATATCTCTAATATCGCCTTCATAACGCAACCTGACTTGTTCAAACAATACTTTTAGCTTATTTATGATAATTTCTTTCTTCGATTCCTTGTATTGAATGTCAGCATTACACATAGCATCATCATATCCCATTTGCTCGTAATCATCCTTGATATAAGCATAAATGGCATCTATAGGCATGCCAGTTCCATACTTAATCGTCACATAATTACTTGCAGGTTCCGGTTCTGAATCATCGACAAAATCCTCTCTTTTTATTTCCGGAAGATTGGCTGTTTCTTTACTCGTACTCGTCGTTTCAGACTCCAGTGCAGGTGCAGGTTGTTGACTAGACTGCTTTGTAAAAAAACTAAATAGACTCATAATTTCTTACTTTTTTAATCGGTATTTCATATTTATCATGTCCTCTTTGATGGCATGATTTACACAATGTTATCAAATACTTATCATCATATTGCCAAGGTTGAAGTCGTTCACCCTTTTCATTTACATGATATTGCTTATGGTGTACAACCAAATCATTTTCAGAGCCGCATATAGCACAACGATAGTTGTCTCTTGCTATTATTTTAGCTCTTTTTTCCAACCACCTTTTATCAAATAGTAATTCTCTATATGAACCATGCTTTTCAGGTATATCCATAATCAATAATTTTATGATTCGTAAACTTACTCTATAGGATAATTAATTCTAATTCACAAATCAGGTTGGATTTTATTGCTGTCCTTGGCAACTAAAAATGTAGAAGACAAAAAATCAACCATTGATTGACGGCTATTCATTAATAAAACAGGTAAATCATTGACTAGAAAGAATAGAATTATAACAGTCCAATATGTTGTATTGAACAGCCATCTAATAATTATTGCAACTAGCATCATCATTGTCAACACACTACACCGTTTAGCTATTCGGGCAGTATCAACTCTTTTTTCATTTGTGTCAACTAAAACCCCTCCTAACATATATTTGCCAACTGTTGCTTTAAGAAAATACTCAGAAACAAAATAATAGATAATATTTAGCACGACAAATAAGGCTGTCACCTGAAATTCTATTGAATATGAAGAATATTCATTCGGAGCAAATCCCATACAAGCAACATAAGTACCTAACATTCCAGGCATACCATACATGCCAAATAATAGAAACGAAACCAATACAAGAGCCACAATTATAATCACTTTATCGATTATACTTCCCAATCCCCGTTTTACTAAATTCATTGCTTTCATAATATCTCATTTAAGTAGTTTGACGAAATCATTTACCATCATTTTTAAATCCGTGATAAATCCATACAATAGCAACATATAATAAGACTTCCAACACAATCGTAATAAAAAAACTTCCTATACGAATGCTCGCTATTTCATCTTCATTATCACACTCTTGCTGACCTGCTATAATTATTGCAATAATAATTCCTGCAACTATCATTAATCTATTATAGCCTTGAGAACATGGGAACCAAGACATATCACCTTTGTCATTTCCTTTGTTTTCATTATTCAATTCTTCATATTTCATACTCATAAGTCTTACAAATTATATCTACAATAGAAAATATGGCAACAAATACAGTAATAACAAACACAGTAAGACCAGCTCTACCCCATAGCTTCTGATAATATTCAAAGTTGCTAATCGAAGACCAATTTTTCTTTTCCCATGAAAGTCTATTACCTCTAAAACCTAAATAAAAACTTGTTAAAAGCATGATTATTGTTCCTACTTTTGGGATAAAACCTATAATGTATATAAAAAATAACCATGGCATTCCATTCCAAAAGCACCAAATAGGAAATAGGACAAAAGCGCCCCAACTAAACGAATTAATATTCGATGGAAATAATTGCTTTTCATTCGAAATCTTAAACTTCTTCTTGCAATACGGACACTCTGCTAATGCAGAGTGCGTATCAAGCACCTTATGAACCTTCATCTCCCTATTACAATCAGGGCATAATATTGGTATCATAATATATTACATTTTTTCTCCCCTCCAGCCCCTAAGAAGAAATAAAACAATAAAAAAGACGTGGAGCCGACCCTTGTTGCCCGTTCCACGATTCAAAGGCTCTCGCATTGCCCAGTTAGTCGAAACGAGCAACGCCGAAAGCCCCACGCCGATGCATGTATATATCATACCCTTACCCATTGCATCCCCGCAGGGATGCAATGAGGGCTGTATATAATACACCCCGAGAGGCATTCACCGTTGCTTTGTTTTTGACTAACTGTTTAGAATTTGCGAGATTCTTGAATCGTCAAAATCAAAGCGTCCAAGTAAACGCCTTTTATGTACATATATGTATGCCCCACCCATCCTTGCCTGCAAAAAACAGGGTCGGCGTGAGAGGACGCCACAAATTTATGAAATTATTTGAATTTCACGACAACTATAAATAAGAAAAAATCAACCACCCCATCCGTGCCATATTCATTGGGACATAGAAATATCTAAGCCTGACAAGACAGCAACCACTCCCCTCGTGACACATTGTCAATTTCCCCTCCAGCTCTGACATTTTGTTCTGCGGAAGCCTTCCAGAATCGCATTTTTCGACCCGGGGGACGAGTCGGTGGCAAAAGAAGGCATTCTCAGGAGATTCGTGAAATACATGTTGATGCTATCAATGAGATTTTCCTTTCATCCAGACAATATTTAGCATACATCTGTTTCCTTCCGCTTATCCGTACAGCTGGAGAAGACACTTTTTATCACAGCACAAATTGAAGTCCCATTCCGTCTTCCAGCGAATGAAAATCAAAACATTTTACCTTTACGTTCCAAAGATTGGACTTTCCCGGATGAAACAATATTGTTTGGGGCGTGAAACAATATTGTTTGACGAACCAAACACAAGTGTTTGACGAGTGAAACAATATTGTTTGAGCGTTAAAATGTAAGTTTTTCGGATTGGGAGTGTTTATAAACCTAAAATAGAAGAACTGTTTTAGCCCCAAGCGTTAATCGCAATTAACCATTGAATGCTAGAATGACGGAGAGTCGCAAAAAACAGGTTAGAGAAAACCTGCTATTTACGACTCTCCGTCAAGCAAAAACGAAGGAAAGGCAGCAAAACGTCAGTCCGCTTCCTGACCGAGAAGGATACGCTCGATGACCTTCGGATAGTGCTCATACTCCAGGGCATGTACCTTCTGTGCCACCTGCTCGGGGGTATCGTCCGGCTCCACGGGACACGTTGCCTGGAAGAGGGTCGTCCCCTCGTCGTAGTGCTCATCTATATAATGTATAGTGATGCCGCTTTCGCGCTCGCCCGCAGCAACCACCGCCTGATGTACCCGGTCGCCGTACATCCCCTTGCCTCCATACTTCGGCAGCAAGGCGGGATGGATGTTGACAATCTGCTGCGGATAAGCCTGAAGCAACTCGTCGGGTACACGCAACAGGAACCCTGCCAGCACGATGAAGTCGATGCCCCGTCCGCGCAACAACTCCACGACCTCTCCGCCCCGGGCAAACTGCTCACGCGTCAGGATACACGTCGGTACCCCCAGCCGTTCCGCCCGCTGGAGCACGAAAGCATCGGGTTTGTTTGACACCACAAGAGAGACCCTTATGGTCTTGTTTCCCTGAAAGTAGCAGATGATGTTTTCGGCGTTCGTACCCGAACCCGAAGCAAAAATGGCAATGTTTTTCTGCATATATATCCTAATTTAGTGCACAGATGCGTGAAATTTGTGCAAAGCAAGTGCAATTAATCAGTTAATTATTTGCTCATAATGATAAATCTTTCTTTCTTTGCACCGCAAAAATAAGGAAATAACAACAAAGTATTAATTTAAATCGTAAAATTATGTCTGAAATCGCATCAAGAGTAAAAGCAATTATCGTTGATAAATTGGGCGTTGAAGAATCGGAAGTAACTAACGAAGCTAGCTTCACAAACGACCTTGGAGCCGATTCATTGGACACTGTAGAATTGATCATGGAATTCGAAAAGGAATTCGGCATCTCAATTCCTGATGACCAAGCAGAAAAGATTACTACCGTAGGTGACGCCGTTTCTTACATCGAAGCTAACGCGAAGTAATTTTATGGAATTAAAAAGAGTAGTAGTAACAGGTCTTGGCGCACTGACTCCCGTAGGTAACACCGCTCCCGAAACATGGGAGAACCTGGTGAACGGAGTGAGTGGGGCAGGACCTATTACTCATTTCGACGCATCACTCTTCAAGACCCAGTTTGCATGTGAAGTGAAAAACTTTAACCCGAACGATTTCATCGACCGGAAGGAAGCACGCAAGATGGACCTTTACACCCAGTATGCCATTGTGGCCGCCAAGGAGGCCGTGACGGACTCAGGGCTTGATGTGGAGAAAGAAGACTTGAACCGTATCGGTGTGATTTTCGGTGTCGGCATCGGTGGCATGCACACCTTTGAGGAAGAGACCGGAAACTATGCACTCCATAAAGACCAGGGACCCAAGTACAACCCCTTCTTCATCCCGAAGATGATTGCCGACATCTGTGCCGGACAGATTTCCATCATGTACGGATTCCACGGTCCCAACTACGTGACCTCTTCAGCTTGCGCCTCCTCGACCAACGCACTGGCTGACGCCTTCAACCTGATCCGTCTGGGCAAGGCGAACGTCATCGTTTCCGGTGGTGCCGAAGCTGCCATCTTCCCGTGCGGCGTGGGTGGTTTCAATGCCATGCATGCCCTCTCGACCCGCAACGATGACCCGCAGGGTGCCAGCCGTCCGTTCAGCGCAAGCCGTGACGGATTCGTGATGGGCGAAGGTGCCGGCTGTCTGATTCTCGAAGAACTGGAACATGCCAAGGCACGCGGAGCCAAAATCTATGCCGAGGTTGCCGGCGTGGGCATGAGTGCCGACGCACACCACCTGACTGCATCCCACCCCGAAGGACTGGGCGCGAAGCTGGTGATGATGAACGCACTCGAGGATGCAGAGATGAAACCTGAAGACATCGACTACATCAACGTACACGGCACATCGACCCCCGTGGGCGACATCTCTGAGGTGAAAGCCATCAAGGCGCTCTTCGGCGAACATGCCTACAAGCTGAACATCAGTTCGACCAAGTCCATGACCGGGCACCTCCTCGGAGCTGCCGGAGCCGTCGAAGCACTTGCCAGCGTATTGGCTGTGAAGAACGACATTGTTCCTCCGACCATCAACCACACCGAGGGTGACAACGACGAGGAGATCGACTACAACCTGAACTTCACGTTCAACAAGGCTCAGAAACGTACGGTCAATGCCGCCCTGTCGAACACATTCGGCTTCGGCGGACACAATGCATGTATAATCGTTAAGAAATACGCCGAATAAGAAGCTATCAGTGTTTCAGAGAATTACTATATTACATAGAATAAGGCTCCTTTTCTCCAAGGAAAGGGAGTCTTATTTTGCTTTGTACCGCATCCTGGGCTTCTATCCGCGCACGATCAGCTACTACAAGGAGGCACTGCTCCACAAGTCATCGACCGTCCGCAGCGCCAAGGGCTACAAGCTCAACAACGAACGCCTGGAGTTCCTGGGCGACGCCATCCTCGATGCCATCGTCGCGGACGTCGTCTACAAGCACTTCGAAGGCAAACGCGAGGGCTTCCTGACCAACACGCGCTCGAAAATCGTACAGCGGGAGACGCTCAACAAGATTGCCGTGGAAATCGGGCTGGACAAGCTCATCACCTACTCCACCCACTCCAGCAACCACAACAGCTACATGTGTGGCAACGCCTTCGAGGCACTCATCGGCGCCATCTACCTCGACCGGGGCTATGACGCCTGCATGCGCTTCATGCAGGAACGCATCCTCCACAAGCTCATCAACATCGACAAGGTCGCCTACAAGGAGGTCAACTTCAAGTCGAAACTCATCGAGTGGTCGCAGAAGAACAAGGTCGAACTGGAGTTCCGTCTGGTGGAACAGACGCAGGATGTGAGCAGCCCCGTCTTCCAGTCGGACGTCCTGCTGGAGGGCATCGTCGGCGGAAGCGGCACCGGATACTCGAAGAAAGAGAGCCAGCAGGCAGCTGCCAAGCAGGCACTCGGACGACTGAAGAAGGACTCCGAGTTCATCGACGCGGTCTTTGCCGCCAAGAAGGCACGCAGCGTCACCGTCGAAGTGTCCGACACGGCAGCCGTCATCCTCAACGAAGACCCTGTGACCGTCTATACCGAAGACCCGGCAGAAGAGGAGGAGACGCATGACAGATCCTCCTACGACAAGCTCGCCCCCATCTCCCATCCGAGTCTCGACGAGGTGGAACGCATCATTGCCGAAGCCGAAGAGCAGGCGTTCCGCGAAGCCAGAAGCTGACAAACCCCATCCACTAACCCCAAACACCCTTGCAGCCATGAAAGTAACCGCCGTCATCGTGACATTCAACCGCCTCGTATTGTTGCAGAAAACCCTCGACTACGTCCGCATGACTCCCCTCGTGACCCACATCATCGTGGTCAACAACGGGAGCACCGACGGCACCACCGAATGGCTCGACACACAGGCCGACCTGGAGGTCATCCACCAGGACAACGTCGGCGGCTCGGGCGGGTTCTATACCGGCATGAAGGCTGCCTACGAGGGCGGCAGCGACTGGATATGGTGCATGGACGACGACGTCTGTCCCCGGCCGGACTGCCTGAACTTCCTCATCGATGCCGACATGCACGGCGTCGGTATCCTCTGCCCGCGACGCATCATGGGAGAGGAGGTGTTCGTCACCGAATGCAGGTACCTCAACCTGATAGACCCGTTCTCATCGCTCCACCTGGACAAGGTCGAGCCCTACATCTGCCACCTGGTCTCCATCCAGGGCATGGTGTTCGAGGGTCCGCTCATCAAGCGGTCGACCATCGAGCGCATCGGCTATCCCAACAAGGACCTCTTCATCTTCTACGACGACACCGACTATGCCTACCGGGCCGTGCTGGCAGGACTCCAGGTACTCTACGTCCCCAACGCGCTCATGTACAAGGAACGCTTCTACAACAACGACACCTGGGCGGAAAGGCAACGCAAGAAGAAGTGGAAACGGTTCTACCAGGTGCGCAACGGAGCCTACTTCAACCACCACTACGGCAAGAACTTCCTCATCCGCTACCTCCGCCCCCTGCAGGAGACCCTCGGATACATCTTCCTCGCCTTCTTCACCGCCCCCTTCACGAAGGCCTACAGCTGGCGTGACATCCCCCGCTTCTGGCGGATGTACCTCGACGGCATCCACGAACGGCTGGGGAAACTATAACCTGCTTTTTTCTTAAAGAATCCATACAGCAGCCCGTACAACAGACCGTGATTGTGCAACAAGAACCGCAAAGAAAGTCGAACGGCATCGGTACAGCAGGCTTTGTCTGCACACTGGTCTTACCGGCTTGCCTGACATTCATTCACATTTAACACCCACATTTACCATGAGACATATCCTTACACTGTTCATGCTGCTTTCCCTGTCGCTCTCGTTCGCATTCGCACAAGGAAAGCCTTTCAAAGGTTTCTGGGAAAAAGACACAACGGACGAATACCACGCCCTGTACATTGACCTCTACGGGAAGTCATTGAAGACCCCGGACAAGTCCGCCGCTTCCTACGGCTATCTGCAAAGTGAGAATGAATTCAATTCGGACGTCTGGGTAATCACCCAAGTCCTGTCCCTGCAAGGGAACAACGCAAAGGTCAAGACGTTCAGTTGGCGCTACGGTTCCCCCAACGATCAGGTGGAAGCAACCCTGACATACAACCCCGCAACCAAAGTGATAACCTACCAGCGCAGCGACTTCCCAATCACATTCCAACCGACCCCTCCCATCAACTCACTGGTCCTGATGAAGACCTACAGGAACCGCGCTATCAAGCACGAGCTGGTATTCCTTTCCTTTGAGAAACGGGACGGGTGGGTGTTCATCAACGAAGAAAGCTCCTCTGTCTATGAAGACGGGCGCATAAGCCATTCCGGCAACACGGTGTATGCCGGCAAGATTAAAGGGAACCGGATTGTATGTACCTACAAGCTCAACTGCTTCCTCCCCGATTTGAGCAGCATCCAACTCTCCGAGATGGAAAAGACCGCTCCCTGCATCCTCACCTACAGTCCCGCGAGCAAGACCTTCGTGATGAACGGCGTGGTCTTCGAGGTAGACAACCAATTCCCTACCGGCTTATAACCTGCTTTTATCACAGATAAACCTTTCGAAGACGGAACTTCCAACGGCATTGCGTACCTTTGCGTCATCAATCAAAACGCAAAGGTACTATGCTGTATAAATCCATCCTCCGTCCGCTCCTCTTCTCCCTGGAACCGGAGCGTGCCCACCGCCTCACCTTCTCCCTGCTCAAGCTCACCAACTACATCCCTCTCCTGCGCCCCTACCTGCGCAGCCAGTACCGGTACGAGGAAGAGGACATCCTCTGCAAAGGCATCCTCACCCGGAACCGCATCGGGCTTTCCGCCGGGATGGACAAGGGGGCGGAAGTCTTCAACGAACTGGCAGACTACGGCTTCGGCTTCATAGAGGTAGGTACCGTGACGCCCGACCCCTGCCCCGGCAATCCGGCACCACGCATCTTCCGTCTGCCGAAGGACGAATCGCTCATCTCGCGTACGGGCTTCAACAACCCCGGGCTGGCGGTCGTCAAGCAACGCCTCAGCCACAAGACCGGACGGGTGACCGTCGGTGTCAACATCAACAAGAACCCCGCGTCGGAGGGCCGTCAGGCAGTGGACGACTTCCTCCTGCTCTTCACCGAGCTGAACGCCGTCGCCGACTACTTCACCCTCAACTGGGGCTCCATCGATGCCGCACTCATGGAGGAGGTTCTTGCCGCACTGACCGGGAAGCGTGCCACGATGCGCATGCGGCGTCCCATCCTCCTGAAGCTCCCCGGCGACATCACGACCGAGGGCATGGACACCGTCCTCTCCCTCATCAGCCGCTACGGGCTCGACGGCGTCATTGCCACCGGACCCACCATGGACCGTTCCCAGCTACGCCGCTACACTGAAGCCGAGCTGAAAGCCCTCGGAGCCGGCGGAGTCAGCGGCAAAGGCATGGGCATGAAGTCCTTTTTTGCCGTCGACTACCTGCGCAAGCACGGCGGTCCCGACCTCTTCATCATCGGGGCAGGCGGCATCATGACTCCCGGCGACGCCGAACGGATGTTCCGCATGGGTGCCGACTACGTGCAGATATACTCCGCCTTCATCTACGAGGGACCGGGCATCGTCGCCCGGATGGTCATCCGCTCGGCGGAGATGGACGAGTGAACAGTCACACCGACAACCCATAAAGAAAGAGGATGCACCGGCACTCACACCGGCACATCCTCTTTTTTCATACGGACCGGAAGTTACTCCCAGCCCGGGTTCTGCGGCAACAGCGCCTCGTTGATTTGAATGGCAGAGAGAGGCACGGGGCGCAGGTATTTCTTGTCCAGCCAACGGCGGTCTTGCGACATGCCGTACTCCACATAGCCATGGTCACCCTCCGACAGGCGGTAGTTCTGTCCGTCGAGCACGACGTAGTCCACTCCCTTTACCTTATCTTCGGCAGCAGGCTCCTGATCGACGTAAGCCACATCGAACGTCCCGTCGTGGTTCAAGTCGTACGGCGTATCCTTTGCCGGGACATACATCCCCTGCCAGGTACGCTCGATGAGCTTGCCCTGCTTCCAACGCATGATGTCGTCGTAGCGCACGCCTTCGAAGGCCAGCTCGACACCGCGTTCACGACGCACCTCCAGAATCCATTTGTCCTGTGTCTGGTTGTCAAAATAAGCTGCTACATAGGGGTCGTAGTCGGCAGGGATGCTGCCATCCACACCGGCACGTTCGCGGAGCGGCTTGATGGTAGCGTTCCACACGGACTGGTCGCACCGTCCCAGCTCCGCCATGGCTTCGGCATAGTTCAGCAACACCTCGGCGTAGCGGAAGATGGGGATGGAATTGTTTGCCGTCGCCTTCCCCACGTGTACATCGTCGTCAAGCGCCCACTTGATCATCATGTACCCTGTGGAGGTAATGGCGAAGTTCGGGGCGTCGGGCTGGAGCGTACCGCTGATGGTCCGCTGGTAATCAGGACCGATGACGGTCTGGGCAAGGCGGCAGTCACGGTCGGCAAACTCCTGGTCGTACGTCAGCGTGGCATAATCCGGACGGTCGGTGAAGCGGCTGCCGTCGCGCATCAGGTACATGTTCACGAACGGACGGACCAGCGACCAGTTGGCACCGTACGAACCGGAGAATATCTTCCACGTGATGTCGTGCATGCGCACGTCCGTCTGATAGGCAATCGCCCAGATGACCTCCTGCGTGTTGATTTTCTCGGACGTGAACAGTGCACGGTACTGCGTCTCCACGTCCGACGGGTTGTCGACCAGCGAGTATGGACCGTTGTCCATCAACTCCTTGGCGGCAGCGGCTGCCTCTTCCAGGAACTGGTTGGCCGTGCTCTGCAGCCCCAGTTCATCGTGGTACTTGCGGTACGTGCCCTCAAACAGGCAGACCCGCGACTTGAAGGCCAGTGCCACCCAACGGGTGACAAGCGTGCTGCTCTCCACCTCCGTCCCGTCAGTGGAGCAATACGTCGAGGCGAACGTCAGGTCCTCCAGCACGTGTGCCATCACCGTCTCGCGGCTGTCGCGTCCCTTGTAGAGCTCCTCCGTCTCCCCGGTATCAAGCGTATGGTCATACCAGGGCACATCGCCGAAGGTGCGCACCATGTTATAGTAGAAGTAGGCCCGCCAGAAGCGTCCCACCCCTTCATAATGGCGGTAGGTAGCCTCGTCGATTTTGCCCTCCATCTGCGGCAGGTGGTCGAGGAAGTAGTTCACCTGGCGGAGGTCATCCCAGGACCATCCGCCCTGCTGGCTGGAGTCCCAGGTGTCTCCCTTCAGGAAGGTCGTCGAGGTGCGGGTGGCACAGTAGTCGGCATACTGGTCGCCTCCCCAGGCGATGTCCTCTTCCGAGGGGAGGAAAGTCTGCAGGAAGCCGTTGGTGTAGAGCTTCAGGTCGTTCTCCGTGGTCATGAAAGCCTCGGAGCCGACGGCATTCTCAGGCTGGCAGTTCAGGAAGTCCTCGCACGAGGAGCCTCCCAGCGCCAGCAGTCCCATGAGCAAGAGTGTATAGTGTCGTTTCATTTGTGTTGTCGTTAGAAGGTTACGTTAATGCCGAAGGTGTAGCTGCTCAGGAGCGGATAGCCGTATCCGTCGCCGTCGGTGTTGGCAGTGGAACGGAAGTCAGCATCGCCCGGATTGATGACTTCGGGGTCGTACATCTTCGTGTGCTTGTAGAGCGGACTCCACGTGCAGAGGTTCTCGCCCGCCAGATAGACCTTGAGGTTCTCCAGATGGAGCGCCTTGCAGACCTTCGGACTGAAGGTGTAGTCCACCTGCAGGTTCTTCAGACGGACGTACGCTGCATTCTGCAGGTAGCGGTCGTTCGCCTGCCGACCCAGTGCACGGGTCGAGCCTTGAGCCAGGTAGCCACGGTAGCGCGGCCAGTAGGCGTCAGTGTTCTGATTCTCTTCCGTCCAGACGTTGTCGCCGGTGTGCTCCTTCAGCATGTAGCTGTAGGGACGGTCGTACTGTCCCCAGAAGAAGGCGGACTCGCGGTGCGGGTACCAGTCGCGCTGACCCACGCCCTGGAAGAAGGCACTCACGCCGAAGCCGTTCCAGTTGGCTGCCAGGGTGACGCCGAACTGGTAGCGCGGGGTCGTGTTGCCGACCACCTTCAGGTCGCCGTGGTCGTCGAGCGTGTTCTTCCCGTTGTCCACGGCGCCGCTGTCGTCGAGGTCGGCGAACTTCAGGTCACCGGGCTTCAGGATGTTGTCGTCGGAGACGACGAGGTAGGACTGGTCGGCATGTGCGTCGATCTCAGCCTGGTCCTTGAAGAGTCCCTCGATGTGGTACCCCCAGATGGTGCCTATTTCCTGCCCCTCGTAGTAGGTCGAGAGCGATTTGGTCGGGTTGTAGAACTTCGTCACCCACGTGCGGTTGTCCCATACCATCGCCTTGATGCTGTAGTTGAACGGCTTGTCGCCCAAGGTGAAGCGGTCGCGCCACTCCACGGAGAGTTCCCATCCCCGCGTCTTCATCTCGGCGTTGTTGCCCTTCGGAGTCGAGGCACCCAGCACGGCGGGCAGCGTCGGGCCGACGGTGTACATGTCGGTGGTATAACGCTGGTAGTAGTCGAAGGTGGCGCTGAGGCGGTTGTTGAGCAGGGCGAAGTCGAGGCCCACGTCGTAAGTCGTCGCGCGTTCCCACGTCAGACTGCTGGGCACGATGCCCGGTGTGGTGGCATAACCCTGCAGGCCGCCGTCAAGAATCACCGACGTCCGCTTGATGGGAACGGTGGAGAGGTAGAGATACGGGTCCACACTCCCGTTACCCAGGCTGCCGATGGAGGCGCGCAGCTTCAGGTTGTCCAGCCAGGTACGGGCGGGAGCCATGAACGGCTCTTCCGAGATGCGCCAGCCCACCGACCCTGAAGGGAAGAAGCCCCACTGCTGGTTGGAGGGGAACTTCGACGAGCCGTCGTAGCGTCCGCTGAACTCGGCGAGGTAACGGTTCTTGTAGTTGTAGTTCACGCGGTAGAGGAAGCCCACGTACGCCCACTCATAGCCGCTCTGGTTCTCCGTGTAGTAGTCGCCGTCCATGAGGGCAAAGCTGGGCTTCGTCGGGTACAGCAACCCACGGCGGTAGGTGGTAATGGTCTCGTAGGACTGGGTCTCCAGGTTCCAGCCGAGCAACACGTTGAGGTAATGGTCGGGGTTGGCGAACTGCGGCTCATAGTTGCCCGTGATGTTGCTGGAGATATACTCCTTGTCATAGTCTACATTCTCCAGGGAGCTGTACGTGTTGCGCTCCTTCACGATTTCCGGACCGGTGTAGTACTCATACTGGTTCTCGGCGCGGCGACGGTCGGAAAGGCTCTTCGCGTAGGTGAAATCGCCCTTGAAGGTCAGCTGGTCCAGGATGGGCTCCCACGTCAGGGTGCTGGTGTTGCGGAAGTCTATCTTGCCGTTCTTCTGCCACGAAGTCCCCTCGACGAAGCCTGCCCAGCCGATGTAGACAGCCGCCTCGGTCCAGGTCCCGTCAGGGTTCTTCTCCATCGTCACGGGGTAGCCCTGGTGCTGTATCTGCCGGGCGATGTTCTGCCGGTCGTACATCACCATCGGCTGGTGCGACTTGAAGTGGGTGAACTTCGTGCTGTTCTCCAGCGTGAGGTTCCGGTTAATCCGGATTTCGCCACGCGAGTTGAGGTTGTACTGTGTGTACCTTTCCCCACCGGCGCTGTATATGCCGTCCTGGTTGAAGTAGCGCCCCGAGACGTAATACTTCGCCCTGTCGCTGCCACCGCTCACGCTCACGTTGTGTTCGGTAGAGTAGTTGAAGTCGCGGTAGATGATATCGAGCCAGTTCGTGTTGCCAAAGTACTCGTACTCGCCGTTGTCGTTCACCCGCACCTTGTCGAGTGTCGGGTCGGCATCGCGCTTCACCAGCTCGTTGTACCAGTCGGTGGAGTACTTGAACACGTTGTTGATGCCCGCAGGGATGGAGTTCTTCCCCTCCAGGTAGGCGGTGTACCAGCCGTCGGTCCACTGCAGTCCGTTCGAGACGATGCCGTCCTCCGTGCGCACCGTACGCCGGTGCAGCGACACGCTGCCGTTGTAGTTGACCCGAGCCTTGCCCGACTGGGCTTTCTTCGTCGTGATGAGCACCACGCCGAAGGCACCGCGTGCGCCGTAGATGGCTGCCGACGAGGCGTCCTTGAGCACCGACACACTCTCCACGTCAGAGGGGCTCACCGAGTTCAGGTCGCCCTCCACCCCGTCGATGAGGATGAGCGCGCTTCCGCCCGCCCCGATGCTGCCCGTACCACGGATGTTGATGGAGGGGTTGCGCGACGGCTTGCCGTCGGAGAACGTCACGTTCAGTCCCGGCATCAGGCCCTGCAGCGAGCGGGACACGTTGCTGTTGGCACGCTCCGCTATCTGCTTGCTGTCGATTTGCTCTACGGCGCCCACCAGGTTTGCCTTCTTCGCTGTTCCGTAACCCACGACGACGACCTCGTCGAGCAGCTGGTCGTCCTCCTTCAGGACGATTTGCATCTGCTGTCCGTCCGACACTTCGATTTCCTGGTTGGAGTAGCCGATGTAGCTCAGCACAAGCGTCTTCCCCTGTTCCACATTGAGTGTGAAGCGGCCGTTGATGTCCGTCACTACCCCCTTGTTCTCGCCCTTGATGCGTACGGCAACGCCTGTGAGCGGTTGGCCCTGGGCATCCACCACCGTCCCCTCGAACGGGACGACGGCAGCCCATGCCGTGGCAGCCGAGCAGGCCACCAGCAGGCTCACGAGGCTGCGTCTGCAGCGCAGCAAAGGCCTGCCTGTTATCCTTGTCTGTCTAGTTTCCATAAGTGCATGTTCAGATTAGTTGACGAGTTTCCCGCCCGACGGGTTCACAGACGGAGCGTCTGCGTGTACACCTCGCCGAAGCGGTTGGTCAGTTCCACACGGATTTCCTTCGCACCGTCCGACGGCATGAGGCGGAACAGGTGTCCCGTCTTCGGAGCCTTCGCACGGTTCTTCAGCTGCGCGGCACGCTCCTCGTCCGAGTCGATGAAACGCTCCATGTCGCCCATGGGCTTCCCGTCCTCGTACCACACCACGCGGCAGGCACTGTCCCAGTCCCAGACGTTGGCGACCACGAAGCTGCTCTGCGTCGTGAACTCGCCCCGGTTGTACAGGCGGAACTGGTAGCCGAAGTCGCGGCGGGTACCCTTGTAGTGCCACTTCAGCCGGTCGCCGTCGACATCGACCACCATGTAGCCGTTCGGTGCGCCGCACTGGTTCACCCAGCCTGCCCACCAGGCACCGCAGGCAGCCCCGATGTTGTGCTCATAGAGCGTCGGGCTGACCTCGTTGTTCTGCAGGAAGTGGGTGTGCCCGCAGAAGACATGCACGTTGTAGCCCTCCAGCACCTCCTTCAGCGCGGAGGCATTGCGGATGTTCCCGCCCGGCTCCACGGTGTTCCAGGAAGCCGCGTGCATGTTCAGGATGACGAGGCTGCCTTCGGGCACATGGCTCAGGTCCTTCTTCAGCCACGCCAGCTGCGCCCCGGTGAGTGCTTCGATATACTTCTTGTTGCTTACGTAGTTGATGTTCTTCATGGTCACGATGTGCGCTTTGCCCACGTTGAAGGAGTAGTCCGTCGGGCCGAAGTAGCTGTGGTAGACCATTTCCCCATAGACCGGCGTCCCCGCCTCCATGTTGTGCAGGTCCTGGTAGCGCAGGTCGAAGTCATGGTTGCCGATGCACTGGAAGAAGGTCGCCCCCGTGTTCCGCAACGACTCCTTGTACTCGGGGTACAGCCCCATGTTGTCGAACACCAGGTCGCCGAGCGTCATGCCCACCACCTCGCGGCTCTGCTTCAGCGAGTCGATGGTCTCCTTCAGGTCCACGACTGCCTCCTGACGCCAGCGCTTCATCTCGCGTGCGTTGCGCACCTGCGGGTCGGACACGGCGATGTAGTAGAAGCGGTCCGACGCCTCCTTGCGCCGTTCCAGCCTGAAGTCGTGCCGGTTGCCGCCAGCCGCCAGCTGACCCACGGACACATAGAAGCCGTCCGCCAGTCCTTCCCGCTGCGGCAGTCGGTAAGCCGACGGCGTGGAGATGCTCACGAACTTGCTCACGGTGGTGTCCGAGTCGAGCGACCAGGCGCCCTTGCCGTCGGTCCGGGTGAAACGGACCCCGTCGTTGACCACCACCCCGGCTATGCCCTTACCGTTCTCGTCGAGGACTTTTCCGGAAAAACTCAAAACAGAATGCTGCGCCGCAGCGCTCAGGCAGAGTGCCCACAAGGCGACTCCGAATGCCCCTAATCTAGCTGACTTTTGATACATATATAGAATAGTTTTAGGAATATTTCAGAAAACCGCTGCAAAGTACGTCCTTCCCCGTTACAGCACCGTGACGCCCCTGTGACAATCCCGTTTCCATCCTGTTACACCCCCGTGACGGCAGTCCCCGTGCCTGTCCTCCGGTGTCGGGGCGGAGCGTGGCTCGCGGTTTGTCATTCTATCGCTGTTTCAGCCGTTTTGGTGTCACTTTTTCCCGATTCGGGGTTTTCAGCTGACGCGTACTTTCGTCATTTCGTCCCTTCCAGCGCGCAGTTGAATACACTTTTTAAGACACGGACGTCCGGACAGGCTCCAATTTTTATTCCGTTAACACAAAAACGGAGCTTCGAACCCCTTCGCACGGTCGTTCCAACCCGTTTTCACTTTCGTACGGACGCGTCCGTACCACCGTACCGACCCATCCGCACCGTCGTACGGACGCGTCCGCACGAAAAAAGGCCTCGGTTTTGTCTGTTTTCTTTACCTGTTTTCATTTTCAGACGGACGGAGCCTTCCGTTTGTCACCTGTCTTCCTGACGTCCGAACGGACGGTTCCGACAACGTCCCGTCAGCTGAACGCCCCTTCCGCTGAACAAAAGAAAGCGGAACGACGGGAAAGGCGACAACCTGCTTTTTGCGAATCGCGCGAGAAGGGCCTTCCCGGTCACCAATCCGTATTTTGGCGCAAGGAAGCCCCTTCACGGGCGCTTCGTTTGACATTTTGACATTCTGACACCGACGCCCGTACGGACCGAAGGCATCCTGCCGCCCCACATTCGCCGCCGGCATATCTTGCTGAAAGAGAAAGTTTGCCTATATTTGCAGGTCCTCCGGACACACGCGCGGGACCGTCGGCTGACGGCACCGACGCACACCCGCCGGCGAGGCGGAGAACCGACAACAAATCAAAACACTATAAAATGACAAACGAACTGTTTTCAACCCTCCCTTACAAAGTTGCTGACATTTCACTGGCGGAATTCGGACGTCAGGAAATCGACATGGCTGAGAAAGAAATGCCCGGACTGATGGCTCTGCGCGAAAAATACGGCGAGACGAAGCCGCTCAAAGGTGCCCGCGTGATGGGCTCGCTGCACATGACCATCCAGACCGCCGTGCTCATCAAGACGCTCGTCGCCCTGGGTGCCGAGGTACGCTGGGCGTCCTGCAACATCTACTCCACGCAGGACCACGCCGCGGCTGCCATCGCCGAGATGGGCGTGCCCGTGTTTGCATGGAAAGGCGAGACGCTCGCCGACTACTGGTGGTGTACGCTCCAGGCGATGAACTTCCCCGGCGGCAAGGGTCCGAACATGATTGTCGACGACGGCGGCGACGCCACCCTGCTCATCCACAAGGGTGTGGAGGCGGAGAAGGATGCGTCGGTGCTCGATGCCGACGTGCACGCCGAGGACGAGATCGAGCTGCTCGCCCTCCTGCGCCGGGTGCTCGACCAGCGCAAAGGTTACTGGCAGGCTGTGGCTGCCGAAGTGCGCGGCGTGTCGGAAGAGACCACCACGGGCGTACACCGACTCTACCAGATGAAGGAGGAGGGCAAGCTGCTCTTCCCCGCATTCAACGTCAACGACTCGGTGACGAAGAGCAAGTTTGACAACCTCTACGGCTGCCGCGAGTCGCTCGCCGACGGCATCAAGCGCGCCACCGACGTGATGATTGCCGGCAAGGTGGTGGTCGTCGCAGGCTACGGCGATGTGGGCAAGGGCTGCGCGCACTCCATGCGCTCCTATGGCGCCCGTGTGCTCGTGACGGAAATCGACCCCATCTGCGCCCTTCAGGCAGCCATGGAAGGCTTCCAGGTCGTGACGATGGAGGAGGCATGCACGCAGGGCAACATCTTCGTCACCACGACGGGGAACATCGACATCATCCGCATCGAACACCTGGAGCAGATGCCCGACCAGGCCATCGTCTGCAACATAGGGCACTTCGACAATGAGATTCAGGTCGACGCGCTCAAGCACTACCCCGGCATCCGCCGCGTGAACGTGAAGCCGCAGGTTGACCGCTATTACTTCCCGGACGGGCACTCCGTCATCCTGCTCGCCGACGGCCGTCTGGTGAACCTGGGCTGCGCGACGGGACACCCCTCGTTCGTGATGAGCAACTCGTTCACCAACCAGACGCTGGCACAAATCGAGCTGTTCAACCAGCCGTACCCCATCGACGTCTACCGTCTGCCGAAGAAGCTCGACGAGGAGGTGGCACGGCTCCACCTGGAGCGCATCGGCGTCCACCTGAGCCGGCTCACCCCGGAGCAGGCTGCCTACATCGGCGTCTCCGTGGACGGTCCCTACAAAGCAGAACATTACAGATACTAACCCTCCTTTTATGAACAAGCACTTCAAACTGATTTTGCCCGATGTCATCGCGGTGGTTGCCTTCGTGGTGCTCTCGCTCGCCTACTTCTTCCCGGCGGTGCTCGAGGGACGCGTACTGGCACAGCACGACGCGGTGGCAGGCATCGGCGCGGGCATCGAGATGCAAGAGTATCAACAGCGTACGGGCGAGCGCACCCGTTGGACCAACGTGCTCTTCGGCGGCATGCCTACCTATCAGATGGCGCCGAGCTACGACTCGACGGACCTGCTGAAGACCGTCGGGGACGTCTATCACCTCTATCTTCCGGGCAGCGTGTGGCTGGTGTTCATCATGCTGCTCGGGTTCTACATCCTGCTGCGCGCCTTTGACTTCCGCGTATGGATGGCCGCCCTCGGCGCCGTGCTGTGGGCGTTCTCGTCCTACTTCTTCATCATCATTGCGGCAGGCCACATCTGGAAGTTCGTCACCCTCGCCTACATCCCGCCGACGATAGCGGGCGTCGTGCTCGCCTACCGCGGCAAGTACTTGTGGGGAGGCATCGTCACGGCGTTCTTCCTCGCTCTGCAAATCCTCTCGAACCACATCCAGATGAGCTACTACTTCGGCTTCGTCATGCTCTTCATGGCGATAGCCTACGGCGTGGATGCCTGGCGGAAGGGGGAGATGCCGCGCTTCGTCAAGGCGACGTGCACGCTGCTGGTGGCAGCTGCCATCGGTGCCTGTGTGAACCTGTCGAACCTCTACCACACCTGGCAGTACAGCAAGGAGTCCATGCGCGGCAAGAGCGAACTGGTGAAAGCGGACAGCGGAAACCAGACGGACAGCGGACTGGAACGCGACTACATCACTGCCTGGAGCTACGGCATCGGCGAGACCTGGTCCCTCCTGGTGCCGAACGTGAAGGGCGGCGCGAGCAACCGCGGCGACAAGCCCATGCTGATGAGCGACAATGCCACGGCAATGGCAAAGGCGGACCCGCAGTTCAGCTCGCTCTACAGTCAGCTGACGCAGTACTGGGGCGAGCAACCGGGTACCTCGGGCCCCGTCTACGTGGGGGCGTTCGTGCTGATGCTCTTCGTGCTGGGCTGCTTCATCGTGAAGGGCCCGATGAAGTGGGCGCTGCTGGCAGCCACGGTATTGTCGGTGCTCCTGTCGTGGGGAAAGAACTTCATGGGCTTCACCGACTTCTTCATCGACTACGTGCCGATGTATGCCAAGTTCCGTACGGTAGCATCCATCCTCGTGATAGCGGAGTTCACCATCCCGCTGCTTGCCATGATGGCGCTGCGTGAGGTGCTCTCGCGTCCGCAGGTCCTCCGCGAGCACCGGAAGGCGTTCGTGGGCAGCTTCCTGCTGACGGGCGGTGTCGCCTTCCTCTTTGCCGTGGCGCCGAAGGTGTGCTTCTCGTCGTTTATCTCTTCGATGGAGATGGGCGCGCTGCAGAACGGACTTCCGTCTCAGTACCTCACCGCGGTGCTGACGAACCTGACGGACATGCGCGTGGCAATGTTCACCGCCGATGCGTGGCGCAGCTTCTTCGTGGTGCTTGCCGGCACGCTGCTCATCGCCTTCTTCGCGTTGGGCAGGCTGAAGGCGAAGACGACCCTGGTGCTGGTCGGCGTGCTCTGCCTCGTGGACCTCTGGTCAGTGAACAAGCGCTACCTGTGCGACGAGATGTATGTCGAGCCCCGGGAGGTGTCACACAGCAAGCTGTTCAGCCCGTCAGCCGCCGACAAGGTCATCCTCAGCGACAAGTCGCTGGACTACCGTGTGCTCAACCTTGCGTCGAACACCTTCAACGAGAACGAGACTTCCTACTACCACAAGAGCGTGGGCGGATATAACGCCGCGAAGCTGCGCCGCTACCAGGAGATGATCGAGGAGCACATCGCCCCCGAGATGCAGGCTCTCTATAAAGAGGTAGCGACCGCCGGCGGCGACATGACGCAGGTGAACAACTCGCTGTTCCCGGTCATCAACATGCTCAACACGCGCTGGTTCATCCTTCCTGCCGCCGACGGGACGACCGTCCCCCTGCAGAACCCTTATGCCTTAGGCAACGCATGGTTCGTCAGCGAGGTGCAGGAGGTGGCGAATGCCAACGAGGAGATTGAGGCGCTCCACCACATCAACCCCCGTCATACGGCAGTGGTGGACAAGCGTTTCGCATCTGCCGTCGGACAGGCACAGCCCGTCGACTCCACCTGTACGGTGACGATGAAGTCCTATGACGCCAATCGCTTGACCTACGAAGTGAACTCTCCGAAGGGCGGCGTGGTGGTCTTCGCCGAGGTGTACTATCCAGGTTGGCAGGCCTTCATCGACGGCGAGGAGGTGGCAGTCGGACGCGCCGACTACATCCTGCGTGCGCTCCAGGTGCCCGCCGGACGCCACGAGCTGGTGATGACGTTCGACCCGGTTTCGCTGCACACGACAGAGACCATCGCCTACATTGCCCTCGCCCTCCTGCTGCTGGGCATCGTGGCAGGCATCGTGCTGCACGTGCGACGCGGAAAGCGTGAGTGATGCGCAAGCCCCCGTCTGAGAGCAAACGAGCCTCTGCCGAAGGTCGGCAGGGGCTCGTTTGGTGTTGGGGTGGGAGGAAAGTGACGGGGCATCCTGCCGACGAGGCGGAAGGGATGTACCCGTTTTTTCGTATCTTTGCCCCCAGCTTATGATTTGAATCTCATGGACAGCACGGAAAAGTTTATGGTGGAACTGTTGAAAGAGGGCGACGAACGTGCCTACAGGTATCTGTACGACCGCCACTACCCCATCTTGTGCCACGTGGCGGCGCAATATGTAGGCGATGACTTCCTGGCGGAAACCATCGTGAGCGACGTGATATTCCACCTTTGGGAGATAAGAGAGCGCCTGTCCATCGAGAGCTCGCTGCGCAGCTTTCTGGTGCAGAGCGTGCGCAACCGCTGTCTCGACTACCTCCGTTCTCAGCAGGTGGAGCGTGAACAGTCCGTTCCGGGAGCAGGGGGCATCGAGGCACTGCCCGTCGTCCGTTACCTGAAAAGCGATGACAGCCCGTTGGGCAAGCTGCTGGAAGAGGAACTGGAGGAGCGGATCCATGCAGCCATCCGCCAGCTCCCCGAGGAGTGCCGGAAAGTGTTCCGCCTGAGCCGCTTCGAAGGGAAAAGAAACGAAGAGATTGCCCAGGAGCTGGGCATCTCAGTCAACACGGTAAAATATCACATCAAACGTGCCCTCGCACTGCTGCATGAGGACTTGCGGGAGTATCTGTCACTGGCTGTCCTCCTCCTTCTGCACAACGGAATGCATTGAGAGGCACAACTTTCTCACTTTTTTTGCCTCCGTCCTTCATTTTTCTGCATTGCCGGCTACCCGCCGGCTTCTTTTTTTCGTCTTATGCTTAGAACCCTCTAAACATGGAAACAACCAACGAACACATCGACGACCTCATCATCCGCCTGCTCTGCGGCGAACTGGATCCGGAAGGACGGCAAGAGCTGGAGTCCTGGGCTTCGGCAGACGCAGCGAATGCCAAGTATCTGCACCAACGACAGGAGCTGTGGTTCTCCGCCACCCGTCCCGAGGAATTGCGCAAGTATGACAAGGAGGCTGCCTATGCAGTCTTCCTCCGCCGGATAAACCGAAAGCGGACGTCCGCCAACCGTCACTTCCTTGCCGGACGGCAGACACTGCGACGGTGGACAGGCTATGCGGCAGGGATACTCCTGCTCTGTCTGGCAGGCGGCATCGGCTACTACGCCGGACAGAAACATCTCTTGTCCGCCTTTGCCGACATCACCATCGAGGTTCCCCAAGACTCGCGGACGCGGACCTCCCTCCCCGACGGAACTGTTGTCTGGCTCAATGCCGGCTCCCGGCTCGCCTATTCACAGGGATTCGGAGTAAAAGACCGCAACGTCCGGCTGGAAGGTGAAGGCTTCTTCGAGGTAGAGAAGAACGAACAGTTGCCCTTCTGCGTACACACCTCCTCCGTCTGTGTCCAGGACCTTGGAACGGCTTTCAACTTCCGCGACTATCCCGACGACAAGGAGGCTGAAGTCATCCTCGCCGAAGGTTGCATCCGTCTGGAAAATCTCGTCCGCAAGGGCTCTCCCGAACTGATGAAACCGGGCGACCGGATTGTAGTCGATAAACGTACGGGCGCACTCGTTCGCGACACCTACGACGCTAACCTCGCCAACCAATGGACAGGCGGCAGACTCATTTTCGACGGAGAGTCCATCGAGACCATTGCGCGGAAAATCGAGCAGTGCTACCACGTCAGTGTGACACTCGCCTCGAAGGGATTGGAGGACTGCCATTTCTACGGCACCTTTATCCGCATGGAGAACTCCCTGACAGAAGTCCTTGACGCGCTTGCCGCCACGGGGAAAGTCCGCTATCGGATTGAGGGACGCCGCGTGACACTTTATTCGAATTAACCTCATGTAAAACCATACCTTAAAGACCATGAAACCAACAACTACCGATTGACCGCGAGCCCTCCCTAAAAGGGGAAGGCAAAACCGCCACTGCGACACGGGCTGGTGTCTGTGTCGTCATCCTGTTATTTATCCTAACCTTTATTCGTTTCAAGATGAACTTTAGCAGAACATTTCTCGTAGCCGCCCTCCTGTCGTGCCACCTCGTGACCCATGCACAGGAGCTCAGCCTCAGGCTACACAACGTTTCAGTGAAACAGGCAATGACCGAACTGGAACATAAGAGTGGGTATTCCTTCGTCTACGAAGGCTCTGACGTCAACACGTCGGAGGTGGTCACCGTCAATGCCTCTACATTGACGGAAGCCGTCAGTCAGATTCTTGCCGGACAACGGCTCCACTTCGAAATCAAAGGCAAGAAAGTCATAATCTCCAGAGCAGACCGACAGAAGACCGTCGGGAAGGGTGACCGCCGGCGTATCACAGGGCTCATCACCGACGAACAGGGCGAACCCATCATCGGAGCGACCGTCAAGGAGCAGGGTACCGGCAACGGAACCATCTCTGACTTGGAAGGACGGTTCTCGCTCGAAGCTGACAGTGAAGGAGTCCTGCAAGTGAGCTATGTGGGCTTCGCTACACAGGAGCTACCGGTCAGTGGGCGTCGGGACTTCCGTATCACCCTCCGGGAAGACAACAAGGTGCTCAGCGAAGTGGTCGTCATCGGCTACGGCACGCAACGCAAGGGCGATGTGACCAGTTCTGTGGGCAGCGTGAAGAGCGAAGACTTCATCACAGGGGCCGTCAATGATGCAGGACAACTCATCCAGGGAAAGATTGCCGGCTTGAGCATCACCAACCCCAGTGGTAACCCCGTCGGCAAGACGGAAATCTCCCTGCGCGGCAACACGACCATCCTGGGAGCGTCGACTAATCCGCTTATCCTCATTGACGGTGTTCCGGGAGACTTCAACACGGTCGCCCCGGAAGACATCGAAAGCATCGATGTGCTCAAGGACGGCTCCGCAGCTGCCATCTACGGCTCACGCGGTACCAACGGTGTGGTCATGATCACCACCAAGAAAGCCAAAGGCGACAACATTAACGAAGTGCAGTATAGCGGCTATCTGAGCCTGTCGCACATAGCCAAGAAACCCGACTTCTGCAACGCCGCCGACTATCGTCAGCAAATAGCCGACGGACTCCGCGACGCCTCGTGGGACTTGGGAGCAAGCACCGACTGGATGGATGAGGTCCTGCGCACCGGGCTGAGCCACGTGCACAACCTATCCTTCAAGGGAGGCAACTCGCAGACCAACTACATATTCAACCTGAACTACCGCCAGCTCCAGGGCATCTTCAAGCGCTCCGACAAAGAAGAGTTCCAAGGGCGCGCCGAAGTGAACCACTCCATGTTCGACAACAGGCTGAAGTTCAACTTCCAGCTTCTCGCCAACAAGACAGGATACACTGCTACTGCCGACGGTGGCAGTTTCAACACCTACATCTGGCGTCAAGCCATGATACACAACCCGACGGAACCTGTCAAGAACGAGGACGGTACGTGGTATGAAAACACCGGCATCTTCAACTACGACAATCCGGTGTCCCGCATCTACGAGTGCGACGGCACACAGGATATCGCCCAGCTGCGGGTGAACGCCAACGTCACCTTCAACCCTATCCGTGAACTGACGCTTAACGCACTCCTCTCCTACGACCGCAGCACACAGGATGGAGGCTACTACGAGACGAAGCAGCACATTTCGAACATACGCGACGGCATGAACGGCTACGCCACGACGGGCAGCTCGGCTTCCATGACCAAACTGATGGAACTGACTGCACAGTTCCACAAGACCTTCGGCAACCACACGGTGCAGGCACTTGTCGGCTACAGCTACCAGGAAGGAAGCTACAGCAACCAGTACGAGCGCAACTATAACTTCCCGACGGACCTCTTCAGCTGGCACAACATCGGCATCGGTCAGGCACTGAAAGAGGGCAAGGGAACAGAATACAGCTACTACCTCAAGACCAATCTCATCGGCTTCTTCGCCCGCATCAACTACAACTACAAGGATCGCTATCTCCTCATGGCAAGCCTGCGGCACGAGGCTGCCAGCCAACTGGCGGGAACGGACAGACCCTGGGGCAACTTCCCCTCCATCTCATTGGGATGGCGCATCACACAGGAACCCTTCATGAGGGGACAGAAAGTGTTCGACGACATCAAGCTCCGTGCCGGCTATGGTGTGACGGGGTCACAGCCCAGCCAATCATTCCTGGGTGTTCCCCTGCTGGGCTATGGCGACTACTACCTCTACAACGGACAATGGATACGTGCCCTGCAACCGACACAGAACTCCAACAGCAAACTAAAGTGGGAGGAGAAGCATGAGTATGACGTCGGAGTAGACTTCAGCGTGCTCAACTACCGTCTCAATGCGTCTGTAGACTACTACTACCGCCTCATCAAGGGACTGCTCTACGACTACACCGTCCCCTCGCCTCCCAACCTCTACACCACCACACGCGCCAATGTGGGTGAGATGAGCAATGCCGGACTGGAGCTCATGGTCAATGCAATTCCCTTCCGCACAAAGGACTTCGAGTGGAACTCCACACTCACCTTCTCCACCAACTCCAACAAACTGAAAAGCCTCTCGAACGACCTCTACCAAACCTCCTCTGACTACTTCATGGCAGGATGGATTGAGGAACCGGTCAAGACGGAATCACACATCGTCCGCATCGGACACCAGGTGGGCGACATGTACGGCTTCAAGGTGGTCGATGTCGACGAAGAAGGCAAGTGGATTTACGAGGACCGGAACGGAGCGCTGGTAGGCTACGACGACTTCAGCCGTGCGTTTGAAGACAAGCAGATTATCGGTAATGGCATCCCCAAGTGGCACCTAGGATTCAACAACCAGTTCCGCTACAAGCACTGGGACCTCGCTATCAACATGCGCGGAGCCTTCGGCTTCCAGATTATCAATGGCTCACGCATGTTCTATGAGAACCGCAGTCGTCAGGACTGGAACCGCCTGCGTTCTGCCTACAAGCCCGTCTACGGCAAAGTCGTCCTCAACAGTCTCTGTTCTGAAGAGTTCAACAGCTACTATGTGGAGGACGGTGACTACTGGAAGATAGACAACATCACCCTGGGCTACACATTCGGGCAACTGGGCAAGTACATCAAGTCGCTACGACTCTACGGTTCCGTCAACAATGCACTGACCATCACAGGCTACGAAGGGATAGACCCGGAAGTGTCGTCATCCGGACTGGCACCGGGGTATGACAACCGAGACACGTATCCCCACACCCGTGCCTTCACCTTCGGTCTCAATGTAACCTTCTAATCTCAACGAATTGAACAATGAAAAGCAATATACCTTATCTAAGCATGCTGGGAGCCGCACTCCTCATGAGCGCAGGGTCCTGCACCGAGCTGGAAGAGACCAACTACACCAACGTGGTTGCCGACGGCTTCCAACCGACCGACGAGGATGCCGCTTCACTGCTGGCGTCCGCCTACGTCTCCTGGAGAAAGACTTTCCTGCAATGGAATGGAGTAGCAAGGGCGCAAATGCTCTCGACCGACGAGGACGTTATCCCTGCCCGGCCCAACGGATGGGTCGACGGCGGTGTCTATAAACGCATGCACCAGCACAAGTGGACCAGTGAAGACGATATCCCGTTGCAGTCGTGGGTACGTACTTATGACGGAATCAACGCCTGCAACCGCGTGCTCTATCAGCTCGAGTCAGGACAAGTACGGCTCGGCGAGCGCGAGACAGCCATCATCTCAGAGCTGAAAGTCCTACGCGCCTCATACTACTATGTCCTCGACGACCTCTTCGGCAACGTACCCATCATCACGAAGTTCGATGTGCCTGAAGGCTTCCTGCCCGACCAAAACAGCCGCAAAGAAGTCTACGAGTTCATTGTCAAAGAGCTCACTGAGAATATCCCCAACCTCTCGGAGGCGACCAACAGTGAATACTACGGACGCTTCAACAAGTGGGCGGCATACACCCTGCTCGCCAAGATGTATCTCAACTCCGAGGTCTTCTCAGACGGTGCACACCGAGACTACGACAAATGTATCGAAGCCTGTGACCGTGTCATCAACTGCGGCAAGTATGAGCTGGAGAATACACGCAAGAATGTCTTCGCCACCCACAACGAGAACTCCAAAGAAATCATCTTCGCACTGCCCTTTGACGAGACGTATGTCACTGACTGGAACGCCTTCGATTTCCATCTCTACAGCCTCCAGCCGGAGAACCAGGCCACGTATAACTTCAAGCAGACTCCCTGGGGAGGTGTCTGCGTACTGCCCCAATACATCGACACCTTTGACCCTGATGACAAACGGCTCGCCGATGACTTCATTGCCGGGCCACAATACGATGCCGCCGGCAACCCGCTGAAGTGCACAATGGGCAATCTCGTAGGAAAGCCGCTCGTGTATGTCAACAAGGTGACCAGCATCGACGCATCAGAGGAGAACCAAGGACTGCGTTGGGGAAAGTTCGAGTATGCACAGGGCATCACCAACCGGCTGAGCAATGACTTTCCGTTACTGCGCTATGCCGACGTCTGCCTGATGAAAGCAGAGGCACTGCTCCGCACCGGACATGCCGACGAGGCTGCCAAGCTGGTCACCCTGGTGCGTGAACGTAACTTCCGTTCGCATCCGGAGAAAGCCGTGGTCACGGGTAGCCAGCTGACAGGCAACAGCTGCTATGACTACGGGCGGCGCGACAACATCGCCGCCACACACGACAATGCCGTCATCCAGTATGGCAGAATGCTCGACGAACTGGGTTGGGAATTCTCACAGGAAGGACGCCGCCGGCAAGACATGGTCCGCTTCGGGGTCTTCACCACACGGGCATGGTTCTCACACGATGCAAGTGACGCAACGAAGAATCTCTACCCCATCCCGAACAAACAGATTCTGACCAACGGCAAGCTGAAACAGAACCCTGGCTATTAACTCATCCGGCGTGCCGCTCCCACTGCAACAGGAACGGCACGCCTTCCTACTTAAAACTTACACACCCATGAAACTCCGAAACATCTGTTTTTTACTGGCGTGGCTTTGTGCCGTACTTCCGCTGCAAGCCCGTACGGACAAGGCTATCACCCGCCAGGTGGGCGATGTGAACATCGTCCTTCAATTCTACACACCCTCCATCGTGAGGGTTGTCAAATATCCGGGCGCAGACCGCCAACCCGACAAGCAGAGCTACTCCGTGATTCTGAAGCCCAACGCCGGTCAGGTCACGTCCGCTGAAGACAACGGGCGACTGACACTATCAACACACGACTTACAGGTACAACTCGACTTGGGCACCGGCATCGTCGGCTTTTACACCGCCTCGGGCAACCTGCTCATGCAGGAGAAAGCCTGCTCCTTCACCAAACGGCACGGTGACAACGACGAAGGGAAGTACCGGCTCAGCCAGACGTGGCAAGTCGCTCCCGACGAACTGCTCTACGGACTGGGGCAGCTGCGCGACACCTGCATGGTGCAACGCGGACGGCACATCGACATCTGGAACCACAACACCTACATCTCTATCCCCTACATCACCAGTGAGAAGGGATGGGGGCTCTACTGGGACAACCCCGGCAAGAGCTACTATGATGACAATGCCGAAGGCACCACCTTCACCTCCGAAGTAGGGCTGTGCAGCGACTACTATTTTATCTACCGCGACGGCACACAGGATGGTGTCATCGCCTCCATCCGCGAGCTCACGGGACAGGCAACCTTGTTTCCTCTATGGACCATGGGGTACTGGCAGTGTCGCGAACGCTACAAGACCAGCGACGAACTGGCAGAGGTACTGGACAACTACCGCCGGCTGCAAATTCCCCTCGACGGTATCGTTCAGGACTGGCAATACTGGGGATGCGACTCCAACTGGAACGCCATGCGCTTCATGAACCCGTACTATATTAACAAGGTGGGTGACCCGGCGTGGGACAAGTACCTGCCCAACGACATGCGTACGCTCACGCCCAAGCAGCCACGACTCAAATCGCCCGGTGAAATGGTCAACTACGTACACAGCAACCACGCCCACCTCATGATTACCATCTGGCCGGACTTCGGACCGTGGACGGAGCCTTATGCCGAACTGAAGGAAATCGGCGCTCTACTCCCCTTCGACACATGGCCGCGCAACGCCGGTGTCCTCGTAGCGGACGTCTTCAACCCGAAAGCACGGGACATCTACTGGAAACACCTCACCAATCTCTATCGCATGAGCTTCGATGCCTGGTGGACCGACTCCACCGAACCGGACCACTTCGAGAAGCCCGGCGACGACGACTACATGACACACGACGGCACATGGCGCAGCGTGAAAAATGCCTTCTCGCTGGTGCACAACCGGGGCATCTATGAGCACCAACGCGCCATGAAGGGAAACACGAAACGCTCCGTGCAGATGACACGCAGCGGCGCCTTCGGGCTGCAGCACTACGGGACCTTCTCCTGGAGCGGAGACATCCTCGCCTCGTGGCAGGAGATGAAGCAGCAGGTGCCCTCCGGGCTGAACTATTCGCTTTGCGGCATTCCCTTTTGGAATACGGACTTGGGCGGCTTCTTCTACTGGGAGTTCGAACAGGACCCGAAGAACCCTGCCTTGCAGGAATTGCAGACGCGATGGATGGAGTGGGGAACCTTCATGCCCCTGATGCGCAACCACTGCTCGTCGCCCATGGTCAGTGAACTCTATCTCTTCGGAAAGGAGGGAGACTGGGCATACGACGCCATGAAGAAATTCATCCGCCTGCGCTATCGCCTGCTGCCCTACATCTACAGCAACGCAGGAGCTGCCGTGCAACACAGCAACACCCTTATGCGTGCCCTTGTCATGGACTATGCACACGACCGCAAGGCAGCCACCCGCAACGATGAATATCTGTTCGGACGCAACCTCCTCGTCAAACCGGTCACGGACCCGATGTATACCTGGAAGGACGACAACAAGCGCGGACACCTCATCTACCCGGATGTCAAACAGGCAGCAGCTCCCGTCGAAGTCTATCTGCCGGAAGGGAACGACTGGTATGACTTCTGGACCAACGAACGGCTGAATGGCGGACAGACCCTCCGGCGTCCGTGCCCCATCGACATCATGCCGGTGTATGTCAAGGCGGGAAGCATCCTGCCGTGGGGACCGGACGTGCAGTATGCGTCGGAGAAACCTTGGGATGACCTGGAGATACGCGTCTACCCGGGAGCTGACGGCACCTTCACCCTCTACGAGGACGAGGGCGACAACTATAACTATGAGAAGGGAGCCTTCACCGAGATCACCTTCAACTGGAAGGACGCAACCAGAGAACTCACCATCGGCACACGGCAGGGAGCCTTCAAGGGCATGCTGAAGAACCGCCGCTTCCACATTGTCGTGATGGAAGAGAACGGCGCGACCCGGCAAGCCGACTACGACGGCACCCTCCTACGCCTCTCACTCTAACCTCAATCTTATCATACAAGAAAGCCGCCCCACTCCCCCGTCAGGGGAAGCCGGGACGGCTTTTCTTATCAATTTAAAGAGAGGATATGAACTGTCCGTTATTTCGCTACGGCCTCGCCGACTACCTCGAACTCGTCGATGAGCAGTGTGCTGCCGCCTGCCCCCTTGAAGAGGTCGCCTTCCTTGCTGGATGAGCAGACGATGGCGAGCTTGTACTTCTTGGCAGGGTCATAGGTCTTGCCTTCGAGCCAGGTGAAGGGGATATCGAACGATGTCCAGGCTGCCTTTGCCGTACCGTCGGACAGAGCAGCTACTGCGACGCGCTTGTCAGAGTTGTTGATGTCGTGACCTGTCAACGTGAAGTCATCGGTCTCAGCTTCGTAGAGCACTGCCTGGATGGCGCACTCGTCGGTCTGGTCCTTGGTGACGATGTTCTCCACGTCCGTGCCGTCAATGAATTTCTCACCCGGCGTGTACTTGTAGTAGCCCTTGAAGCGCAACGGCTTCTTGTCATAGGCGATGCCGAAGCGTGTACTGCTCAACTTGTCGGTTGTAGCCACCGACATGTCAAACCAGCCCGTGAACACCGAACCGGATGTGATGGCGGGCACCAGCGAGTTTGCCTGCGCACTTGTGTCCATCGTCACCAGACGGGCAGCGGCAGCACCTGCTACCTTGTCATCGGTCGACTTGTAGATAGGCATGTCGGTAACCCCGAAGAGCTTCAGCATGCCTGCGCCTTCGGCACTGGAGGCCAACTCATTCGTCGGTTTCGGTTTATCGTATGCGTTGCTCAAGAAGCTTCCTGCCACGCTTTCCCACTCGTCGAAGGAATACTTCAGCGATGCCATACGGGCGGGAGCCTTCACAACGTAGGTTGCCACGGTGCCGTTCTCCGCAACCACGGTGTAGGTCACGTCTTTGGAGAAGTCGGTGCCGTCGGCCTTGTAAGTTGCGCCGGCCGAAACCTCCACGGTGGCTTGCAGCGACTTCAGCTGCTCGTCGGTTGTAGACTCACTGACGCCGAACGTGATGGTATTGTCGTCATTGATGACCGGCTGCTGTGCCACGAACGAAGGATTGCCGGTGAAGGAGAATGCCGTCATCTTTGCCTCGCCACTCTCGTCGCCCGTCAGGCGTTCGCCGGTATAGGTCACGTTGATGGGAACCTGCATCCACAGGATGGTGAGCTTCGCCGTCACGGCACCATTGTCCACCGTACCTTCGGTCTCCACGGTGCAGTCGCCCACACCGCTACCCAAGGTCAGTCCCTGGTTGCCGGTGAAGGTGTACACGCCCTTGTCGTCAAGTGTCACCGTCAGGCTGTCGAGCTGGATGTCGCCCAAAGGCATTCCCTGGAAGGAGAAGTCAGTCAAGAGCAAATCAACGGCGTTGCCCTTGTTCTTCGTCACGGTGATGTTCTTCGGCTCGTCGACCACCAGGCTGTTTCCCATCATCTCCACGTTCAGCAAGCCTTTGTAGGTTCCGGCAACCTGCTCCTCAATGGGATAGGTCAAGCCCGGCACTTTCACCACATATTGCGTGGTCGTCTGACCGTCCTCTGAAACGACCTTGTAGGTCACTTCCTTCGAGAAGTCAGAACCGGAAGCCGTATAGGTGGCACCGGCGGAAACAACCACTGTCGGTACCAGCGTAGCCAGCTGTGCCTCGGTAGCCTGTTCGCTCACCGTGTACGTAATCGAGTTGTCACTGCCGATGACCGGTTGGGAGGTCACAATGGAGTTGGCAGCTACAGAGGGGTCAAAGGAGAAGCTGATCATCGCAGCCTCACTGCCCAGGATGGGATCGTCGTCGTCGCTACATGCTGCAAACGTAAAAACCGCACACAGCATCAGGAGCATGGTCTTGAAAAAATCTTTCTTCATCGTCTTCGTTGTTTAATATTATATTCTTACCTTGCAGACCGTTTCGCACGGTCCGGAAAATCGCTGCAAAGTTCTTATAATTTTGCACGTACGCAAAGCCACATTATTCCGATTCTGTGTCCCATTCTTAAGATTACGACCCATGACCAACCACGAACTCCCCAAATTCGACCTCCCCATCGACTTTATCGTCACCGACGAAATACCCGTCGCACTGCTCCAGAACTACGCCCGCTTCCCGTGCAAGATAAAGGCGTGCCTCTTCATCCTGTGCACCCGGGGCGAGGTCCGCGCCACCGTGAACCTGACCCACCTGACCATCCGCACGGGGTCCTTTATCACCCTGCTGCCGGGCAGCTTCATCCAGGTCGAGTCCATCAGCAGCGACATCCATCTCTACGTGGTCGGCTACTCGTCGGAGTTCATGGCACGGTCGAACTACCTCAAGCTGGTCGTCGACGACTTCCACTCCATCCTCCAGCACCCCGCGCTCAGCTTGCCTCCGCGCATCACACGGCTCTACGAGCAGGCCTACCGTCTGCTGATGCGCACTGCCGCCATCGGCCGCATCGAGAACGACCGCGAGGTGCTCACCCCGCTGCTCTCGCTGTCGCTGCAGACCTGCCTGCGCCTGTACCACCACTATGTGCCACGCTGGGACGGGGAGCTGACGCGCGACCAGGAGATTTGCCGCGAGTTCGTCGTCCTGCTGCTGCACCACTACGCCCGGGAGCACACCGTCGCCTTCTACGCCTCGGCGTGCGGAGTGACCCTCCCGCACTTCTGTTCCGCCATCAAGCGTGCCTCGGGACGCACCGCCCTCTCGCTCATCAACAACTTCCTGATCATGAACGCCAAGGAACTGCTCTCCACGAGCCGCAAGCCGGTCAAGGAGATTGCCTTCGAGCTGGGCTTCGTCAACCCCTCCCACTTCAACCGCTTCTTCCGCGAACACACCGGCATGACGCCGCAGACGTACCGGAACTCCTGAGGACGGACGCGGCGTCCGCCCATGAAAAATGGACAACCGGCAAGCCACCCCTGCCGGCTGCCGTCCGTGTGGGGAAACCGGCTGCTGCCGACCCCCGGCACACGACGACGTGCCGGCGTGAGAATGCCTTGTCAGTTGTCCATTCGTATCCGTCAGGGACGTCCGCCCCTGCTTACATCCGTTCGGGGACCTCGATGCCCAGCAGTCCCATGCCCAGGCGGACAATCTTGCCCACGTTCTCGGACAGGGCGAGGCGGAAGAGCTTCAGGTTCTCGTTTTCCTCGCGCAGGATGCTGAAGTCGTGGTAGAACTGGTTGTACTCCTTCACCAGGTCATAGCAGTAGTTGGCTATGATTGAGGGGTTGTAGTCGGTCCCTGCCTGGCGCACCACGCCGGCAAAGTCCGCCAGGAGCTGTATCAGCCCTTCCTCCTTCTCGCTCAGCTCCACGTTCTCCGGCAGACGGGCGGGGACGGTCAGTCCTGCCTCCGCGGCCTTGCGCAGGATGGAGCGGATGCGCGCGTACGTATATTGTATGAAGGGACCCGTGTTGCCGTTGAAGTCGATGGACTCCTTCGGGTTGAAGGTCATGTTCTTTCGTGCGTCCACCTTGAGGATGAAGTACTTCAGCGCACCCAGCCCGACGATGCGGGCGGTGTCGTCAGCCTCTTCACGCGACACCCCGTCGAGCTTGCCCAGCTCGGTGGACGTCTCGCGGGCGGTGGCTATCATCTCTGCCATCAGGTCGTCGGCGTCGACCACCGTACCCTCGCGGCTCTTCATCTTGCCCTCGGGCAGCTCGACCATGCCGTAGGAGAAGTGCACGAGGCCCTTGCCCCACTCGAAGCCCAGCTTGTCGAGCAGGATGGACAGCACCTGGAAGTGGTAGTTCTGCTCGTTGCCCACGACGTAAATCATCTTGTCGATGGGATAGTCGCGGAAGCGCAGCTTCGCCGTGCCGATGTCCTGGGTCATGTAGACCGACGTGCCGTCGGCACGCAGCAGCAGCTTCTGGTCCAGCCCTTCGGGCGTCAGGTCCGCCCACACGGAGCCGTCCTCCTTGCGGTAGAAGAGCCCCTTCTCCAGCCCTTCGAGCACCTTCTCCTTGCCCTCCAGGTAGGTCTCCGACTCGTAGTATATCTTGTCAAAGCCGACGCCCATCATGCGGTACGTCTCGTCGAAGCCGGCGTACACCCAACTGTTCATGCGCTTCCACAGGGCGCGCACCTCCGGGTCTCCGGCTTCCCACTTCACGAGCATCTCGCGTGCCTCCTTCATCAGAGGGGATGCCGCCTCGGCTTCCTCCTTGGTCATGCCCTTCTCCATCAGCTCAGCCACTTCCGCCTTGTAGTGCTTGTCGAACGCCACGTAGTAGTCGCCCACGAGGTGGTCGCCTTTCTTACCGGACGACTCGGGCGTCTCGCCGTTGCCGTACTTCAGCCAGGCAAGCATCGACTTGCAGATGTGTATGCCGCGGTCGTTGACGATGTTGGTCTTTACCACCCGGTTGCCATTGGCGGCGAGGATGTTCGCCAGCGCATTGCCCAGCAGGTTGTTGCGGACGTGCCCCAGGTGGAGGGGTTTGTTGGTGTTCGGCGACGAGTACTCGATCATGACCAGCGGCGAGCGGTCGGTCGCGTCCGTCAGTCCGTAACGTGCGTCCGCGTGGATGCTGTCGAGCAGCTCGACCCAGCATGCCGACGCTACCGTCAGGTTCAGGAAGCCCTTGATGACGTTGAATGCCGCCACGGCAGGCTCGTGCTCCTTCAGGTACGCACCAATCTCCTGTGCCGTCGCCTCGGGCGCCTTGCGGGAAATCTTCAGGAAGGGGAACACTACGAGGGTGAGATGCCCCTCAAACTCTTTCTTTGTCTTCTGCAGCTGCACCTGCGCGGGGGACACTTCCTGCCCGTAGAGTGCATGGATGGCCTCGATGACCGAAGCCCCTATTTTGTCTTCAATCTTCATAACGTATTGAATGCTTAGTTGCTTAGTTACTTCCTTATCGGCGGCAAAGATAGGAAGAAAAAACAATACCACAAGGCGGCGAATGCAGGGGCGACCTTTATCAATTGACAATTGACAAGGAACAATTGACAATTGCCCTTCGGCGTATGCCTGAATCCATCAGGCGGTGAATGTAGGGGCGACATAACACAATTGAAAGTCCGGTTTTAACATCACATTTCCCCGATTTGCCGTTTTCAGGTAACGCACATTTTCGCAAAATCGTCCCAATTAGAAAAA
>OLQD01000452.1_pt1 | contig 39455 bp, 24 predicted proteins | sample 1672841 | NCBI WGS metagenome assembly OLQD01 (sample SAMEA3136729, study PRJEB25190) | human gut metagenome | biome: human gut; feature: human-associated habitat; material: faeces | place: Austria | collected 2013 | reverse complement strand
CTGGCGCACCCCTTTTGAGGTCTTTTTCGGTGTTGCACTTGCTTGACAATCTACCATTGCCCCTTGACCCTTTTTGGGCTGCCCGGCTTGGGTGCGCTTCCCTGCTCCTTGGTTTATGCGGCTTTATGCCTTTGCCATCGCCCCATCCAAAATCTCCAGCCCCTGTTCCTCCTGGAACTGATTCGTATACAGCTGATAATAATACCCCCTGTTTCGCAATCAGCTGCTGATGCGTCCCATCTTCCGTAATCTTGCCATTCTGAATCACCAGAATCCGATCCGCCGAGCGAATCGTAGAGAGTCGATGCGCAATGATGAAGCTCGTCCGCCCCGCCAGCACCTTCTGAATCGCGTGCTGAATCAGCTGTTCCGTCTCCGTATCGACCGAGGACGTGGCTTCGTCCAGCACGAAAATAGACGGGTTCGTCAGAATCGCGCGGGCAAAGGAAATCAGCTGCTTCTGACCGGTGGAGAGGCGGTTGCCGCCCTCGCCGACGTCCGCCTGATAGCCATCCTTCATGTTGCGGATGAAGGGTTCCGCGCCGACCATGCGGGCGGCTTCCGCCACTTCCTCGTCGGTGGCATCGGGGCGGCCGTAGCGGATGTTATCCGCAACCGTGCCGGAGAAAAGGTGCGGCGACTGCAGGACGTAGCCGAGGTTGGACTGAAGCCACAGCTGACTGCGCGTGCGGTAATCCGCGCCGTCGATGAGGATTTTGCCCTCCGTCGGCTCATAGAAGCGGCAGACGAGGTTGACGATGGTGGACTTGCCGCTGCCGGTTTCGCCGACAAGGGCAATGGTCTGCCCGTGCTGGATGTGCAGGTTGAAGTGCTCCAGCACCTTTTCGCCCTCTTTGTAGCGGAAGGTGACATCCTCGAAGGCAATGTCGCCGATGAGCTTGGGCCAGTTTTCGGTTTTGGGGTGGAAATTGTCGCCGTATTGCGCCACCACTTCGGGAGAATCCACAATATCGGGTTCCGTTTCCAGCAGGCTGATGACGCGCTCCGCCGCCGCCTGTGCGGATTGCAGTTCCGCGAAGATGCGGGCAATATCGCGCACGGGCTGGAAGAAGCTGACGGTGTAGTTGATGAACATGGTCAGCGTGCCGACGGTCATGGCGACGCCGAAAACGTGCGTACCGCCGATGACGCTGTTGCCGCCCTGCCAGAGCGCATACGCCGTCGCCAAAGACCCCAGCGACACGACGATGGGCAGGAAGAGGTTCGACAGCGTCGCCGCGCGGATGGACGCGGAACGCATGGAGGCAGAAACCGTCTCGAATTCCTGGATGTTCAGTTCTTCGCGCACAAGGGTTTTCGTCGTCTTTGCGCCGTTGATGCCCTCATTGAAGCCCGCGGTAATCTGGCTGTTGTTCTTGCGCACCTGACGATACGCCGCGAGAATCGCCTTCTGGAACTTCCAGCTGATGACGGCCAGCGGCGGCAGCACCAGCATGACGATCAGCCCCAGCCGCCAGTTGATGGTCAGCATCCGCACGGCGCAGGCAACCAGGTACACTGCGCCCCAGCACAAGTCCACCAGCGACCAGCCGATGGTGTCCGCGAGGCGCTGCGTGTCGTTGGTCAGGCGGGACATGAGGTATCCTACGGGCATCCGGTCGTAGTAGGAGAAGGGCAGTTCCTGCAGTTTCTGGAAACCGAGCTTGCGAATCAGGTAGCACGTTCCGGTTTCGACAATGCCGCACTGCCGCAGAAAGCCGAAAATCGTCGCCACTTGCACTGCCGTCAGCAGCGCATACGCCACGACAAAGCCAACCAGCCCAGCCGTGCTGTGGTTAGCAATGAACACGTCAATCGCGTAGGCATTCATGTTCGGCATAATCACGTCGATGATTGCAGAAACCGCCATGAAAAGCACAACCGCAATCAGGTTCTTGTGGTACGGCTTTGCAACCTTGATGAGCTTGCGCCACAGGGAGAGATCAAATCGTTTGGTATAATCCTGTTCCTGAAAGGACTGCATATCAGTTCACCCCTTCCGCCGCCTTGGCCTGCGTCAGTTCTTCCTCCAAGGCGTTCTGGATGCTGTTGATGCGCTGGTACAGGCCCGGCTGGCTGCACAGCTCGGCGTGCGTGCCCTGCTGCGTAATCTGCCCGTTTTCCAGCACGAGGATGAGGTCAGCCTGCGAGAGCGTCGTCACGCGGTGGCTGATGATGAGGGTGGTCACGTCCTTCTGCTCGTGTCGGAGGGCGGCGCGAATCTGTGCGTCCGTCTCGGTATCCACGGCGGAAAGGGAGTCGTCGAAGATGAGGATGTTGTTGTCCTTGAGCAGCGTGCGCGCGATGGCGATTCGCTGCTTCTGTCCGCCGGAGAGCGTCACGCCGCGTTCGCCCACAACCGTCTCCCAGCCCTTATCCGCCTTGGCAATAAAGCCGGATGCGCTGGCGATATCCGCCGCGTGTTCAATGCGTTCCGCCTCCTGTTCCGGCGCGGTGATGCCCACGTTCTCCCGGATGGACTTGGAGTACAGGAACGGCTCTTGCAGAATCAGACCGACGTGTGCGCGCAGATATTTGCGGTCAATCTGCTGAATATCCACGCCGCCAATGGTGATTTTGCCGCTCGTGGGCGTATACAGCCGCTGCAGCAGGTACATCATGGTGGATTTGCCGCTGCCCGTGCCGCCCAGCACTGCCGCCGTCTTGCCCGCGGGGATGGTGAAGGACACGTCGCGCAGCACCGGCACGTTGTCATCCGGATAAGCGAAGGACACATGGTCAAACACAATATCGCCGTGCAGGTCGGGCTTCAGGGCGTTCGGCTCATCCGGCTCGGCTTCCTCGTGCAGAATCGCCTGCACGCGCTTCATGGACACCATCGCTTTGCCCGCGTCGGACAGGGTGCGGCCCAGCTGACGAATCGGGAAGAGCAGCATCCCCAGCGTGGAGGTGAAAACAATCAGCGTACCGACGGTAATCCAGCCGTTACAGGCGTAGATGATGCAGACCACCAGTGTCAGCAGCGTCTGCGTCATGCTGATGGCATCGCCGCCGCCCCAGTAGATGGCGAGCAGTTCATTCAGGCGGAGGTTTTTTTTGCGCAAATCGTTGTTCACGCGGTCAAACTTCTCCACCTCGCGCTCCTGCTGTCCGAAGGCGCGCACGACGCGGACGCCGGAAAGGTTCTCCTGCAAAACGGCATTCAGCACACCGTCCGCTTCGTCCGCCACCTCAAAGGACTTATGCACCATCTTGAAGAACCACGTCGCAAAGCAGAACAAAGGCGGCACAAGAATCAGGCTGTAGAGCGTAATCGGCACGGAGCGCGGCAGCAGGATGCCCATGGCGATAACGACCATCAGCACCGTGTTGACAACTTCCATCACCTGAACCGCCAGAAAGCGGCGAATCGTATCCACGTCAGATGTGCAGCGCTGAATCAGCTCGCCCGCCTGCGCCTTAACGTGGTATGCAAACGGCAGGTGCTGCAAGTGGCGGTAGAGGTCATCGCGCAGTTTTCGGGCGATATTTTCACTCGCAATCGCGGAAGAACGACCTTTTATGAACGTAAACACGCCGTTGACGACATTCATCAGGATGAGCGCCAGCGCGGGAATCCACAGATTTTGGCGGAGGAAATCGCGTCCGCCGAGGTCGTTAATCGGGTTCATGAGGAAATCCGGCATTGTGAATGGCTCGCTGCCCAGTATGCTGTCCACGATTTCGGAGAGCAGCAGCGGCGTTAAAAAGCCGATGATGACCATCATGATGGTCGCAATGAGTGCCCAGAGGAAATGCGTCCAGTTCTGCCCGATGAGGGAGAGCATTGCGCCGAACGGGGTCTGTTTCTTCTTTGGTTTCGTTGTGGTGCGCTGCGTAGGAAATCACTCCTTTCAAGAGAGACAAAGTGGTTGATGACTCATAACTGCCCATTGTATGCTTTTTTCGAAAAGGGTACGAAAAAAGCACCATCCGTCTGAATGCAAACGGCTGGTGCTGCACACAAAACGCATGGTAACAGGAAAAGAGCGTGGAATTTTCCTATTACGGGCGCATATGGGCAGAAAGAGCCGTCGCAGTCAGTCCATTGGCACGGGATACAAGGGTTAAAATCATCATGGTCATTGCGAGGGCCTCCTTTCTGCATAATTTTGATTTTGTTGTGCTTCTCGCAAGCACGCAAGAAACAGTGTAGTCGAAAGTCAAGGTTTTGTCAAGGGGCAAATGGCGGTTTTTTCAAATATTCATCCCATCTTGCGCAGGATTCCCGTTTTCCCAGTCCCAAACCGCCTTTTCAATCAAGTCGGCAGCATTGGCGCAGCCGTGTTCATTGCGCAGGGCCTCCCCGATGCACGCCGCGTTGCGCGTGTATTCCGGGTTGCTGATGAGTGCGCGCAAGCCCTCCGCCAGATTCTCTGCCGTCAGCTTATCGCGCGGAATCGCTTTCGGCCCGCACCCGGCAGCGTACACCCGCTCCGCCCAGAACGGCTGATCGCCCCCAAACGGCACAACGAGCGTCGGCAGTGCATGGCGCAGGCTGGTTGCGGTCGTCCCCGCGCCGCCGTGATGCACTGCCCCTGCCATATGCGGGAACAGCCAGTCATGCGGCACACTTTTCACATAGAAGATGTTCTCATCTTTCGTCTTTGCTTCCTGCTGACCCCAGCCAAGTGCCACCACCGCCCGCACGCCGGACAATTTCACCGCCTGCCGGATGATTTCCGCCAGTTCACCCATGTCGCCCGACACCATCGACCCAAAGCCGATGTACACCGGCTCGTCGCCCGCGCGCAGGAACTCCGCCAGCGCCGGGTCAGGCGTGTAGTCCACCGGGCGCTCATCCCACCAGAAACCGGACATGTGGATGTTGTCCGCCCAATCCTCCGGGCGCGGCACGAGCGTCGGGCTCATGGCGTAAATCACGGGCACTTGCTTGCCCTTCACGTCATAATCCGGGCGCAAGCGAACGCGGCGCTTCGCCATGTCGTTCTCCTTGCGCCAATCCGAGAGGTAGCGGTGCTCCAGCGCCGAAATCAGCAGATACCCGATGCGGTAGCTCAGCACATTCCACCACTTGCCGAGCTTGCGGAACGGCGCGGATGAAATTGGCATATCCTTGCACGGATCCATCGGGAAATACTGCGTCTGGATGCACGGAATATCGTACTTTTCCGCAATCGAATAGAACACCGTCCCGAAGAACGTGCAGACGATGGCTTCCGCGCCCTCCGCGCAGTGCAGCAAATCATCCAGCAGCATCGGCGCAATGTCGCGGATACCCTTCTCAAACTCCTTCAAGTACCGCACGCCCACCGCGTCCGGCTGGAGCAGCCGCCCCATCATATCCACCACGTCGCCAGAAATGGGATAGAAGGACATTCCCGCTTCCTCAATCATGCCCTGAAATGGCGCAAACGCCGCAATCGTCACCTCATGCCCCCGCTCGTGAAGTTCCCGTCCCAGCAGCATGTACGGCCGCACGTCACCCGTCGAGCCGAGCGTTATCATTGTGATTTTCATCATTACCTCCAATGATTTCGAGATAAGTTAAAGGTATACAAACTAAAAAACTAACAATAAAATTCAAGTATGTAGAAGAAACCAAAAGCGCCATCAAGCGCGCTTGCTTCCCGTCGCACACGGGTCATACCACCCCGCAGGAACTTTCACCCGGAAGCCCTCGAATGCACTTTCCGCATCCGCCTTCACCACGCAGTGCGGCGTATACACATGCCGCATCCCCTCCTGCATCCGTGCCATGCACCACTGCGCCAAGTCCACCGCCAGCGAATTCCCTTCCGCCAGCGGCACAAATGCATCCCGCCGCACCAAAAAGCACATTGGCGAAACCGCCGTGACATTGTAGCTGGTTCGGTTCATGCCGTGCCATCCGCCCGCCGACACCGGCAAGCCGCGATTCCGCGACCACACTGTGCCGTCCGGCAGAATGTCGTATCCGGCATGAAGCACCCGATTACGTGCATCCGCCACCAGCGGCATCACCGCGCACACATCCGGGCGCTGCGCGTACATCATCATCTCCCGCAAGCCGTCCGCATCAGGCGCTGCCGTGTCCCCCCACAGGAACAGCAGCATGTCTGCCGACGAATCCGCCGCCAAGCGGTTCACATCCGCAGCGGACGCATCCCGCGCAAGCCGCAATGCCGCGACGGTAAAATCCCCCACGTCATACCGCAGCCGCAGCACACCGTCCTCCACCCGGCACGTTCCCGGAAACCCGTTGCGTCGCATACTCTCTTCCACCGCCCGCGCCGCCGCGTCCAGGCAAACCGCCAATTTCGTGTGGCTCATCGACCCCCGCAGCGTCCGCCAGTGGTACAGCACGCGTGGAATGTGGATGACGCCGTCCGCCCGTTCGCACGCGCGGAGCATCAAATCGTGATCCTGCGACCCGTCGAATGCCGGTCGCAATCCGCCGATGGCATCCAGCAGCGTCCGCCGAATCACCGACAAATGGCAGATATAGTTGCCGGAACGCAGATTGTCCGGACAGAAATCCGGCTTGCGGTGCGCATCAACATGAATCGCGCCGTGGGCGGTCAGCTTATCTTCATCGGTGTAGAGCACGTCGGGGTGGTGCGCGTCGATGGCCTCCGCAATCCGCCAGAGCGCATCCGGCGCAAGCACATCGTCGTGGTCGCACAGGGCGATATACTCCCCCGTCGCCATTTTAATCGCGCGGTTCGTGTTGCCGGATATGCCCGCGTTTTCCACCCCAAACGCGATGTGGAATCGGCTGTCCCGCGCGGCAATTGCCTCCAGCGCCCTGCGCGTTTCGGCAGACGTGCTGCCGCCATCGTACAGGCAGGCTTCCCACGCGCCGTGCGTCTGGGCAAGCAGCGAATCCGCCAGCGCGCGGAGGAATTTCGGGCGCGTGTTGAACACGGGGACGACGACGCTGATGCGCACATCCGGGAAGGGGTGCGCGCGCTGGGTCGCCAGTTCGCGCTTGGATGCTTCCTCCCGCCGGAATCGCCATTCGTCCCGCAGCAGCACCCGTGCCGCCAGCATTTCACCCGCGCGGTGCAGCGTGTACCCCGCGCCATGCATCCGCACATACGCCCGAACCCGTTCCGCCCACTGCACGCGCGTCCCTCCCGCCGACTTTCCTGCCCTCATCATACCATGCGCCGCGGGTTTTGTAAAGCACCGGGCGATTTTCTGCCAATTCGGAACAATTTTCGCAAAACCGCTTGACAAACGCCCGAAAAAGTGCTAAACTAAATCTCGTTCCGGCAATCCCGGACGAACCGCATAGGGGCATGGTGTAATGGTAACACGTGGGTCTCCAAAACCTTTGTTGAGGGTTCGAGTCCTTCTGCCCCTGCCAAAAACGAGCCAGTTTCGTGAGAAGGTGGCTCGTTTTTATGTGCATGGATATGAAAAATCCGCCTCCGTGAATGGGAGGCGGACAGTGTTTTAGTTACCAGTCCAAAGGATATGTATCATCGGACATTGCATGCCTTCCGCGTTATTATTTCTTCTCATTCGCAATACTGTCAAGTGTTCTGCTAATCGCATCGTCACTTGTGACAGCATGCGAGCCATCCATGTATTCCGCCTTGCCAAAGCCAAGAATGCAGACAAATACGGTGTTCAGCAGCACCAATCCCCAACCGAAACCTGTGCTTTGGTTGAATGCGTGCGCAAGATCGATGGCTGCTTTGATAGCAATGTAGATGCCATAAAACGGAATCAGCAGCAGGAACATTTTCGCCCCCTGACCATACAGCACTTCAAACTGAACGTAGATATTATAGAACGGAATAATTCCTTCCCAGCCTTGTCTGCCCATCTTCTGATAAACTCTCCAATTGGCCGCCAAACTAACAACCAGCAGCAAAAAACTAATGACGCTCATCGTATTCTCTCCTTTTCCAGTTTGTCCATTTTATCGCTTCGGCTGTGCTCTTTTCTTTTCTCTACGGCTATCCAGCAATTTGCCCAGCCATGCGATTGTTGATAGCAAATCACTGTCCGTTCCTCCTTTCCCTCGCGATTCCTTTCTTCTATTTTACCCTCCCCTCGAAAAAAGTCAAGTGTTTTCTTGAAGAATTATATATTTCTGACATTTCTGACAAAAGCATGGCAAATTGTTGTGTATCTTCACAACGACTTTCGGGTCGGCGTGTAACCACCTTTCAGAAAATCGGTTTTTTCTGAAATCAGCTGCCTCAAATCCCCCCTCCAAATTTCAAATTCGCACAGAAAACGCGCCCGCCGACCTTCTGACGAGCGCGTTTATACTATTGGGGCTCTACTCCCGAATTCAGTGCACGACTTGCTGGACACCACAGTTATCACATTTACACAAATGAGGCGGTCAGCCGCCGATTTGTGCGGTGTTGCTTTAAATTACTTCTTATTCTTCTGCTCCACCATCGCCTTGACCTTCAGCGGCAGACCGAGCAGGTTGATGAAGCCCGCGGAATCCTTGTGGCTGTACAAGTCGTGGCTGTCGCCGAAGGTGGCGATTTCCTCCATGTACAGGCTGTTCGGCGACTTCACGCCCGCATTGATGCAGTTGCCCTTGTACAGCTTCAGCTTCACCGTGCCGTTGACCGCCTGCTGCGTGCTGTCCACAAATGCGGAGAGCGCCTCGCGCAGGGGCGTGTACCACATGCCGTCGTACACCAGCTCCGCGAACTTGCTCGCGACCAGCTCCTTGTAGTGGCTGGTGGCGCGGTCAAGCGTGATGGATTCGAGGATGCCGTGCGCGGCGTAGAGCATCGTTCCGCCGGGGGTCTCGTACACGCCGCGGGACTTCATGCCCACCAGACGGTTCTCCACCAAATCCGCGCAGCCAACGCCGTTGCGGCCCGCGATTTCGTTTGCCTTCGTCAGCAAATCCACCGCGTCCAGCTTTTCGCCGTTGACGGCGACCGGCACGCCCTTCTCGAAGTCCACCGTGACGTATTCGGGCTGATCAGGCGCCTTTTCGGGCGTGACCATCGTCAGCAGCAGGTCTTCCGGCGGCTCGTTCCACGGATCTTCCAAATCCGCGCCCTCGTGGCTGATGTGCCAGATGTTGCGGTCCATCGAATACGGGCGATCCTTCTTCACTGGGACGGGGATGCCGCGCTTTTCGGCGTAGTCAATTTCCTCCTCGCGGGTCTTGATATCCCAGATACGCCACGGTGCGATAATCTGCATGTTCGGGTCGAACGCCTTGATGGTCAGCTCGAAGCGGACTTGGTCGTTGCCCTTGCCGGTGCAGCCGTGGCAGATGGCAGTGCAGTTCTCCTTGTGAGCGATTTCGACGAGGCGCTTGGCAATCAGCGGCCGCGCGAAGGACGTGCCCAGCAGGTACTTGCCCTCGTAGACCGCGCCCGCCTTGAGCGTCGGCCAAATGAAGTCCTCGACAAACTCCTTGCGCAGGTCTTCGATATACAGCTTTTCAGCGCCGCACTTCTTCGCCTTTTCGTGGAGGGGCTCCAGCTCTTCGCCCTGCCCGACGTCGCCCGCAACGCAGACCACGTCGCAGTCATAATTTTCCTTCAGCCACGGCACGATAATCGAGGTATCCAGACCACCGGAATAAGCCAGCAATACGCGCATCTTCGCCATAACAATCGACTCCTTTATCTTCATCCTGATTTTCATCATTTTTGTGTCCGTCTGCCGGACAAGATGGATTATACACCAAAATGAATAAAAATGCAATAGGTCTGCATAAATTTTCTCGGATTTTTTTCGGGGGGATGATGCAAGGTCTTCCACACGCCCCGTGCAGATTGCAACGAGGAAAGGAGAAACGCAATGAAATATCTGCATCTTTGCCTCCACACGCTCCTTGCAGATTGCAACGGTTATCAATAGTACGGATGAAATTGAAGTGCACCTTTGCCTCCACACGCTCCGTGCAGATTGCAACGGATTGCTATACCCCAGCGCTTTTGCAACGTCCCTTTGCCTCCACACGCTCCGTGCAGATTGCAACGGCAGAAATGCACAGAATTGCAATATGCACTTTTTAGAACGTGTGTTGAGTCGGTAGATAGCTTTTCAGTATTGAACAAATCAATGCTGCGCTGACTATTTTCCCGAAACTCTTCTGCTGTCAAGGCAACCTTTGTTGCCATTAGCGACAGCCCCGGACGGACAATCGACCGGTTTTGTTGGTGCGAACCGCACCTGATTCTTGTGTTAGCTGATGATTCGCCTGATACCCATGCTGGGAATCGTATGCGGAAGTTCTGAAAGCCGCTGAATCGTCATGTGATGATACGCAACAAATTGAGGATAGTCACGTTGAAGTGCCTCGCGGTCAAATACTCGGTAAAGCTCTTCTCCAAACTCTTTTTGTAATTCCTTCCTATTATATTCCGGCAAGTCTCTTCTGCAATGCTGAAGCAGGAACGCCGAGTACAAATCGCGCTGAATGCGTTCACCGTCTGGCATAATGTTCCAGCGGTTTTCAAGTGCCTTCTTGATGCAAGTGTCTGTCTGGTGGTTGTACTGACTGGCGCACACATGCGTGTCAACCTCTTTCACCCCTTCCAGCCCGCGTGACTGGCATTTCTGTTTCAGCATCGTAATCAGCATGGCAGGTGCTTTGTTGGCAATGGACTTTCCAAAGCGCTTTTTGCGTTTATACCGTCCAGTCTTTTCGGAAATCTCCGTTTTATTTGCTCTGTGGACTAAATCGCAGTAACTCATGTTCTCCACAAAGAAGCAATCACCCAGTGTCAGCAGATAGTTTGCCAATTCGTTATGCTGCTGTTTTCGGATATCCGCCTGATGATGCTGAATCATAGCATACTGGTGCTGAATCCGCTTATATCGCTTGGACTTGTTCCGCGTCAGCTTCACGCCGCGCTTAAATGTTCCATCCGGATTGTAATTTTCCGGATTTGTTGCGCGTCGGCTTCTGTCCATCTTGCGCTGCAAGCGCCGCTTTTCTTGCTCTATATTCTGCACGCGGTCAGCCAATTCCAGCAGATTAACCTCCTTATCGGTCGAGTATGCCAGCGTTCGCGTGCCAATGTCGATGCCAACGACACCATGCCCGATAGGATGCTTCGGCGCACCGCTTGCCGGGTCGCGCTTCACCGCCGGCTTTCCTTCCAAAACAAGCTGTGCATACCAATGCGGCTTTGTTTTGCCGTCTTTGCGGAGGATGCGGACAAATTTCACATGCCTTTTCAACATCTCGGCCTCGTAAGGATTATCAGGTGATAATTTCAGCAAAAACTCTCTTTTTACCTTCTTGCGGTCACGATTACCTTGCTGATTCCATATAATTCCATCTTCTCGGAACATAATCTCCTTTCCACCGCTTTTCTTCTGTGAATAGCCCTGCACGGAACAAAGTTCACCCGGCTTTTTGAAATGTACTTTTCCCTTCTGCTTATAGTTGTCAACGAACACCTTATCAAAAGCAATCCACACCTGTGCTGTAATTCCATGCAACGCTACATTTGCGCCGATATTATCATTAAAGTGCTTATAGTATTTTTCCATATCAGCCTTAAAGGCATTTCTGCTAAAACCGTTTTCTTCCAAAAATGCTTTTCTCTTTTTTTCTAATGCCCACTTTTCCTTCTGATTGCTGGCAGTATCAATCATTTTCATGATTTCTTGGTATTCAGGCATTCTTTCAACTTGGCATTTCTTCTTTAGTTCAGCATGAACCAGCGTATTATACAGCTGCCGCGCAATCTCGAAACGCTTTTCAAGATGGTCGGACTGCCATTTTTCCAGTTTAAGGGGCAGCGTCAGACAACAAGTCGCCCCGTCTTCCTTTTTCTCCTCATTGTCCACGAGTGTCCCTCCCCTTCCTTTGCTTTTCCACCCCATTATACCGCATTTTCTCCTCATTTTCAAGCAAGAACAGCAAATTCGACATTCAGCCGCTGTTTTTTTACTGTACAGCGCTTTTTGCATTTGTCCCCTTCGCCCATCTATCCGCCATTCCATTCATCTTGTTCCGAAAACGTATTAAATTGTGAAAAAAATATCGTTAAAATCGTGTCAGCCACTTGACAAGAGCTTAACAATCTGCTACACTGTTCTCGTCACCCCGACAAACACCGACATTCCCCGTTCGCGGGCACATCCCCGCAGGACGGATGAAGCATAAGGAGAGAGTATCATGGCGAAAGAGTATCCGATCGTCGATAGCGTGGAGAGCTTCGAGACGGCCCTCGCCCGCGTCCGCGCGGCACAAAAGGTCTATGCGACCTACACGCAGGAGCAGGTGGACAAGATTTTCAAGGCAGCTGCCCTCGCCGCGAACAACATGCGCATCCCGCTGGCGAAGATGGCGGTGGAAGAAACCGGCATGGGCGTGGTGGAAGATAAGGTCATCAAGAACCACTACGCCGCTGAATACATCTACAACGCCTACAAGGACACGCAGACCGTCGGCGTGCTGGAGCGCGACGAAGCATTCGGCATGATGAAGGTTGCAGAACCTATCGGCGTTGTCGCGGCGGTCATCCCGACCACCAACCCCACATCTACCGCCATTTTCAAGACGCTGATTTGCCTCAAGACCCGCAACGGCATCATCATCTCTCCCCATCCGCGCGCGAAGAAGTCCACCATCGCCGCCGCGAAGGTTGTGCTGGAAGCGGCTGTGGCTGCCGGCGCGCCCGAAGACATCATCTCGTGGGTCGATGTTCCCTCGCTGGAGCTGACCAACATGGCGATGAAGGAAGCCGACATCATCCTTGCCACCGGCGGCCCCGGCATGGTCAAGGCGGCATACTCCTCCGGCAAGCCTGCCCTGGGCGTCGGCGCTGGCAACACGCCCGCGATTATCGACGAATCCGCTGACGTGAAGGTGGCCGTCAACTCCATCCTGCACTCCAAGACGTTCGACAACGGCATGATCTGCGCGTCCGAGCAGTCCACCATCGTACTGGACAGCATCTACGACGCGGTGAAGGCGGAGTTCGCCAAGCGCGGCGCGTACTTCCTCGAAGGCGAAGAGCTGGACAAGGTGCGCAAGACCATCATCATCAACGGCGCGCTGAATGCCAAGATTGTCGGTCAGAAGGCGCACACCATTGCCAAGCTCGCAGGCGTGGACGTGCCGGAAACCGCCAAGGTGCTGATTGGTGAAGTCGAATCCGTGGATATTTCCGAAGAGTTCGCGCATGAGAAGCTCTCTCCCGTGCTGGCGATGTACCGCGCCAAGGACATCGACGATGCGTTCGACAAGGCGGAGCACCTGATTGCTGACGGCGGCTACGGCCACACCTCTTCTATCTACCTGAACGCCGTCACCCGCAAGGATTTGATTGACCGCTTCGCCGCGCGCATGAAGACCTGCCGTATCCTCGTCAACACGCCTTCCTCTCAGGGCGGCATCGGCGACCTGTACAACTTCATGCTGCGTCCGTCGCTGACGCTGGGCTGCGGCTCGTGGGGCGGCAACTCCGTCTCCGAGAACGTCGGCGTCAAGCACCTGCTGAATGTCAAGACTGTTGCCATCCGGAGGGAGAATATGCTGTGGTTCCGTGCGCCTGAAAAGGTCTACCTCAAGAAGGGCTGCCTGCCTGTCGCCCTGAATGAACTCAAGGCAGTTATGGGCAAGAAGCGCTGCTTCATCGTCACCGACGCGTTCCTGTTCAAATCCGGCTTCACCAAGGCGATTACCGACAAGCTGGATGAGCTGGGCATCGTCCACACCACGTTCTACGATGTTGCGCCCGACCCGTCCCTCGCCTGCGCGAAGGAAGGCGCAAAGGCCATGACCTCCTTCCAGCCGGACTGCATTATCGCCATCGGCGGCGGTTCCGCAATGGACGCTGGCAAGATTATGTGGGTCATGTACGAGCATCCGGAAGTGGACTTCCTCGACATGGCAATGCGCTTCATGGATATCCGCAAGCGCGTGTACACCTTCCCGAAGATGGGTGAAAAGGCGTACTTCATCGCCGTCCCGACCTCCGCTGGCACGGGCTCCGAAGTCACCCCGTTCGCCGTCATTACCGATCAGGACACCGGCGTGAAGTACCCGCTGGCGGACTACGAGCTGCTGCCGAAGATGGCGATTGTGGACGCAGACATGATGATGTCCGCGCCGAAGGGCTTGACCTCCGCCTCCGGTATCGACGCGCTGACCCACGCGTTGGAAGCCTACGCCTCCATGATGGCGACGGACTTCACCGACGGTCTGGCGAAGCAGGCGGCTCAGCTGATTTTCGAGTATCTGCCCGCGTGCTACGACAACGGTCAGAACGAGCCGGTTGCCCGCGAAAAGATGGGCAACGCCGCCACGATGGCTGGCATGGCGTTCGCGAACGCATTCCTCGGCGTCTGCCACTCCATGGCGCACAAGCTGGGCGCGTTCCATCATCTGCCGCACGGCATCGCCAACGCGCTGCTGATTGAGCTGGTCATCCGCTACAACAGCGCCGAAGTTCCCACGAAGATGGGCACCTTCCCGCAGTACGCCTATCCGCACACGAAGCGCCGCTACGCTGAATTCGGCGAGTACCTCGGCTTCAAGGGCGCAAACGACGACGAAACGGTGGAGAACCTCATCCGCAACATCCATGCCCTGAAGGAGCGCGTCGGCATCAAGAATACGATCCGCGACTACGGTGTGGACGAAGAGAAGTTCCTCGCGACGCTGGACGAAATGTCCGAGCAGGCGTTCGACGACCAGTGCACCGGCGCGAACCCGCGCTACCCGCTCATCAGCGAAATCAAGGAAATGTATCTGAAGGCGTACTACGGCGAGTAATGCGCCATTCTCCCCGGCTTGGCAGGAATGCTTCTGCTGGGCCGGGCATTTTTGAGCACAAAAAATTTTGTCCACTTGCAGGAATGTCGCATTTGGGCGGCGAATAGATATTTAGGACAAATATCGACTTTTGCGTTCTCCACTGCCGCTTTACCAACCAACAAGCGCAGGAGGGGGCGAAGCAGTCCAGAGGGCGATCGCAGACTTCGTCTGTTTCCATTGCCCTCTGGTCGCCTCCGCAGACGCGAATCCTCGCATAAACACGCGGACGTTGTGTGATAGCGTCACCAACTCAATCGCGAAAAGGGAGTCCAGAGGGTCGAAGATCCTTTGGCAGGTCAAGGGCAGCGCCCTTGCGCCTCTCCCCCCAATAAACATGAACCATATAGAAGGAGGTTTCCCTATGGATTTGACGCATGTGATTGCCGAGCGGGAAAATAAGAAGATTTACCGCGACGGCGCCAAGGCCATCAAGGTGTTTGCCGAAGGGTACAGCAAGGCGGACATTCTGAACGAAGCGCTGAACACGGCGCGCGTGGAAGAGACTGGCCTGCCGATTCCGAAGCTCCTTGCTGTTGACACGGTGAACGGTCAATGGGCGATTACGACGGAGTTCGTCGAAGGCGACACGCTGGCGGCGCTGATGGCGGCGCATCCGGAAAAGGAAGACGAGTACCTGAACCTGTTTGTTGACATTCAGATGAAGGTTCACGCCTGCACCTGCCCGATGCTCAACAGCCTGACCGAGAAGATGCAGCGCAAGATTTCCGCCACCGACCTCGACGCGACCACCCGCTACGAGCTGCACACCCGCTTGGCAAGTATGCACGTCCACAAGAAGGTCTGCCACGGCGACTTCAACCCGTCCAACATTATCTTGAAGCCCGACGGACAGTGGTACATCCTCGACTGGTCGCACGCCACGCAGGGCAACGCGTCCGCTGATGTTGCCCGCACCTACCTGCTCTTCGTCCTCGAAGGCAAGGAAGCGCTGGCGGAAAAGTACCTCTCCCTCTTCTGCAAGAAGAGCGACACCGCCAAGCAGTACGTCCAGCAGTGGATTCCGATCGTCGCCGCGAGCCAGTCCCTCAAGGGCAAGCCCGAAGAGCGCGACCTGCTCATCCGCTGGGCAAGCGTTTGCGAATACGAATAATCATCAAAGGGACTGGCTTCGGTCAGTCCCTTTTTTCGTGGGAATGGGAGACGTCCCATGTAACCATTCCCCGCATTTGTTGAAATCTGCCACATTTGCAATTTGCCCTATGTAACCCACTTTTCATCCTCTTTTTTTCGTGGTATCATTATTATAAGAAGGGGGAATTTGCCCTTTTCAAACTTATCTGCCGCGATTGCTTGTCAACCGCCTCCACAATCAGCATGAATGAATTATACACGGCAAATATTGCTCTCAGCGTCTTCGCCATGGCGATTATGCTCTTCTCCCTGCGCGGCGACATCAGCCAATCCAAGATCCGAAACCTGCTCTGCGGCGGCCTGTACGCCACCATCGCCATTTGCGCGCTGTGTGAGTGGTCGGGCGTGCAGATGGATGGCACGCCGCCCGCGCTGATTCCGCTGCATATCGCCGTCAAGACCATCGAACTTTCGCTTGCGCCGCTAATCGGGCTGTTCGCGGGCTGCGTCATCCATCCCTGCCCGCGGAAAGTGGTACACAGGCTGCTGTGCCTTGCGGGCTTCCACGCGCTGCTGGTGCTGCTCTCGGCGTTCACAGGGCTGATATTCTATGTCGATGGGCAGAATTTCTATCACCACGGGTTGCTCTACGTGCTCTACATGCTCGCCTACGGGGGCAGCATGGTGTTCTTCCTCGTGCAGATTTGGTTCGCCTGCCGCGCCTATCAGTACACCGGCGGCACACAGCTGATGCTCGCGACGCTGTTCGTGCTGTTAGGGCTGATGGTGCAGCTGTTCCTGCCGATGGTCAAAATCGACTGGATTACCATCAGCTGCGGCGCGCTGATGATGTCGAAATTCTCCAGCGACATGGTACTGCAAACCGACGGGCTGACGCAGCTGGTCAACCGTTTGGGCTACGAGCATTATCTGGCGCGCCTGCACATTCCTGCCACCATCCTGATGTTCGACGTTGACCGCTTCAAGGACGTCAACGACTGCCATGGGCACTTGATGGGTGACGCCTGCCTGCGGACGATTGCCGGCTGCATCCGCCGCGCGTATGGGAATTACGGGACGTGCTTCCGCATCGGCGGCGACGAGTTCTGCGTGATACTGACGCGGCGGAACGCGCAATACAACACCATGACGGAGATTTTCCAGCACCTGATGGATGCGGCGCGGGCAGAGAATCCGGTTCTGCCGATGGTATCGGTGGGCTGTTCGCATTTTAATCCGTCAACGGATGATTTGGCGGATTCCTTGGCGCGGGCGGACGCGCGGATGTATCAGAATAAGGAAGCGCATAGATAATAGCGCACAGAAATACCGCGGCGAAGTGAGATTTTCGCCGCGGTTTCGCTGATTGATGTTTAAATCACCATTTGTAATCGCCGCATTGCTTGCAGTAGTGCGCTTCCTTTGTATTTGTGAAGCCGCACCGCTTGCAAACCCAGTATTCCGGAATTGGCTCCTCCACTTTGGCGCGCTCGGAAGCGGGCGTTGTCAGGACTTGCTCCCCTGCATCGCCGTCATTCTTCAGCCCCTTATTCTGCCCAAGGTTTTTGTTGATTTCCTTCAGGATGTCGCGTTCCTTCAAGTCCGGCATTGCCGCCACCAGAATATAGGCAATCGCAAAGAAGAAGCAACTCCACTTCCACAGATTCTCGTCGTATCCCTTGTCATTCGCAATCTCGCCGGCTTTCGACGCCATGCAGTAGTTAATTACAAGGAGAACGACCGCGCCAATAAAATACCAAACTTCCTCGTTCATTTCTTTCACCCCCCTCGCTACCTTCCTGTATCATATCCGTTTTTTTCTATTTGTCAAGCATTTTCCTCAATTTTCACATATTATTCTGCAACGAAAAATCCGAATACAAAAACACGCATTCCACATTTGGAGTGCGTGCTTTTGTTGATATTACCGATTCACATATGCGTCGATTTCGTTCCGGCTGGAGATTTGCAGCTTCTCAAAGATGCTCTCCATGTACGACTTCACCGTGTTGACGGAAATGCCCATCAGCGCGGCGATTTCCTTGTTGCTGCGACCCTTCGCGGCCAGCATGGCAATCGAAAACTCGTAGGGTGTGAGCGCGTCGGTCACCTGCAGCGTCGACACGGGGTTGTGAATTTTCATCCACCCGCGGCTGAAGCGGTAGACCGACTGCACAATCTTGTTGTACGTTTCCGGCTCCTGCTTGCGCAGCGCGCGCTCCACCTGCCCCTGCAAAATGCCGTGATGCTCCACAAACGGGTGGATGTACCCCTCGCGGCTGGCGATGCTCCACGCGGCATCGAACTTCTGCTCCGCGCGTTCATCCTGCTTCAGGCTCATGCAAATCATGCACAGGACGATGTTGAGGTAGATGCTGTCAATGGGGTAGCGCGTGCCCGCCATCAGCAGGGCGGATTCGGCAATGCCCATCGCGTGTTCGTATTCGCGGCGGATGTAGAGCGCATGGGCGATGGCGTACATGGCGAAATACTGCATTCCGGGCGGAAGAATACCGATAGCGGGGCGGATAGGGGTCAGGTCGAGCTTCTCGGAGTGGAAGAACACGCTGATGAGCGCGTCGGTAATGCTGCTGTACAGCCGCCACGAATCATCGTTTGCGCGCTGCCCGTCCCGCTGAATCATTTCGAGATTCCGGCGGCACTTGGCGGCATCCCCCGTCTGCAGCATCGCCATCGTGTTGGTAATCAGCGCGGTCAGGCGGATTTCGGGGCACTTGCTCGTCAGGTATTTCTCGCTGATTTCGCGGGCTTCCTCGTGCTCATCGCGGAAATAGTGGTGCAGGGCGCGGGCGATGTCGCGTTCCTCCTCGTCGTTCATGGTCAGCAGGAGATTCTGGAAGCCGTTGTCGCACGGGCGGGAAATCAGCGGCATATAGCACTTGGCCATCCGCGGGGGGATTTTTTCCTGCCCGCGCTGCCCGCTCTTGTGCAAATCCGCCGGATGCGGCGTATTCGCCGGAATCAGCCACCCGCCCGATTTCCGGATTGCCCCCTGAATCCGCCCGGTATTCAGGTAGTAATTCACCATGCGGATGGAAACGCCCCACAGCTCCGCTATTTCCTTTACGCTGAGGTAGTCCAATGCGCAGCCCCTCCTTGTTCTCCTTGTTTACGCTTACGGAATTGGCTCCCAAAGCATGGTCGCCGTTCGATTGCCATACGAGCCCTTGGGCAGCATGTAGGAGCGCGGCGTTCCTTCTACGCCGTCGATTTTCCAACCTACAAAGGTATAGCCCGGGAGGTAGTAGGACGGGTCTTCTTCCGGTGTCCCGAAATAAACTTGGTTGTTGATGGTGTATTGAACCCAATTATATGCTTTGCCGTGGCTCACGAAGGTTATGGTGTACGTCGCCACACGCCACTCCGCCTTGTAAAGGCGGTCGCCGGTTGAGCCTGCGGGGATAATCATCGGCGTTGAAGGGAACTGACCGCTGCCATCGAGGACCCAGCCGGAAAATTCGTAGCCCGGACGGTCGGGAGGGATGGGCAGGGTGACGGAATCCTCCACGGTGTAGCGTATCGAAGCTATGACTGCGCCGCCGTTCGTGACCAGTGTGATGGTGTATCTGATCACCTTCCAGTTTGCGGTATACGCCTTGTTTCCCGTCGAACCCTTCGGAATTTTGACGCTTGTCCGCGGCGTCGTGATGCGCTCGCCCGTCCAGCCGACAAACTCGTAGCCGTTGCGGGTCGGGGTCGGCAGCTCGAATTCCTCATCCGTTATGGTGTAAACCACCTTTTCTTGACCGCTGCCGCCGTCCAAATCCATGGTGATGGTGTACTCCGCCAAACGCCACTCCGCCTTGTAATGGAGGTCGCCGGTTGTGCCAGGGTAAATAATGAGCGGCGTGAAAGGGAGCATACCGCTGCCATCGAGGGTCCAGCCGGCAAATTCGTAGCCCGGACGGAGAATGTAAGGCAGGGTGAAGAGATCCTCCACGGTGTATTTTATCGGAGACACGACTGAGCCGCCGTTCGTGTCCAGTGTGATGGTGTATTCGATCACCTTCCAGTTTGCGGTATACGCCTTGTTTCCCGTCGAACCCTTCGGAATTTTGACGCTTGTCCGCGGCGTCGTGATGCGCTCGCCCGTCCAGCCGACAAACTCGTAGCCGTTGCGGGTCGGGGTCGGCAGCTCGAAATCCTCATCCGTCATGGTGTAAACCACCTTTTCTTGACCGCTGCCGCCGTTCAAATCCATGGTGATGTTGTATTCTGTCAGTTCCCAGTTCTCGATATACGTCTTGTCGCCCGTCGAACCCTTCGGGATGGTCACGTTCGGCTGCGGCGTCGTGATGCCCTCGCCTGTCCAGCCAAGGAACGTGTAGCCCGTGCGGGTCGGGGTCGGCAGCGTTACGGTTTGCTCCACCGTGTAGAAATACACTTGCGACGAGCCCGCATTGCCCCCTTCCAGCAGCGTAATGATGGTGTATTCAATCACCTGCCAGTTCGCGGTGTAAGTGCGGTCGCCCGTGCTTCCCTGCGGGATTTCAATGGTTTTCTGCGGTTCGGTGATGCCCTCGCCCGTCCAGCCGAGGAAGATGTAGCCCGTGCGAACCGGGGTCGGCAGCTGGAACGCTTCCGATTCCACCGTGTACTGGATGGGACGGATCGGATCGCCGCCTGCCGTGTCCAGCGTGACGGTGTAAAGCTTGTTCGCCGTCAGCGTCAAGGTCAGCGGCGCGTAGGGCATGAGGAAGGAAACCGCGTCGTTCCCCTCGCTGATACTCAGGGAAACAGCCGGGTCGCTCTGGAAAACGTGGATGCCGCGATAGCCCGCTGCGGGCGCGATTTGCACCGTCACCTGCTCACCCGCGCGGCACAGCAGGTCGTTGCCCTCCGCCGGCATGTCGCTGCCCCAGAGGACGTTCTGCGCGTCGATGGTCACGCGCTGCGTGTCCGCCGTCCACGTCAGCGTAACGATGCGCTTTTCTTCGCGCCCCGTTACGGGCAGGAATGTGTCCGTCTCCTCGCCGCGCAGTCCCGTCAGGTGAATGAGGGCACGCTCGTCCGCGCCGAAGTCGCTGCGCTTGAACTGCGTCACCCACTCGCCGCGCTCCTTATCGAAGGTGAAGCTCGCCACGGCGCCGCTGCGCAGGGTCAGGCTCGGCGTGAAGTAATCCGGGCGCGCGCCGCTGATGCGAACGCGGTAGGTGATGCGCCCGTCCTGCTCGCCATAGCGGTAGACGTACACCGGGAATTCCGCTACCAGCGTGCTGTCATCCGTCAGTGGGAACACAACATCGCCCTCGCGGGAGAGATAAACATAATTTTCCGCCACAGCAAAGCAGGATTCGCCGCCATTCAGGCGGTAGACCTTGCTCCACGGGTCTGCGCTGCGCATTTCCGGCAGCAGCACATACTGCTCCTGCAAATCCGGATACTTCTCCGCAAACGCCGCCTCGATGCTGTCCAGCATGTTGACCGCGCCCATCGGGCAGCTGTCGCCCGTGTACTGCACCGTCGTTTCGGTCAGCAGCGCGCCGTCCCAATCCGCCGTTTCCAGCTGCATGTCCTTCGCGCTCTGGTCAACAAGGCGGAAGCGCACGGTCAGGCTGATTTTCTTCTCCACCTTCAGCTCGCTGCCCATATGCAGCTGCTGCCCCGGCACAAGCGCGTTCTTGCCCGGATTCAGCACAATATCGCCCGTCGGCAGCGGGCCATCCGTCAGGTTCACGAGGTTCGTCGCAATCCCGATATCGAGATTCATCGGCTTGTCCACCACGATGGTGGAGCGGACATTGCCCTCGCCGTTCAGCGACACATTCCCCGACGCGCCCAGAATCAGTTCCTGAACCTCTGCCGCCGCGCCGATGTTCAGCCGCACGTCCTCGTCCGACAGCACATACAGGCGGTCGATTTTGCCGGACGGCAGATTGGCGTTCAGCCCGCCGAGAACCAGCAGATTGCCGTTCATTTCCGGCGCATTGAACTCCGTGTCGCCCAGATGGTCAAAAATCGCGTCGCCGATGAAGGCTTCCGGCGGCTGCGTGTCCTTTTTCAACACGTTGATGCCAAGTTGCTTGATGTTCTCCTGAAACGCCGGGTCATCCCAGTCCGTATTGTCCCATATGCCAGCGCCGATTTCTTTCGCCAGCCGCTCCAGCGCCGAGTCCTTGCCCTGTGGTGTCTGGTTCTTGTTGATGGTGTTCAGTGTGTTCAGCGCACTCATGTTGTTTTCCACAATCATGGCCGCCGATGCTGTACCCGCCCAAATGATGCTGCATAAGAGCAGGAAAATGGTGCTCCATCGTGCGATTCGCTTCATGCTTCTTCCTCCTTGCTGATCGCTTCCGCGGGCTTTTTCTCATAGAAAACGCCCCTTCTGGTTTCAGTATACCATCGGCAAGCGCTGTTCGCCACCGCCATTCAATGGATTAATTGGACGTTTCCCTGCCCTTTTCCTGCTGAAAATTCCTGCATTCACGCAGGTTTCCCGTCAATTCGCGCATGTTTTCCGCCGGATGCACCTTTCCAAGGCAGGAAATATCGGTTGCCAAAGATGGCAAAGTACATCTTTCCAACATGCGAAAAAAAGGCGAACCGGTTTTGAAGCCAATTCGCCCGTGGATTTGTCCAAACTTGGATGGAATTACTTGGCGATGGTGCAGTGCATGAAGTACTTGTAGCCCAGCGGGTTGGAGAAGAAGCCCTGCACGGAGTCGTCGAGCATGTAGATGTCGGTGTAGTAGTACAGCGGCACGATGCAGCCGGTATTCATCAGCATATCTTCCGCGATGTGCATCATGGCATAACGGTTCGCGCTGTCGGTGCAGCTCTTGATAGCAGAAATCAGCACGTCATAGGTTTCCGCCCAAGTGCCATTCTCCACCTTCACGTCATAGCCGTAGGGGGTCAGGTCGAGGTTGTAGATCTTCAGATCCGCATTCGCGCCCTTGCCGAACTGCACGTCGTTGTTGCCGGAGCCGGTCACCCACATGTCGAGGAAGCAGATCGGGTCGTTGTAGTCGGCAATCCAGCCATTGCGGGCAATGGAGTAGTCGCCGGACTTACGGGTGTTCAGGAAGGTGTTCCATTCCTGGTTGGTCAGGTTCATGGTGATGCCGACCGCAGAAACCGCGCTCTGGAGGTATTCGCCAATCGCCTTGTGGGCTTCGGAGGTGTTGTAGAGGTAGGTCAGGGACGGGAAGTTGGTGAAGACGGCGTTCGCCTCGTCGTAGGTGTAGTACTTCTTCAGGGTTTCAACCGCCTTGTCGAAGTTCGCCATGTAGACGTCTTCATCGTCGGTCACGTCGTAGTAGCCGGTGATGCCTTCCACATGGCCCGCGTTCTTGTAGAACTCAGAGCCGTCCGCATCGGTCATGCCCATCGGAACGAAGCTGGACGCAGGCACCTGACCCGCCTGACCGATTTCTTCAACGATGTAGTTGCGGTCGAACAGCAGGCCAATCGCCCGACGGACTTCTGCGCGCGCCGCTTCCGCTTCTTCGGGGGTCATGTTCGCGAGCACGTCAGCGGGCAGGATTTCTTCGTTGATGTTCCAGCAGACATAGTAGGTACCAATCTGGCCGGCAACAACGAATTCCGTCGGATACTGTTCCTTCAGGGAAGCGATTTCAGAGGTGGGAACGTCGTCGATCAGCTGCCAGTCGCCCTTCTGGAAGTTCGCCAGCATGTTGTTCGCGTCGTCGGAGAGGTAGAAGTCCAGCTCGTCCATCGTGACCTTGTCCACCGCATGATAGTAGGGGTTCTTGGTCAGGGTGATCTTGCTGTTGTGTTCCCACGCGGTCATGGTGTACGGGCCATTGCCGATGTAGGTGGAAGGATCGGTCGCCCACGCTTCGTTGGCGACGACGTCCTCACGCACGGGCATGTACGCCGGGAAGGCGAGCAGCTCGTTCCAGTAGGCAACGGGGTTGTTCAGGGTAACGGTCAGGGTCTTGTTGTCCACGGCGGTCACAGCGAGGTTTTCCGCCTTGGGGTCGGAGCCGTCCGTAGTGTAGCCCTTGATGACTTCAAACATGTAGCCATAGTCCGCGCCCAGCTCGGAGGAAGCAGCACGCTTCCACGCGAACTCGAAGTCCTTCGCGGTCAGATCCTTGCCGTCAGACCACTTCAGGCCATCAACGAGCGTGTAGGTGTACGTCACCGTGCCGTCGTCATTGACCACCGGATCCGGCAGTTCCACCGCGCAGTCCGGCAGGATTTCCAGCTTGCCGTCGTCGGTCTGCGCCCAAGTGGACAGGCCTGCGAACAGGTGAGCGACCATCGTCGCGCCGTCCACAGCGGAGTTCAGCGCCGGGTCAAGCGTATCAGGCTCGGACGCGATGCAGACAGCCATGTACGTCTTGCCGTCTTCGGCGACAGCGCACAGGGTGCAGGTCACCATCATTGCGATGGCGAGCAGGAGAGCAGTCAGCTTCTTCATGAAAAAACCTCCCTTAATATTCTGTGACAGCCTTGCTTTTCGTAGACTGTCTGTATCAAAAATGCGTGTTGACGCATCCTTGAAGCAATTTTTTTGCGCGGATAAACACGCGGGCACACTATGCCAGTGTCACCAACTCAATCGCGCGAAAGGGTCAAGGGACGAAGTCCCTTGCAGGGTGCAGGGGCAGCGCCCCTGCCGGAGTCCAGAGGCAGAGCCTCTGGCGTCTCCCCTTTTACCCCAATTCCTTCACCCGGTGGCAGGCGACGAAGTGCCCCTTCTCGACTTCGTTGAAGGGCGGCATCGACTGCGCGCAGGCTTCGGTGGCGTGGGGGCAGCGCGTGCGGAACGGACAGCCCGACGGCGCGTTCAGGGGGCTTGGAATGTCGCCGGAGAGGACAATGCGCTTGTTCGCGCGCGCAGCCTTCGGGTCAGGCAGCGGAACGGCGGACAAAAGCGACTTGGAGTACGGGTGCAGCGGGTGATTGTAGATTTCCTCCGCCGACGCCAGCTCCACCATCTTGCCCAGATACATCACGGCGATTCTGTCCGAAATGTGCCGCACAACCAGCAGGTCATGCGCAATGAACAGGTATGTCAGCCCCAGCCGATCCTGCAAATCATCAAACATGTTGATGACCTGCGCCTGAATCGACACGTCCAGCGCCGACACCGGCTCGTCGCAGACGATGAATTCGGGATTCACCGCCAGCGCGCGGGCAATGCCGATGCGCTGCCGCTGACCGCCGGAAAACTCGTGCGCGTAACGCGAGGCGTGTTCGCTGTTCAGCCCGACATAGCCCAGCAGCTGCAAAATGCGCTCCTCCCGCTCCTTCTTGGAGGAATACAGGTGGTGCACATCCAGCGGTTCGCCCACGATGTCCGACACGGTCATGCGCGGGTTCAGCGAGGAGTACGGATCTTGGAACACCATCGTCGCCTTCGTGCGGAATTTCTGCAAGTCCGCTTTCGTCTTGACGGGCTTGCCATCGTAAATGATTTCGCCCGCCGTCGGCTTGTACAATTGGAGGATGGTGCGCCCAACGGTCGTCTTGCCGCAGCCGGATTCGCCCACCAGACCGAGCGTTTCGCCCTTGTTGATGGTGAAGGACACATCATCGACCGCCTTCAGCGGCTTGGTGCGGAAGAAGCCCATGTTGATGTCAAAGTATTCTTTCAGTCCTTTGACTTCCAGCAATGGCTGGTGCATCTGCGCTTCAGACACAGGGCACTCCTCCTTCCTCCGTGATGCTGCCGTCCTCAACGCCCTTCTTGACGTTCATCCAGCAGGTTGCCATATGGTCGTCATTGATGAGCATCCGAACCGGCTTCTCTTTCAGGCAAATCTTCATCGCCGCCTCGCAGCGGGGCGCGAACGGGCAGCCTTTGGGCATGTTCAGCAGGTCAATCGGCGTACCGGTAATCGGCTCCAGGCGCTGTCCGTTGTTCTCCGCCGTCGGGATGGAGCGCATCAAGCCCTTCGTGTACTCGTGGCGCGGGTTGTAGAAGATTTCATCCGCCGTCCCCTGTTCGCAGATAGACCCGGCGTACATGACGATGACCTCGTCGCACATCTGGGCGACAACGCCCAAGTCGTGCGTAATCATGATAATCGCCATGCCCATCTTCTTCTGCAAATCGCGCATCAAATCAAGAATCTGCGCCTGAATCGTCACGTCCAGTGCGGTCGTCGGCTCGTCGGCAATCAGGATGTCCGGCTCGCACGCCAGCGCCATAGCAATCATTACGCGCTGCCGCATACCGCCCGACAGCTCGAACGGGTACTGCTTCATGCGCTTTTCCGGCTCGTTGACGTTGACCAGCTTCAGCATCTCCACCGCGCGTTCGCGCGCCTGATGGCGGTTGCGGTCGGTGTGCAGCAGAATTGCTTCCATCAGCTGCCGGCCAATGGTGTAAGTCGGGTTCAGAGACGTCATCGGGTCTTGGAAGATAATCGAGATGCGGTTGCCGCGCACGGAGCGCAGCAGCTTCTCGTCCGCGCCGACCAGCTCCTGCCCGTCGAATTTCACGCTGCCGCTGACGATTTTGCCCGTCGGCGCAAGAATCTGCATGACGGAATACGCCGTGACGCTCTTGCCCGAACCGCTTTCGCCCACGATGCCCAACACCTTGCCGTGGTCAAGGCGGAACGAAACGCCGTCCACCGCCTTGACTTCGCCCGCGTCGGTGAAGAAGGATGTATGCAGGTCATTGACTTCCAGCAATGCCATTTTGTCCAGCTCCTTTCATCACGCATTCAGCTTCGGGTCAAAGGCGTCGCGCAGGCCGTCGCCGAACAGGTTCAGGCTCAGCACGATGAGGCAGATGACCACGGCGGGGATAATCAAGCGATAGGTGTAGGAATAGATGCCGTTGAGCGCATCAGAAGCCAGCGAGCCCAGCGAGGGCATCGGCGCGTTGACGCCCAGACCCAGGAAGGACAGGAAGCTTTCGGTGAAAATCGCGTTCGGAATTTGCAGCGCGGTCGAAATAATCACGACGCTGATGCAGTTCGGCAGAAGGTGCTTGCGGATAATCCACCGCGCCTTCGCGCCCGTCGCCTGCGCCGACAGCACGTACTCCTGCTCACGGAGGGACAGAATCTGACCGCGAATCAGGCGCGCCATGCCCACCCAATAGAGCAGACCAAAGACGATGAACATGCTGATGATGTTCGAGCCGATTTTCTCTAAGATGGTGCCTTCCACATGCAGCACCTGCCCCAGCACGACCGCCAGCAGGATGATAACCAGCATATCTGGCAATGAGTAGATAATATCGACGATTCGCATGATGAACAAGTCCACCCTGCCGCCGAAATATCCCGCGACTGCGCCAATCATCATGCCAATCACCAGCACGATGATGCTGGCGAAGAAGCCGACGGCGAGGGAAATGCGTGTCCCGTAGACGACGCGGATGAAGTAGTCGCGTCCGTGCGCGTCCGTGCCGAAGATGTGCGGGAAAACAGATTCCCCTTTGTCGATTTTCTTCAGTTCCGTCTTGCCGTACTGGAACGGCGCGAGGTTGTTGTAGCTGTTGTCCATCGGGCGTCCCTTCGTCTGCCCCAGCATCTGGTCATACGAATACGGCCAGAACATCGGGATGATGATGGAGGACAGCGTAATCAGCACAATCAGAATCAGGCTGATGGTCGCGACCTTGTTTTTCAGCAGGCGCTTCACGCCGTCGCGGAAAAAGGTCGAGGACGGCCGCATCCGGGAGATGACTTCCTTTTCCTCCGCCGTCGCGGGCATGAAGGAATCCACATCCAGATGCAGGCTAAAGGGCTTTTTCTTGTTCATCATCATGATGCAGAGGCCTCCTTATTCGTAATCAATGCGCGGATCAACCACCTTGTAGAGCAGGTCGCTGATCAGATTCATAATCACGATTAAAGAGGCGAGGAAAATGGTCGTCCCCATAATCATGGTGTAGTCGCGGTTGGTGATGCTGGATACGAACTGGCGGCCGATGCCCGGCACGGCGAAAATCTGCTCGACGACCATCGAGCCGGTGACGATGAACGCCAGCATCGGGCCGAAATAGGTGATAACCGGAATCAGCGAGTTCTTCAGCGCGTGACCGAAGATAATTTTCTTGCCCGAAACGCCCTTGGCGCGCGCGGTGCGGATATAATCCTGCCCCAGCACGTCGAGCATGGAGGAGCGCGTCAGGCGCGTGATATAGCTCATCGGGTAGAGCGCAAGGGTGATGATCGGGAGGATCAGCCCTTCGGCCGTCGCGCCGTTCGCGGGTACCCAGCCTAACTTGACTGAGAACACTATCAGCAGGAACGACCCCATAATGAACGACGGCATGGACACGAACGCGGTCGTAATCACCATGATAATCTTATCCAGCACGGTGTTGCGCCGCAGCGCCGCCAGCGCGCCGAGGACGATGCCGGCAATCGCCGCGCTGAACGCCGCAATCAGACCAAGCTTCGCGGAGGTCTTCATGCCATCCAGAATAATGTCAATGACCTGACGGCCGCGCTGCTTCAGGCTCGGCCCGAAGTCCAGCTTCGTCACTACGTCGCGCAGATATGTCACATACTGTTCGCCCAGCGGCTTGTCCAGTCCGTACTTGGCCTCCAGCGCCGCCTGCGCTTCCGCGGAAATTGCCTTTTCACTTGCGAACGGTCCACCCGGAATCGAGTGCATCACGAAGAACGTCACCGTGATGACAATCCAGATGGTCAGCAGCGCCAGCAGCACGCGCTTGAGGATATAAAACAGCATCTTGGAATTCATCCGCTCCACCTTCCCGGCAGGGGCGCTGCCGCGTCTGCCTGCGTTTCTTGTTCATCGACACGCCAAACCAGCCGGCTTCACCGTGTCGATGCTTTATTATGCAACACTGTATGGAGAAAATCAAGTGTTTTGTTGCACAAACTGTGTTTTTTTTATGTTTTTCTCGTGTATTTTGAATATTTTCGTCCAAGTTGTTGCATTTATCAAGTTTTTCTGCAAGTCCCTGTTCATTTTTGCGCACAAAAAATGCAGGACGCTCATTCGTCCTGCATCATGGTAGCGAAGTGAATTACTCCGCTGCCGCCAAGCTGCCGAAGATCTCCAGCGGCATGTTTTCCAGCGCGTCGCCCACTTCCTTGCTGGCGACCTGGAACGTCACGGCGAGAACTGTCTCGTCATCAAGGAAGGTGTACAGCGCCAGCACGGTGTCGCCCGGCGTGTACATCAGGCAATAGTTTTCGTTGACATACAGCTCAGCGAGCATTTTTTCCGTCGCGCCCGCGTCCTGAATGCCTTGCAGCAGCGTTTCAAAGCTCATCGCGGACAGCTGCGCCGTAATGCTGACCGTCTGGTCGGCGTTGACGGCGAAGAGCAGGATGTTCTCGGCGTTTTCCGTGCCTGCGGGGACTTCCTGAACCGCCCAGTCCGCCGGAATCTGCATCGTCAGACCCGTTTCACCCAGCGCAACCGTCTGCGCCTTGAAGCTGACATTCATTTCAACTGCCGGCACTTCCGCTTCTTCCTCCGCGAACGCAAAGGCAGTGCAGCACATCATGAGCGCCATCAGGAGAGCAAGGAGTTTCTTCATATTTGTTTCCGTCCTTTCATTTCCAGCATGATTCGGCTGATTTCTTTCCATATTGAACAGCCACATCTGGTAACATTTATGATACCAAATGGAAGCCGCTTTTGCAATACACTTTCGCGCAGGAAAACGGTTGATTCGCGCGGATTTGGGATTTCAGAATGAAGCAGCTTCCATTTTCATTCGGAAAATGCGAGTGAAGTAACTTTTATTTACTTTTCAATTCTCATCAAAACAAACAGTTAATTCTTTCCGTAAAAGCGGACTTTGCTTCCCTCCCCCTTCACAAAAAACGGGGCACCGTGAGAGCTTTCGCCCCCGCAGCACCCCGCCATCCGCGGATGCGCAATTCCGCATTGTCCCTTACTTCTTCGTCCAGTCCTGCTTTTCGCCGATGCCGTAGTTTGCCGGCAGCACGTCGTCATCAACCAGCACGAAGCCCAAATCCGCCGTGTAGGTCGTACTGGCGGAGGTCACCTGAACCGGGTTCGATTCACCGTTCTCGCCCAGAATCGACGCAATCAGCGGAATATCCGTGCGCATACGCGTCGGCACAACTTCCGCCGGGTAGATGGGCTTGAGCGTGTACACGCCCGGATACAGGTTCTCGAAAGTGTAGTAGCCGTACGCGTCGGTCGTCGTTTCCGCGACGAGCTGGTCGTTTCGCCACAGCTCGATGCGCATGTTGCCCAGACCGAGTTCGCCCGCGTCCTGCAGGCCGTTGCCGTTCAGGTCAAGCCAGCAGAAGTCGCCCAGCGTGCCCGGCTGCACCGCGCCAATATTCTGTTCCAGCTGATGTTGGCTCATGCGCAGGGCAATCAGGTCGCTCTCTCCCTCGCGGGCGGTGTAGGTCGTCATCACGCTGATGTTCTGCCCGTCCTTGAGGCGCGTGTCGTCCTTTTCTACGACGACGTAGCCATTCGGGAGCGTCACACGCAGACGGTAGTTGCCCGGCATCAAGCCGTCAAAGCGGTAGATGCCGTCCTCGCCCGTCGTCGCGTTTTGCAGTTCGCTGCCCTTTTCGTCCAGCAAGATAACCTCCGCGCCGGACAGGGGCGCAATCTCGCCCGCGTTGTCGCACCAGACCATGCCGCCAATGCTTGTGTCAATCTTCAAGCCCAGCATCGGAGCAGTATAGTTGTTGTTTTCGCTAATTTCAATCTCGGTCATGACGAGCTGACTGCCCTCGGTGGTGAAGGTGCTGTCGCCCAGACGCGCCGCCTGCGTACCTTCCTTGAGGTCGTAGACAAGGCTGTAGACGCCGGGGGCAATGCCGTCGATGGCGAACCGCCCCTCCGCATCGGTCTGCACCTGCGCAAACACCGCGCCGGTTTCATCCAGCAGGGTCAGCGTCTCGTTTTCCGGGGTGATTTCGCCCGCGTCCATGTCCCCGTTGTCATTCTCATCCACCCAAACCTGACCGGACATCTTCGACGGAATCACGCCGCCAAGCGCCTGATTCAGCCATTCCTCGCCCAGCCCGATTTCGATGTTCACCTGCTGCTCGTTCAACCCGTGCATCAGCGGCAGGGTCACATTGCCGTCCAGCTTGGAGAGCACCATGCCCTCCGGGAAGCGCAAGGTCAGCGCGTAGGCGTCCGGCCGCAGCCCGGTGAAGCTGTACGCGCCCGTCGCATCGGTGAGGACGGTCTGCTCCGTCAAGTCCTCGCGGGAGGGGGTCAGAATCAGCGTCACGCCGGCAAGCGCCGCTTCGTCTGCATCCTGCGCGCCGTTGCCGTTGTGATCGGCAAACACCATGCCTTCAATGTCGCCCAAAGCCAATGCGCCGCACAGGGGCGCGGCGACTTCTTCGCCCACGCCGATGGTAAAGGAATCCGTCGTGCCGTCGGAATCCGGCGCGATGGTGTTGCCGCCGTCCGTCAGGGGAGCAAACACGCCGTCGCCCGGCAGCTCGTAGCGCAGGCGGTACGTTCCGGGCAGCACCGCGTCAAACAGGAAGCTGCCATCCGCGCCGATGGTGCGGGTCGCCACGTCACCGGTTTCGTCCACCAGGTGGACCACCGCGCCGAGCAAGCCGCCTTCATCCGCGTCGCGCAGGCCATTGTCGTTCTTGTCGGCAAACACCACGCCGGACACATGTCCGGGGGTAATCATGCCGATATCAAGACCCGTCAAATCCGCGCCCATTTTGAGCGCCACCGGTTCGCTTTCGCCCGCACCGCCGGAGAGGTTGCGGAGGATATTGCCGTCGCCCGTGCGTGTGAACGCCAAGCCGCTGTTTGCGGTCGCGCTCACGGTGTACTGCCCCGGCGCAAGGTCATCGAAGGTATACATGCCGCTGCGGTTCGTTTTCGCCGTGCGGGTATTGCCGTTTTCATCCGTCAGGGTGACGGTGAAGTTGTTGACCATCTTTTCCGCGTCCATCCGGCTGCCGGAGAAGTCGTCATCCAGATACACCGTGCCGGAGATGCTGCCGTAAGTAATCGCGCCGATGGCCATCGTCATCTCGCTGTCATTCTCCAGCACCACGTCGGAAATCGTGTACTCGCGGCGGTCAGTGCCGGGCGCGAACAGGTTGCCGTACTCCCCCTCGCCCGCAATGGTGTACACATAGCCCTGCGGAATCGTCGCTTTGACGCGGAACGTGCTGCCGCGGATGTTGGCGAAGGTGAAGCGCCCGTTCTCGTCGGAGACGGTGTTCAGCAGCTCCTTGCCGATGGCCTGACGGTACAGGACGACCTTCACGCCTTCCAGCGTCTTTTCGCCCTCGTCGTACACGCCGTTGTTGTTTTCATCCAGGAAGCAGATGCCGTTGATGTCAGAGCCCTTCATCACGCCAAGGAGGACTTCCTCCAAGTCACCGCGTTCAAGAATCACCTGATCCGTTTCAGAGCGCTTAAATTCGCTGGTGATGATGGAGCGGCGATTACCGCCCGTCTGGCTATATCGCGCAAAGACCAAGCCGTCCGGCAGGCTGTATTCGACATTGTATGTGCCGTAGCGCATTTGACCGATGTAGAATTTGCCGTCCTCGCCGCTCTCGGTTTCGTACACCAGACCGTTTTTCACGCCGACGGCGCGGATTTTGATGCCCGCCTGACCGGGTTCACCGTCCTGATATACGCCGTCGTCGTTTTCATCCAGCCACACAAGGCCCTGCAGCGCCGCCATCGTCATCACGCCGACGCCCACGTCGGTCACAGAACCGGCTTCGAGGGTCAGCGGCACGCTGCTTTGCACTTGTTCGGTCGTTTCATCCATGATGGACATGTTCGCGCTGACATTTTTGCCGTGCGCACCATGGCCGAAGCCCGCGGGCAACTCGCTGCGCAGGACGTACGTCCCCGCCGGCACAGCCAGCGACACCTCGCCGTTCTTGTCCGTTTCGCCGGATGCCACAACAACCTCCACGCCGTTGACTTCGGTGATGAGGCTCATCGTCGCGCCGGATACGCCTTCCTCGTACTTCCCGCGTGAACCGTTATTATCGTTGTCGCGGAAAGCGTGGATGGTCAGCGCCGCCGGATTCGCCGCCTTCGCGGTCACAGTCGCGGGTTCGTCGCTGATGACGAGCGCACCGTTGGCAAGGGTCACGCCCGCGTCATAGCGGACGACGTACGTCCCGTATTCGAGGAACTCCGCCTGCCAAGCGCCGTTTTCATCCGTCACCGCTTCCGCCGCGACTTCGCCCGCCTGATTGACCAGCTGCACCTGCACGCCGCTCATCGGCTGACCGTCCAGCCCCAGCACCACGCCGGAAGCGTCGCCGGTGGCATGGTTCGCCAGCGCCGGCAGCACAACGGTTTCGCCCGCGCCGATTTCCACCAGAATGCTCGCCGTCACGCCCGTATCGGTCGTGCTGAGCGTCCAGCCCTCGGTGTCATACAGGCCGCGCGGCAGGGCTGCCGTAATCTGATAAGTATCAGGATACAGGTTGTTCAGCGCAAACGCGCCGCTGACCGTCATCTGTTCGCTCATCCGCTGGCCGGAAATCGTCACTTCCGCCGGGGCAGACAGGTCGTCGATGCTGCCGGTCATGCCGCCGCTGAGCGTCAGATCCAGTTCATAGCGGCTGGTCTGCATCGCCTGAATGTTCACCAGCCACTGTGCCTGACCCTTCTGCAGGTTTGGCCAGCCGTTCACGCCCGTCAGCAGCGTGCCTTCCGGCAGCGTCACCGTGACGGCGTATGTCCCGTGGAAGAGGTCGGCTTCCTCCACCGTCTCGCCATCAGTCAGGTAGCCCGTGCGGGTCGTTTTGCCGTCCTCGCTAACAATCTGGTACGCCACTGCCGCGTTCACGCCGCGCATGAGCATCGTCAGCGTGCCGTCCACGGGTTCAGGGGTGGGGGTCGGCGTAGGCGTAGGCGTCGGGCTCGGCGTGGGCGTCGGGCTCGGGGTCGCCGTCGGGGTTGGCGTCGGCGCTTCCGTGGGTTTCTCCGTCGGTTCCTCCGTCGGATTCTCGGTCGGCGCTTCCGTCGGCGCTAAGGTCGGGGTAGCCGTCGGGGTCGGCGTAGGCGTTGCCGTTGGCGTAGGCGTTGCCGTCGGGGTCGGTGTAGGTGTCGGGGTCGGCGTCGGCGTAGGCGTGGGTTCAGGCGTGGCGGTCGGCGCCATCGTCGGCGGCACATAATAATAGGAAGCGTTCACCTTCGTCACGGAATCCGCACCCGTGTAGCGCTCGATGTTGATAATCTTGTCGCGCCAGCTTTCAATGGCCAGCGAAGCCTTCGTCATGCGCAGGGTGTACAGCCCCGTGTGAATCGCCGCCGGCAGGGCATAGTCGCCCCGGCTGTCGGTGTCGAAGGAGAGAATCGTCTCGCCGCGCTCGTTAATCAGGTCAAAAGAGGAGCTGCTCTCCGTGTGCACGGTGAACAGACCCGTGTCCGTCAGCACAGCAATGACCGCTTTGTTCAGCCGTCCATCGACAATCGACACGGTGTAGCTCGCCGCCATAATGGCGTCCTCCGGCATCGTTTCCGCCACCGGGACAAGCTGCACATTGCCCGTGCCGGGAACGGAAATCGGGTCGCTGCCGAAGTCGGTCAGGCGAATCGTGCCGACCGCCTCCCCGTTCTGCATGACGGTAAAATCGCCCGTGAATTTCCGGGATTCATACGTTCCCGCGCTTGTGGCATACATGCCCAGAAAATCCACTTGCAGCATCGTCAGCTCCGATGCCGCAGCCGCGGGGAGCAGCATCAGCAGCATTCCCAGCGTGAGCAGGAGTGACAGAAATCGCTTGCCAAGCATCCTCATCTTGCCTGTTCCTCCATCTGAATCATCCGCAAGCCGTGCGGAGTAAAGTCACAGAATAATCCATGTACTATGGTAAAGCAATCCGCCCGACTTGTCAACCATTCCGCGCATATTTTTACAATTTGATTGCTTTTCTGGTCGAAAATCAGCATGTTCCGGCAATGAAAAAGAAGGCTGACTTTTTCAGCCAGCCTCCCATGCGGATACTATTCCCAAATGAGAATGCGCCGAGATGCACCGCAAATGATTCGTTCTGGCTAACGCAAACGCCAGCGTGGGAAAGGCGCAAGCAGATGGCACAGGCGAATGCAGGAAATCGTATCAGTTGCTGCCGCCCATCAGCAGGGTCAGCATGCTCTCCGGCAGACTCATCAGCAGGGTCATGGGCAGGTTCTGCAGGTTGTTCATCACCTTGACGAACCACGTCTGGAACTCACTGTCCGTCATCGCGCCCAAATCCTGCGCCTTGCTCACGTCCAGCGCGTCCTTCGCGTCGCAGGTGCGGGTTTCCGCCGTGATGGTCACAACGTCCAGACCCATGAAGCGCACCAGCACATCCACCTTGCGGACGCCCTGTTCGCCGTCCATCGTCGTAGCGGTCGTCACCACAACGCCGAAGCCCTGCTCGACACCGTCCACCGTTTCCTTGATTTCCACATCAACAACGCTGCTGTCCGTGCCGACGCCCTTGCCGCTGACGTTGATTTCAACGGAGTCTTCGCCAGCATAGGCGGTCAGGTTCACCGTGAAGTTCTCCAAGTCGCCTGCGAAGGTCAGCGTCGCCGCGGTATCTTCCGCGCTCTTGATGGTCACAAGCCACGTCGCCACGCCGTCCGCCGTGTTGCGGGTCGCAGTGAAGGACATCGGCAAGGGTTCTTCGCCGCCGTTGTTGATCTTCACCGAAGCCGTCATGCGAACCAGCTCGCCTGCTTCAGTCATCCAGTATTCGTAAACGATGTCATCCGCGTAGAGATCTGCTTCATCAAGTTCTTTCAGCAGGTCGTCCCAGCTCGTGTCAGCAGCGGAAAAAAGCGCATCCATGTAGGCGCCGATGCTCGGAAAGCTGTGGATCATTTCCAGCAGGGCTTTCGTCATCTCGGCCAGCTTTTCCGGCGGAACGGTGACTTTGACGTAGCTCTTCGCCGCGTCGCAGTCGCCGGGCTGCTCGGTCACTTCTGCCATTTCTGCACCGGACAGTATTTCGTTCATCATGGTCATGAACGCCGTGGTGTCCGCCTGCGTCAGTTCTTCCATGAGCTGCTCTTCCGTCATGTTGCTCAGGTTCGCCGCTGCTTCCATCAGGGCAGTGTATTCCGCATTGCCGCTCAGCTGTTCCTTCGACTCTTCAATCGCCTTGTCGATCTCCTCGTCGCTCTGACCGGACATCTTCATCGTCGCGCGGAGGGCTTTTTCCTTGATGGCTTCCACGTCCTTGCTGTTCACAGCAATCACGCCGCCCAGCAGCGCGCTGGACACATACATCAGCTGGTTTTCTTCCGCAGCAGTCGTCAGCGATGCCATACCCAGCACGCTCTTGCCGCTCAGGTTCAGGTCAAAGCCAGCTTCGTCGCCCTGCTGATAGCCGGTCAGGGACAGCGCCGCCAGCAGGTCGTTGATGGCAGCCATCGCGGTGTCATCCCCGCCCAGCGCCGCCACGAGGTCAGCGTTCAGGTCGTGGATGGTAATGGTGGTTTCCTGACGCGCGGCATTGTTCCACACGCTGTTTTCCGCCATCGAGGTCAGGGGCATCGCCAGCATCATGATGCTGAGCAGTACCGCAAGCAATTTCTTCATGGGGTTTTCCTCCTTGTTGTTTGGTTTCCCTTTTTCTTTATAGCGAACACTGCGGAGCAGTGATGCTTTCGGTTGATGTTAGTCGGCGTTATCCAAAATGATGGTGCTGCTCGGCAGCGTCGTCGTACCGTCCATGAGCTGCCGCACGCTGTTCGGCAGATTCATCAGGATGCGCGGCAGAATCTTCGAAATGCTCGTCGCCAAGGTCAGCATGTAGGCGTTGAAGCGCGCGCTGCTGATTTCGCCCAAGTCCAGCACGTCGCCGTCGGACAGCAGGGGGCGCTGTTTGCACGAAAAGGTCGTCGTGTAGATGGTCAAGCCGACTTCACCGCCAGACAAGAGCCGAATTCTCGACTCCCGATATACACTGCTGCTCGAACCAGACGTAAACACGCCGAATTGTATGCCGCTGTCCGTCCCGTTCGCTTCGGAGGTCGTGCGCACTTCTACATCGACCCTCCCGCCCCTGCGGTTCGGCTCAACCGTCAGCGAAATCGTCGTCTGCGTCTGGTCATCCGGCATAAGCACCAGTTCGGCATTCTTTTCACCGATGGTGAGGCGTCCCGTCGTGCTGTTCTCTTCCTTTTCCAGCGTCCAGTCGTACTGCAAGCCGTCCGCCAGCGTGTTCCGGTTCAGCGTGAACGTGACGGGCTTCAGGATTCCCTCGGTCGGCTCCACCTCGGACATTCTTTCCGCCCAGTCCGGGAGCGCGGAATAGTTCACAATCAGCTTGACAAGCTGCCCCTGCGCATCCGTGTACATCGTCACCTGCGCGTCGCTGTACAGCATCTTCTGCTGACGTACCTGCGCCGCCCAGTCGATTTCCTGCGGCACATACTCTTCCGTCGTCGTCTGCGACATGAACTGCATCAGATTGTCATAATCCGCCGCCAAATCCGCGAAGTTCTGGACGACAGGCACTTGCATCGCCGTTTCCAGCAGAATCGCCAGCCGATTGACCAGCTGTTCGTTCGTCAGCGTGAACGTACACACCTGTATCGCCGGGTCACAGCCTTCGAGCTGCTCCGTCACAGGGTCAATCGTCATGGACGGCTGATATTCCGCCAAGCGGCGCTGCATCTCCGTAAAGTCAATCGCCGCAAGGCTATTCAGCACTTCTTCCGCCTGCACGTTTTCCGTGAAGAGGGGATTTTTGAGTACCTTCGCCGTCATTGCGCCCATCTGTCCCACCTGCGCAATCTACTCCGCGTAGTACCCAGAGGATACCATCTCGTTGATGACTTCCGCCGTAAGACCGCGCTGGCTGAGCTGCTGGCGGTACACCAGCTCCCCGAAATGCCGCATGTCCTCGTCGAGGTTCAGATACAGCGTCTCGCCCAGCAGGTCACTGCTGACATAGACATCCGCGCCGCTGAACTGCACGGCATAATCGACAATAGGCTGGTCGTTCAGCGTCACCTCATAGGCGGCTGACGTTGTCCCCTGCTGATAGACTATCACCCGCAGGGCATCCAGAAAGTCATTTACGGCTTTCTCCTCCGCTTCGTCGATGTCCGCCCCCAGCACCTTCGCATTGAAGTCTTTCAGGAAAATGACTGTCCTTGTCGCGCCGGGCGCACTTTCCTCCGCAAAACCACACATCGGCACCAGCATCGCCAGCGTCAGCAGAATCGCAAGCAGCTTCTTCATTCGTCAGCCTCCTTGACATTCGTTTGTGCGCTTTTCAGCATTCCATTACCATTATATCAAAAAAAACACCTGTTGCAAGCGAATATGCGCAAGTTTTACAATTTCGTGCCCCAAAGATGCAAATTTGCGTCTGAAAGCGCAGCTTCGCGGAAAAATGCTTGATGCCGTCATGCAAAATTTCTGTGAATGGCGCAAAAGGCCGTTTTCCCCTCTTGTGAAGCGCGAAAAAATATGCTACAATAGATAGAGTATTCCGGATTACCGAAAGGAGCTAATTCGCATGGAATTTCTGACCAAGCTTTTGGGCATCGCCACCGCCGTCGCGGAAACCACCACCACCACCGGTGCGGCCGACCCTGCCGCCGTCACCACTGATTCTGCCGCTGGCGGCATTGTCGGTATTCTCTTCAGCCTTCTGCCGCTGCTGCTGGTTTTCGTCCTGATGTACTTCATGATGATTCGCCCCGAGAAGAAGCGCCGCAAGAAGGAGCAGGACATGCTCGCGTCCCTGAAGAAGGGCGACCGCGTGTGCACCATCGGCGGCATCTACGCCACCATCGAGAGCATCAAGGACGACACCATCACCCTGAGCGTCGGCAAGGGCGACCAGACGATGGTTGTTGCGCGCTGGGCGATTCGCTCGGTGGAAGATGTGACCATCGAGAACGAGACCGAATCCCTGAACTAATCGCAAATTCCCGGCTTCGTGCCGGGTTTTTTTGTGCCCGATTTTCCCGCCGCGCATATGCTGGGAGTGAACAGCTCACACGATGGGAGGAATCGCCATGAATCAGCGTCCGAATTGCTGCCGTCCCATGCCGCCGCAAGCGCCTTGCCCGTCCAGACCGCCTTGCCCGCCGAACCCCGCTTGCCCGTCTTGTCCGCCGACGCAGAAGGGCGTTTTATTGCCGCGAATCCTCGCCAGCGGGCGGGAGTGGCAGCGCCGCGCGTGTGTGGCGCTGTACGTCGGCGGTTTGCCGGAGGATGCAAACGGGCGACTGCAGCTCGTCGGCGTTACGGCGTGCGGTGACGCGGATTGGGAGATTGCGCCGTACCAAGAACCGCGCCCGTGCGGCTGCCGCGGATGCCGACCGTCTCGACCCGCGCCGTGCCTTCTGCGGGTGAATATTCCGGTTGTTTGCCAAGTGCAGGCGGAGTGCGGGCAGGTTTTGCGCGGCGAAAGTGTGCTGACAACGGATGTTGCGCTGCCGATTCGCTGTGTGCAGGCGGAATGCTGGCGCAACCAGATGATGGTGCTTCCGTGCGTTCGGCTGATTGACGGCGGCGCGCCTGTGTGTGCGGATGGCTGCCGTCCCCCTGTGTTTGATTGCACGATTGAGCTGCTCGTCGAAGCCTACATGACGCGATGGGAAGCGTGCGGAAGCCCTGCGCCGACTTGTCCGGATTTACCGCTATTCCCCCCGCCGCCGTTCGGGTGACAAGGGCGTTGGAAGACCCAAGGGGCTTTGCCCCTTGACCCCAGCAGGGGCGCTGCCCCTGCACCCTGCAAGG
>OLQD01000447.1_pt1 | contig 39562 bp, 37 predicted proteins | sample 1672841 | NCBI WGS metagenome assembly OLQD01 (sample SAMEA3136729, study PRJEB25190) | human gut metagenome | biome: human gut; feature: human-associated habitat; material: faeces | place: Austria | collected 2013 | reverse complement strand
CCCTAACGATAAACCCTAAAACCAGACCCTACTGAAAGACCCTACTGAAGAACCCTAACGAAAGACCCTAAAAAGTAAAGACCCTAAAAAACTTTGAATACCCACTATAAATTGGGAAAGAAGTTATATTGCTATCATTGCTTTAAATATATTATAATAAAAAGATAACAGCAAAGGCTGTCAAGGAGAATAATATGAAAAGTACAGCGTTTGATATGGCTATGGTGGCATACAGACAAAATGATATGGAGGGCGCATTCCGTCAGTTTCTGTCGTTGGCAGAGGCGCAAGATGCAGATGCCATGAATATGGCAGCAAATATGTTTGAAAGAGGCCAGGGCACATACCGAGATCCCGGGCGAGCAGTGTTTTGGTGGAAGAAAGCGGTGGAGCTTGGAAATGTGGATGCACTTGCCGATTACGGACAGTATCTGGTCACTGCCTTTTTTGATGGCAAGGAGCAGAAGCTTGGTGCAGGGTATCTGGTTACTGCGACGGAGCGTGGCAACAACAGGGCAGGAGAGAGCCTTGTGGAGTTTGCCCTTAAAAATAACGATGCCGGAGTCAAAGTATACAGGACAGCAGCCGAGTACTGCGACAGGGCTATTGCCTCTGCGACAGATTCTTATCTGCGTACACAGTATGTGCAGAAAAAGGGTATGCTTAAATATAAGCTCAGACAGCACAGGATTGGAAACAATTATGTATATCTGGCAGCGGTATTTTCGACAATAGGAGCAGTATTGCTCATGATAGCATCAGTGGATTTGTTTCTTGAGCTGCATATGGAGTTTCGTGATATGTTTAAGCTGTTTTCGTATAGTAAAATGATACCGTGGGAGGCAGATATAGCGATGTTATTTGGTGCGATGCTTTTATTTACGTTCGGCAAGGTAACAAATAAGCTTCATGTGGCGAGCTTTTTGCAGCTTCTTGCATCTGTATTTGCAGTGGCAGTTGTTGCCATGCACTTTATTTGTGTGATAAATGATGGCAGGGTGTGGTATGATAAGCTGCTGTGGTATGTGGTGCTTGTTGTCATTCCGCTTATGCTCGGAAAGCTGTTGGGTGAGATACTGAGAAAGATTATCGGTATACAGTAATATTATATGATTAAAGGGGTAAAATACCTTTTGACCCTCATATCATTATATTGTAAGTAACTATTCAGAATAGTTACTTTTGTAATAGCTTCGAGATGACTTAAGCGATGTAAGACATTTAATATGTAAAATAATATTTTGATATGTAACCGGAGGAGAATGAACATGACTCTGCAACAATTAAAGTACGTGGTGACAGTGGCAGAATGCGGCAATATAACAGAGGCTGCAAAGCAGCTTTTTGTCTCGCAGCCCACTGTGACCAGCGCTATACATGACCTGGAAAAAGAGATGCAGATAGTTATTTTCATCAGGACAAACAAGGGAGTGATACTATCAGAAGATGGTGAGAGATTTCTCGGTCATGCCAGACAGGTGCTCGAGCAGGTGGATCTCATAGAGGGAATCTACAAGGATGATGTGGTGAGTAAGCCGCACTTTGCGGTATCGTGTCAGCACTATTCCTTTGCAGTGAATGCATTTGTGGATGTAATCAGAAAGTTTGATGCATATCAGTATGATTTTACCATCAGGGAGGAGCAGACTCACGAAATCATTGAGGATGTCACGAATTTAAAGAGTGAGCTGGGAGTCATATATCTAAGCTCCAAGAATACGGAGGTGCTTTCAAAGATGCTAAAGCGTAATGAACTCGAGTTCACAGAGCTTTTTACAGCCACACCGCATGTATTCATATGTGACAGTCATCCGCTTGCTTCAAAAAAGAGCATCACGATGGATGATCTGCAGGACTATCCGTACCTGACGTATGAGCAGGGAGAGTATAATTCACAGTATTTTTCGGAGGAGTTTGTCAGCACTCTTGACAGCAGAAAGAATATCAGGGTCAGAGACAGAGCTACACTTTTTAATCTGATAATTGGCTTAAATGGCTACACAGTGTGCTCAGGAGTGATTTCCGCTGAGTTGAATGGAAGGAATATTATATCAAAGCCACTTGATGTGGAGGAGTATATGAGGATAGGCATTATCAGCAGAAAGGGTGTGGTACTCTCACGATATGCAAGGGAGTATATCGAAGCATTGAAGGCGCACTGTATGTGACATTGCAATAATATAATATGATTAAAGGGTCAAAAGATATCATCGATGCATGCTTGCATGCAATTCGATGTATACCTTAGTGTCCCACAATATATAAGGTCTAAATATATACAAACATTTGGTACAAGGAGCATAGCATGTACGATAGTATAATAATAGGAACAGGTCCTGCCGGACTGTCGGCAGCCCTGAATTTAAAAACATATAAAAAGGATTTTATCTGGTTTGGTTCGAAGAACCTAAGCGAAAAGGTGCAAAAGGCAGAGAAAATCACAAACTATCCCGGATTTCCACAGATAAGCGGACAGGAGCTGTTTGAACGTTTTGACGCCCATAGGAGAGCTGCGGGAATTGATATAACAGAAAAGACTGTGACCAATATCATGCCTGCAGGAAACGGCTTTATGGTGCTTGCAGACAATGAGATGTATGAGGCCAGGACTCTCATACTTTGCATGGGTGTGATGTCTGCAAAGCAGCTGGACAGGGAGGATGAGCTGCTTGGAAAGAGGCTCAGCTACTGTGCCACCTGTGATGGCATGTTTTACAAGGATAAAAGGATAGCTGTCATATGCAATGACAAAAAGTATGAGCATGAGGTGAAATATCTTGCGGATCTTGCGGCAGAGGTATTGTATTTCCCAGCCTATAATGACAGCGAAATAGAGCTTCCAAATGTAAAGATATCAAAGGATGCACCTATAGCATTAATCGGAGACTCATTTGTGGAAGGAATTACGCTTCGAAGCGGAAAGACTGAGAGCGTAGACGGAGTATTCTGCCTGAGAAATGCCATCGCACCATCAAAGCTTATGCCGCAGCTTGAAATAGAAAACGGACATATATTGGTGGATAGAGCCCAACAGACAAATTTGGCAGGCTGTTTTGCGGCAGGAGACTGCACAGGCAGGCCATACCAGTATACGAAGGCTGTCGGAGAAGGAAATGTGGCAGCACATTCGTGTATACAATATCTTAGTAAATCAGAAAAATAATATAGTATTTTTTTAGAATCCCGGAATCAATTCTATAATCTTTTTGATTCGATAAGCACACTCACGCATGCTGTAGACACACTTACTGACAACTGCATAATCGGAATAACCGCAAATGAGGAGCGCTGCCAGAAGCTGCTTTTAAAGCACGGACTTATGAAGGAAAAGCAGCTTGATGTGGTGCTTGATCCGTATGCGATGACAGAGGCAGCGACTAAGAAGAACAAGGCAAAGGTTGGTTAAAGCATGTTAAAGGCAATTACAGCCACTTACCATTGAGAAGATATTGATTTCTCTCAGCTCCGACTGAAACAAATTGTATTTCGTGTCTTAGCATGTCCTCAAGGAAGTTTATGTAGCGCTTAGCATTTACAGGCAGCTCATCATATGACCTGCAATTTGATATATCGGTTTTCCAACCCGGCAGCATTTTGACTACCGGGGTATATTTTTCGAGATTTTCGGTAGGGTCAAAGACGTTTGTTACGGCATTTTTATACTGATATCCTGTGATAACAGGAATCTGATCCATGATGCTCAGGACATCTAGCTTGGTCAGTGCGATTTTGTCGGCATGTTGGCATTTTAGACCATAGCGGCTTGCAACGGCATCAAATGGACCCACACGACGTGGTCTTCCAGTGGCAGCACCATATTCGCCCCCATACTTGCGGACCATTTCAGTCCATTCACCGTTCATAGCTTTTTCCGCGACAAATGGTCCGGCTCCGACACAGGTAGAGTATGCCTTTAGTACACCGACCACATGGTCTAATGAGGCACCTGGGATACCGGCACCTATAGGACCGTAAGCTGAGATGGTGGAGGAGCTTGAAGTATATGGGAAAATACCATAGTCTATATCCCTCATTGCACCAAGTTGTGCTTCAAGTACAACACGCTTTCCCTTTGATAGTGCATCCTCAAGGAATGCACCGGTATCTGTGATATAAGGTGCATATTTTGCAGCCTTCTGCCTGCACCATGACAAAAGAGCTGACAGAGACATAGGTTCCTGATGATAGCAGCCTGCAAGCTCAAGGTTTTTAGCTTCAAGCATTGTCTTAAGTCTGGCCTGTACATTCTCTTCGTCTAAGTGGAGTAAATCACCGAGACGGATTGTTTTTTTACGGTATTTATCGCTGTATGCATAGGCAATACCGCGTTTGGTAGAGCCGAAGGCTGCTCCGGACTTTGAAAGGCGCTCTTCCTCAAGCTCATCCTGTATTTTATGCCACGGCATTGAAATTGTGGCTCTTGTTGATAATTTCAGGTTTTTTGGTGAAACAGATACATCTTGTGTTCTGATCTGTGCAATTTCATTGGACAGATGGTTTAGGTCAATAACCATTCCGTCACCGAGCACACATACTACATCTGGGTGAAGTATTCCGGATGGAAGCAGATTTAAGACAAATTTTCCCTGTTTATTAACTACTGTGTGTCCGGCATTGTTACCACCCTGATAGCGGACTACGATATCCGCATGTTCTGCGAGAAGGTCGATGACACGACCCTTTCCTTCGTCTCCCCAGTTTATTCCTGTAACTGCTGTAAGCATGATGAATGCCTCCTTGTTTTTTGAGTTTAATATTTGTATGTTGGTGCAGAGCTTGTACCGTCCGGATTTTGAATGGTATAAAACAAGTCTGCTTATAATGTGTATGATTCTGTTACGTGCAATACCTAAACGTCTTATCAGTTAGTATTCTTGCAAAGATGAGTCCGAGCGGCAGTGCAATGATAATCATGATTGCTGATGCAAACCATGAAACAGCATCCGAAAGTGCCATTATGCCGAAATTGTATATAGCCCGATACAGATAAAGTCCCGGAACCATTATGACTATGGATGGAACAGTAAGGGATATTCTCGGATATCCGTTGTTTTCCTTGATAAATGATGCGAGAAGCCCTGCTGTGAGAGCTCCGGCAAATGCGGCAGCAGGAGCCGGCATACCTGTCAGGTCTACCAGCTCAAGCCGCAGTGAATTTGCTATGGCACCGATAAGAGCAGCTGTTGCAGCCATGGGAGTTGGACTGTTGAACATGATTGAGAATCCAAACACACCGAAGAAGCTCATTATAAGCCTCAGGATTAGATGTAGTACGGGGGTCAGATCCAAATCTTCAAAGTCCATAGGCTGCAGTCGCAGAAGCAGTGCCATAATCCATGCAAACATCGTGGCTACCATGACTATTATTATTGCATAGGCAAGGCGTTCAAGACCGGAGCGCAAATCAAGCTTTGCCAGGTCGATTCCGCTTGTGATAAACGGAAATCCCGGAATGATAAAGAGCATGGAACAGATGTATCCGGCTTCGTGAATTGATGGTACATTGAAAGCCATCTCTGCAATTTTTAAAAATGCCGCATATATGAAGCATGAGGCAGAAATTGATACCGCTATATTTAGGAACAAAGTAAAATGATGTTTTATAAGCTTTGTACGTATGAGATTTCCGATGCCGGCTGCTACAAATGCCAGTATCATTTCAATAGGACCTCCTCCGAGCAAAAATGTGAAGGCACAGCATGCTATAGCTGCTGCAAGTCCAAGCCTTGCAGGGGAGTAAATGGCATGAATCTGTTCAATCTCATCAAGTCGCCGGTGAATTTCTTCGCCAGTCAGATGAGCTTCCTCGTTAGGAAAATTGTCGACAAACTGCTCCATGCGATAGAGCTTTGATGTGTTTACACCTGTGTTTGCTATGCTGAGTGACTGCGATATACAGTCAGTGCCGTCAAAACAGTTAAACTCGATTGACATAAGTCCGACATCCACTGTACATGTGACACCAAGCACCTTTGAGAGCCGGTTCATGGAGGTTCTCACACGCCAGGCTCCTGTGCCGCAGGAGAGCATGATGAGTCCGACACGTCCGATTACAGAGGCTTTTTCAATCAGTCCCGCCTTATCTATGAGTATATTTCCATCCTGTCTGGCATAATCATGCCAGGGGATTTCCATATGATTTTTTTCCATGATATCTGTGTAGCTGTTATCTGCCATAAATTATCGCCTCGGCCTTTTGGACATGTTTTTCAAGATTTTTTAGGAAATGAGAGCTTCGCAGGAAAATACCAATTTCATCATACCGCTTGTCATTTTCCACAAGAGAGTCCTGACCGTAAAAAACATATGCCATAGGAAGCTCCTTTTCAATCTGTATCATCAGATCCCATACGGCAGAGTAAGCCTCAGCCTCAGTCTCCTTGAGTTTTACGGTATCGGGAAGCTCTCGTATCAGGAGTATTCCGTCATGTTTTACAATGACCTGCTGTGTGGGAGTCATATGCTCGGAATCATATGTGTGGCTGTAGCGGTAAGCCTGTGCGTAGTAGATATCCTTTTTGTCTGGCATATCGTTGTATATTTCGTGAAAATGTATATAGTTCTTGTCGTGAGATATGTGTTTATACTCGGGCAGCGGATTTCCGTGTTCATCGGTCATGATTATCGGATTTTGGTGTCCGTCGGCATTGAACCTGTACGGTATGATATATGAATTGCGCAGCAAATCAAATACGGTGTTGTTGCACAGACACATAAGCAGTGCGGAAAGATCGCGGTTGGTATATGCATTGAAGAGAGCTTTAGCAAATTTTTCTGCCGGAAGTGATACATCAAATTCATCGTTGTAAACCAGATTTTCATTGAAGGTTTCCATAAGCCTGTCACAGGCCCATGGATCATTTAATATCTTCTGAAACAGAATGTCTGCATGATCTTCTCTTGGAAACATTGTCTTTTCACTCATTTGAAACACGTCCTTTTCTTATATATATAATCAATATTTCTCTTTTGAGCATTTATGATTATACAATTATGATTATAATAAGTAAAAAGTATAATTGATATAATTGAAATATCATATTATTATATCATTAGTATCTGTGTATTACCGGAAAAATGACCGGTAAAACGATAATAAAAAGGAGGCTTTAAATATGGATATAAATTTTGAGTACTACAAGATATTTTATTATGTTGCAAAATACTGCAATTTCACAAAGGCTGCGAGGGCGCTCGGAAACAGCCAGCCGAATGTAACCCGCGCCATGAACAATTTAGAGCAGCAGATAAACAGCATACTTTTTATCAGAAATAACAGAGGTGTGCAGCTCACACCGGAGGGAGAGCGTTTGTACGCGCATGTATCTGCAGCGATGTCACAGATACTTGCTGCGGAGGAGGAGCTGTCAGACAGCACAGGACTGTCACACGGAAGCGTATCAATAGGAGCCAGTGAGACAGCTCTAAACATATATCTGCTTGACAGGCTAAAGACTTTTCACATGGCATATCCGGGTATCAGGCTTAAGATATATAATCACTCCACCCCACAGGCTATAAATGCCGTAAAAAACGGCATGATTGATTTTGCGGTGGTATCCACACCTGTCGAGGTGGAGGCACCTCTTAAGATGATAAAGCTTGGCTCGTTCCAGGAGATTCTCGTGGGTGGTACCACTTTTACTGCGCTCGGAAGTCAGACTCTGTCATTAAATGAGCTGCATAATTATCCGCTTATCGGACTGGGGCGGGAGACCATGACATTTCAGTTTTTTAACAGATTTTTTATGTCACACGGACTTGAATTTGCGCCTGATACAGAGACCGCAACGACAGACCAGATACTGCCGCTTGTGAAAAGTGAGCTTGGTCTTGCCTTTATGCCAAAGCCGATGGCAGAGGCTGCGATAGCAAATCGCGAGATTGTAGAGATAGCTCTGGAGGAGGAGATACCGCAGAGAAATATATGTATGGTATATGATATACATCACCCGATCAGTGCGGCAGCAAGAGAGCTTAAGAAGGTCATAACAGACAGCTCTAAGATCTGATTGGCAACCGGTGGGATACATATAGGTAACTGGCAGGTTATATATTACAGCCGGGATGTTACACATTGGCAGGTTTGTAACTTACATCTCGTTTAATACTTTGTTAAAATATAGTCAGGCAGATAAGTTATAAGAATTTATCGGCAGAGTTTTTTAGGAGTATTTTTTAAAATTGGAAGGAGATTTTACACTATGGCTAACAGAATCATGTTAAACGAGACATCTTATCACGGATCAGGTGCAATCCAGGAGATTGCAACAGAGGCAAAAGCGCATGGCTTTAAAAAAGCACTGGTATGCTCTGACCCTGACTTAATCAAATTTGGGGTTACAGCAAAGGTAACAGATATCCTTGATAAGAACGGATTGGAATATGAGCTTTACTCAGAGATTAAGCCAAATCCAACAATCGACAACGTAAAGCATGGCGTAGAGACATTTAAGAAATCAGGAGCTGATTACCTCATTGCAATCGGAGGCGGCTCTTCTATGGATACATCAAAGGCAATCGGTATCATCATCGCAAACCCGGAGTTTGAGGATGTAAGAAGCTTAGAGGGTGTTGCACCTACAAAGAAGCCTTGTGTTCCTATCATCGCAGTACCTACAACAGCAGGAACAGCAGCAGAGGTTACAATCAACTATGTCATCACAGATGTAGAGAGAAAGAGAAAGTTTGTATGTGTGGACCCACATGATATGCCAATCATCGCAATCGTAGACCCAGACATGATGTCATCAATGCCAAAGGGACTTACAGCATCAACAGGTATGGACGCACTCACACATGCTATCGAGGGCTACACAACAAAGGCTGCCTGGGAGATGACAGACATGTTCCATCTCAAAGCAATAGAGATTATTGCAAGATCCTTAAGAAGTGCAGTTGCCAATGAAAAAGAGGGACGTGAGGGCATGGCACTTGGAGAGTACATTGCCGGAATGGGATTCTCAAATGTAGGACTTGGAATTGCTCATTCAATGGCTCATACACTCGGAGCTGTTTATGATACACCACACGGAGTAGCATGTGCTATGATGCTTCCAATTGTAATGGAGTACAATGCAGACTGTACAGGCGAAAAATATCGTGAAATCGCCCGCGCAATGGGAGTAAAGGGCGTAGATGATATGTCTGTAGAGGAGTACAGAAAGGCTGCAATCGATGCTGTAGCGCAACTCTCTGTAGATGTAGGAATCCCAACAAAGCTTGAAGCTATTAAGGAGGATGACTTAGACTTCCTCGCAGAGTCTGCTCACGCGGATGCATGTGCACCTGGAAATCCGAAGGATGCAAGTGTTGAGGATTTGAAGGCTCTTTTCCGTAAGATTATGTAATTCTGCAACAGCTTACAGGGATGTAAAAATCCGGGAACTGTCAATTGACAGCATTCCCGGATTTTTAACGCTGATATAACTATTAAGACTACCGTGCACATTTTTAAAAACGCACGATACTTGTTCTAAATGGTTCTGAATATTACCTTGAATTATATCAGGTTTACCTCGCGAAATACGTCGGAAAGCTCCTTTGGCATAGCATCAGCGAGCAGTCCGGCAAGCTCCTGAGGGGTGAAGTTTTTATTGCCAAGCACCCACTGTGTTGTCATAAAGACAGAGCCCTGACAGTACATCTCAAGCTGGAACAATAGCTTGTCGGATATTTTCCGGTGACTTTTTCCCTCAATCTGGTCAATATAAAACTGACAAATCAGCTCAAAATCATGCTCCTTTAGATTGTTCTGCTCATCATTTTTAAAAGCAGCCTTAAAGAAAAGTTGCTCCATCCGGATATATTCAAATTTTTTAACAAGGCTTTCGTACACGGTACTGCCCTCACCCATCTGGTGAAAGGATTCAATCAGTATCTTATCAAAATACCAGTTTATCAGGTCATATTTGTCCTGAAAATTTCTGTAAAAGGTTTGTCTGGTCACACCACATGTATCGCAGATTTCCTTAACCGTAATTTTCTCGACAGGAGAGGAAACCATGCATTCATTCATTGCATTGGCCAGCTTGTATTTTATATCGTTGTTCATCTTTTCTCCAAATTATAATGTAGATATCTAATGAGCCTTAAGCTTTGGCATATGCCTTAACATCTACTGAAACCATATTGGTAAAAGCATTGGTATATTTTTATCCACTTCTCTACAGTGTATATATAACATATGATACGCATAAATTCAATGCATGTAAACAGAATACATATAAATTATATATGTATAAATATAGTGTATATAAACTATATATTGTTGTTTATATTTTAGTATGATCAGAAATGATTATATTACCGATTAAAAAGATTGAATTTTAAAATTTATCTGCTAATATATTGATGAAAATATTTTGAAATATACGAGGATATACATACATGAAAGACCTTACAAAAGGAAAACCATCAAGACTCATACTGGCATTTGCCATTCCAATATTTATGGCAAATATACTCCAGCTCACATACAGTATAGTTGACACGAGAATAGTCGGATCATATCTGGGAGAAAACTCACTGGCAGCAGTCGGAGCCACCACGACACTCAGCAATCTGATGATAGGCTTTTTGATGGGCTTAGCTAATGGATTTGCCATAATAACAGCCCAGAAATTTGGCGCAAGGGACTACGCTGGTGTAAAGAAATCGTTTGCTCTGTCAATTAAAATGGGATGCATAATAGCGCTTGCTATAACGGTATTGTGCCTGTTATTTTTGCGTCAGATTCTTGGATTTTTAAATGTATCAAATGATTTGATGGGAATGGCTGTGTCATATATTTTTATTATAATAGCAGGGCTTGTAGCGACATTTTTGTATGATGCATGTGCGGCGGCACTCAGGGCACTGGGCGATACAGTTACGCCGCTTGTCATATTAGCCGTCTCGGTCTGTCTGAATATGGCAGGTGATATTTTCTTTGTGGTCGTACTGAAGGCAGGAGTGGCGGGCGCTGCGATTGCCACTGTACTTGCACAGGTTATTGCGTTTATTGTGTGCTATGTATATATGGTAAAAAGATATGAGCTTTTGAGATTGTCCCGCAGTGATTTATTTGACAGTCATTTACTGCGAAGACACCTGAAATTTAGCGATGAAAATTGTGATACCGAGGGAGCAGAATGTAAAGACAGCGAGAATAATATGACTCCTGAAGTAATAGCCGTGATGAAAATGACAATGCTTAAGGCCGGTCTTTCCATGGCATTTATGAGCTCGCTTGTAAATATAGGCTCGCTGACTCTGCAGACCGCCATAAACCGACTGGGACAGGATATTATAGTAGCTCACACGGCTGCCAGAAAAATATCGGAGATATTCATGGTCATGTTTACCGTGTTTGGACAGACCATGGCGACCTTCTGTGGGCAGAATATAGGAGCGGGAGAAGTAGCCAGAGTGAAAAAAGGCATAAAACTGGCAATATTCTATACCTGCATATGGTGTACGATGGCAATTATCGCAAGCTACACTATAGGCCCGTGGCTGGTGAAGCTTGTAACAGGCACTAATAATCCTATTGTTATAAAAAATGCCACAAATTACCTCAAATTTGACACTCTGTTTTATTATGTGACCGCTGTTATATGTATAGTGCGAAATGCAATGCAGGGGCTTGGAGAGCAGATTACGCCGCTTGTATCAAGCTCACTTGAGATGGTGGGAAAGATAGTCATTGCATTTACACTTGTGCCACTGCTTGGCTATACAGGAGTGATAGTAGCAGAGCCGCTTGTATGGTTTATCATGGTGATACCGCTTTTGGTGAAGATATACACAATGCCGGTGCTTAGGAAGCAGCCGGTTTCAGTGAGTTTGAAAAAATAAAGAGAGAAGCAGGCTATAAGGTGCCTGAGACTGTATCACATCCGACTGTTATTGTACTGCGCTATTGCATCGGCATCGCCTAACAGCTGTATGATAAGTATAGCCCCAATCCATGGAAACAATATCGTAAAAATTCCAAACCATGCGCCAAGTGAATCGCTACTATAGTCCCAGAAAGGCTTGTTCGGGTCATCAAGCCAGTACACATTTATGATAGTCCTAAGCTCAGAACGGGTGCTATGTCTTTTATCGCATGAAAAACGCTTGCGGTACTCCTTTCCGTCTACAGTATATGTGTATCTGGCAGCCCAGTAGCTGTAAGCGGATTGTGAATTATTGACAACGAGCCTCTTTGCATCCTCCTTCACAATCATGCCTCTCGCCACATGTCCGCGCTCCTTTGCAAGTGCTATCTTGCGCTGTAAACCAATATTTAGTTTGCAGAAAAACTTAAAATCTATGATGTACAGTGGTATTAGTGAAAGCACCCCACATTTACCTGCCACGGGTAGCTTGCGATAGCCTTAAAAACTTCTGAAAAAGTGTCCATTGAAAATCCCCTTTCTTAATATGCTGCATTTGAATATATGGTATGTTAATATTATAGAAATAAGGAAGGGGATTGGCAATGGGAAAAGATATTTCTTTCACTTATGTTTTACTAAATTTAATCTTTACCCCAAATTTACATCCACCCCATTTCGACTTTACAACTTTAAGCTATAGTAATTTCAGCAGCTGTGAAATACACTAACTTATTTTTGTGGAGGAAAATATGAGAAAGAACAAGAACATACTGAAGAAGGGCATGATCCTTGCAGCAGTTTCAACAATGGTAGTTACCATGGCACCGGCAATTCCGGCTTATGCTTATGGTGAAGCGGATTCAAAAACAGGTCAAGCGAAATTTAATGCAGCAACAACAGAATCAACGGATTATCAGAGCTGGTTAACCGGTACATGGCAGGGTGGTACACAGGACTTTGCCAATACCAATAAGATTGCACTTACACCGGGCTCTACAGCCAAGGATCTGGGCTTTGCATGGTATTCAAATACCAAGGGCACACCGGCTGTGATGGTATGGAAGGATGGCTCAAAGGCAGGTGCGCAGATTGTAAAGGGTACTGCAACAGATATAAGCGCAGAAAACTGGCAGGGGGAAGTCTATGCTGCTTCAAATAAAGTAAGCATCAATGGTTTTTTTGAACCGGATACAAAGTATGTTTATCAGTATACAGACAATTATTCTGACAACGGTGATACCGTATGGTCAGCTGAGTATACATACACCACACACGCTACAGATACATTTTCTGTAATTCTTACAGGCGATCCTCAGATTGGAGCATCAGGCAGTAAAAGTGATAAAGATGCAAACGATATGAGCATTGCCCAGGATGCTTACAACTGGAACAAGACAATGCAGAAGGCTATGGAGATTGATCCGGATGCATCATTTCTTTTATCGGCTGGAGACCAGATAAATGAGTCAAATGCAGGATCGGAAGAGACGAAGAAGACAAGAGAGAGCGAGTATGCCGGATATCTTTATCCGTCAGTGTTCAGAAGTCTTCCTATTGCAGCTACAATCGGAAACCACGATAAGGATGGCTCTGACTATACTGCGCATTTCAACAATCCAAATTCAGAGGATAATCTGGGAAGCACCGGTGCCGGCTGTGATTTCTACTTCAATAACGGAAATGTATTGTTCATTTCTTTAAACAGTAATAATCGTAACCAGACAGAGCACAGAGAGTTTATGAAAAAGGCTATTGCAAGCAATCCGGATGCGGCATGGAGGGTAGTTGTATTCCACAGCGATATCTATGGCTCAGGACAGCCACATGCAGATACAGATGCTACTACAAACAGAATTATCTTTGCACCGCTCATGGATGAGTTTGATATTGATGTATGTCTTACAGGCCATGATCATACATATTCAAGAAGCTATCAGGTGCAGGACGGAAATGTTATCGACTATGATTTGAGCAAAGGTTCAGTTAACAATCCTGAGGGAACTCTTTATATCACAACAGGCTCAGGCTCAGGTTCAAAATACTATAATCTGTTAAATTACACACCATACTATATCGCAGAGAGAACCAATGCGTGTCTGCCTTCATTTTCTACTATAGATTTTTCAAGTGGAGCAATGACAATAAAGACATATGACTACAACGGAAATAAATATGCTGATGATTTCACAATCACAAAGACAACAGATGCGCAGAGTGCCGATGAGGTGATTGCGGCAGCAGATGCTCTGGTAAACAGCACAGATGTAGCATACACAGATGAGAGCATGGAAGCATTAAAATCAGCACTTGCCTCTCTTAAGGAGCTTAAGGCTTCCGGCACAACAGCAGATGATCCGATGGTAAGTGATATCACAACAAACTATGGAACAGCAAATGACCGTGTTAAGGGATATGGCTCTATAGCAAACGATGATGATAAAGATGGTGCAAAAAATCGTTTCAAGAAGGGAATTTCTACACTTCTTGACAAGACAATCTATACTCAGGTAGCTGAAGGCAAGGAGGAAAACCTTTCTGATTACAGTACTGATAAGGCTCCTGTTGTAAAGGGCATCGATGAGGCAAAGAAAGCAGTTGTAAGTGCAATAAATGCTTTACAGGTTAAACAGACTGCTCCAAATGGGAACCAGAATGGAAATGCTGACCAGAGCGGAAACGGAGCACAGGACAGCACAAACCAGAACGGAAACGGGGCACAGGGTGGCGCAGGCCAGCAGATTGCGGGAAACAATGCAGGCGGATCAGGAAGCCAGAATGTCAGCACAGCAAATACAGGTGCAAGCAAGTCTGATTCTGATGGCGTAAAAACTTCAAAGAGTGCTAAGGTAAAGACAGGAGATGTTAACCATGGCGGCATGTATGCAGCACTTGGAGTATTAGGCGCAGCAATCCTCGCAACAGTGCTTGGAATGAGAAAGAAGGGTAAGTTTTGGCAAAAATAATTGACACATTAGGCAAATACCTTATTGTGGCTCTTATTACACTGGCAATGTTTATATTCTTTCGAAGCGTTGAAAGAAAACCGCTTCTTGCAGATGACAATACATCGTTTGTGAGAGCGGTGGTTACGCAAAACGACAATGAAGACCTTCAGGCTGAAGCCTCACTGGATAGCGGTGACAGCCAGAAGGTTGTTTTGCTTATCAAGTCAGGAAGCCACAAGGGTGAGACAGTTGATGCATACAGCTTAAACGGATATTTATACGGTGCCAATTGTAAGGTAGGCACAAGGGTTATTGCGAGTCTGTCGGAGTACGATGGCAGTCTGTCAGCAAATGTTTATAACTACGACAGGGAAAATGAGATATGGGTGCTTTTAGCGGCGTTTTTTGGACTTATGTGGCTGGTTGGAGGAAAGAAGGGCTTTAATTCAATTCTTGCGCTTATATTTACCTTTGCTACGGTAATATTTTTGTATATTCCGCTCATGTATATCGGGGTTTCTCCGTTTATTGCGGCAACAGCTTCGGTCGTAATTATCACGGTTGTCACGTTCACACTAATAGCAGACTGGCAGATGAAATCTATAGGTGCTATGCTGGGAACAGTTTTTGGAGTTGTAGTTTCCGGAATAATCGCATTGCTTTTCGGACACTTCGGACATGTGACAGGCTACAATGTGGATGATATTGAAAATCTGATTTATGTTGGCCAAAATTCAAAGCTTGATATCGGTGGCATGTTGTTTTCCGGTATACTCATTGCATCGCTTGGAGCAGTGATGGATGTGGCAATGTCTGTAGCCACATCGCTTCATGAGATAAAAGAAAAAAGCTCTGATATATCTGCAAAGGAGATATTTAAGTCGGGCATAAATATAGGTCGCGATATGATTGGAACTATGTCAAATACGCTTATTCTTGCTTATGTGGGCGGAAGTCTCGGACTTGTGATGGTTATATATGCATACTCGTATCAGATGCACCAGATACTTAATATGTATTCTATGGCAATCGAGATAATGCGAGGCATATCAGGCACAATGGGAATTATCCTGACTGTGCCGATTACATCGCTTATTATGTCTTTTCTTTTGACAAGGAAAAACAAGGAGTGAGCAGCTGAAAATGCTAAACAATCACAAGCCCGTTACAACAAGGTATATCACACCAAGCACCCAGCTTGAAAATATGCCGTACAGTATCACAGGACCTGCAATCCTGAATATCTGACAGCCTATGCCAAATACCTGCCCCTCCACCTGAAATTCACATGCGGATGAGCATACTCCGTTTGCAAAGCCTGTTATAGGAACGAGAGCGCCTGCGCCTCCCCAGTTTGCGAGTGGTGCATACAGGTTTAGCGCTGTCAGTATGCAGCTTATGAGAATCAAAATCATGCTGCACCAGGCAGAGGCTTCATCGCTGCTGAATCCAAAGTATTGCGTGCAGGTATTTACTATGAGCTGTCCGATAGTGCATATGATTCCGCCGAGTATAAATGCCTTTAGCATGTTTGCAGAAAGGCAGTGAGTAGGTGTGACGCGCTTTACATATTTGTTATATTCATCATTTCGTTTTTCTTTTTGGTCAGTAGTCATGTTTTCAGACCTCCTTTTTTATAGGATGACCGTATTTTTTAAATGTATTCATATATGTGATTTTAGTTATTTGATTTGGGTATAGTTACTTATTAGAATTAAATATGAAGGATATATCAAATAATCCTTGCTACTTTCTGCTTTAAATAGTAGAATTGTAGCAAGGATTATTTTTGCGCGGTAGCGCATCAAAGTAATAAATCACAGCAAAGCATATAATTGCGATAAATAATGCAAGTATTTTGCAATAAAGAAAAGGAGACACATATATGTATACACTTGACGACATCAAGAAAGAAGATCAGGAGATTGCAAGCGCCATCACAGACGAATTTGAGCGCCAGAACAGCCACATCGAGCTTATTGCCTCTGAGAACTGGGTAAGCCCTGCTGTTATGTCAGCTATGGGAAGCATCCTCACCAATAAGTACGCTGAGGGATATCCGGGAAGAAGATACTATGGCGGCTGCGAGTGTGTGGACGAGGTAGAGGAGCTTGCCAGAGAAAGAGCCAAGAAGCTTTTCGGCGCAGAGTATGTAAATGTACAGCCGCACTCAGGTGCTCAGGCCAACATGGCAGTACAGTTCGCCATCTTAAAGCCTGGCGATACCATTATGGGAATGAATCTTGACCACGGCGGACACCTCACACATGGTTCACCGGTCAACTTCTCAGGCTCATATTTCCATGTAGTGCCTTATGGAGTAAATGACGAGGGCTTCATCGATTACGACAAGGTAGAGGAGATCGCCCTTGAGTGCAAGCCAAAGATGATTATCGCAGGTGCATCTGCATATGCGAGAACTATAGATTTCAAGCGTTTCAGAGAGATTGCAGACAAGGTAGACGCAGTGCTCATGGTTGATATGGCTCATATCGCAGGACTTGTAGCCGCAGGACTTCATCCAAGCCCAATCCCATATGCACATGTCACCACAACCACTACACACAAGACTCTTCGCGGACCTCGTGGAGGAATGATTCTCTGCAGTCAGGAGATGCAGGATAAGTACAATTTCAACAAGGCTATTTTCCCGGGAATCCAGGGTGGACCTCTCATGCACGTTATTGCTGCAAAGGCAGTCTGCTTCAAGGAGGCATTACAGCCTGAGTTCAAGGAGTATCAGAAGCAGATTGTAAAGAACGCACAGGCACTTTGCAAGGGTCTTCAGAGCCGTGGCATCAAGATTGTATCAGACGGCACAGACAACCACCTCATGCTTGTAGATTTAACTCCGTTTGGTCTCACAGGAAAGTCTATCGAGAAGCTTCTCGATGCGGCTCATATCACAGCCAACAAGAATACTATTCCTAACGACCCACAGAAGCCATTTGTCACAAGCGGTATCCGCCTCGGAACACCTGCTGCCACATCAAGAGGCTTAAAGGAGGATGATTTCGACAAGGTTGCAGAAGCAATCGCCATGATCATCAAAGAGGGCGAGAGCGCAGTTGAGCCTGCAAAGGCTATCATCAAGACACTTACTGACAAGTATCCTCTTGCATTTTAAGGGTTTTCAGAGTAAAATGTTATAAGTTATAAAAACATAATACTTTGGAGGAATTATGATAGACTTAAAGTTTTTAAGAGAGAATCCGGATCTCGTAAAAGAAAATATTAAAAAGAAATTCCAGGACCACAAGCTTCCGCTCGTCGATGAAGTAATCGAGTATGACAAGAAAGCCAGAGAAGCACAGCAGGAGGCAGATGATCTTCGTGCAAAGAAGAATCAGGTTTCTAAGCAGATTGGTGCTCTTATGGCACAGGGCAAGAAGGAAGAGGCTGAGGCTGTAAAGGCTGAGGTAGCACAGATTTCAAAGCGCCTCACAGAGCTTGAGCCACTCGAGAAAGAGTATCAGGACAAGGTGCTTGAGGATATGATGAAGATTCCAAACATCATCGATCCATCAGTTCCAATCGGAAAGGATGATACCTTCAACGTGGAGAACGAGAAGTTTGGTGAGCCTGTTGTTCCTGATTTCGAGATTCCTTATCATACAGATATCATGGAGAGATTTGACGGAATAGACCTCGATGCAGCAGGAAAGGTTGCAGGAAACGGTTTCTATTATCTGATGGGAGATATCGCACGTCTTCACTCAGCCATGACAGCATATGCGCGTGACTTCATGATTGGAAAGGGCTTTACATACTGTATCCCACCATTTATGATCCGTTCAAATGTCGTAACAGGCGTTATGAGCTTTGAGGAGATGGATGCCATGATGTACAAGATTGAGGGAGAGGATCTCTATCTTATCGGCACATCTGAGCACTCAATGATCGGTAAGTTCATCGATACAATAAACGATGAGTCAAAGCTTCCATACACACTCACAAGCTACTCACCTTGCTTCCGTAAGGAAAAGGGTGCACACGGCATTGAGGAGAGAGGTGTTTACCGTATCCATCAGTTTGAGAAGCAGGAGATGATTGTTGTCTGCAAGCCACAGGATTCAAAGGAATGGTATGAGAAGATGTGGAAGTACACAGTAGAGCTTTTCAGAAGTCTCGATGTGCCTGTCCGTACTCTTGAGTGCTGTTCAGGAGACCTCGCAGATCTCAAGGTTAAATCATGCGACGTAGAGGCATGGTCACCAAGACAGAAGAAGTACTTCGAGGTTGGAAGCTGCTCTAACTTAGGCGATGCACAGGCAAGACGTCTTAAGATTCGTGTAAAGGGCGAGGATGGCAAGAAATACTTTGCACATACTCTTAACAACACAGTTGTTGCTCCACCACGTATGCTTATCGCATTCCTTGAGAACAACCTGAATGCAGATGGCTCTGTAAATATCCCTAAGGCACTTCAGCCATACATGGGTGGTACAGAGAAGCTTATTCCGAAGCACTAGTTTTTGAAATAAATTAGTTCATGTAAATATAACAGCCGTAGCTGCGATTGAAAAAGGAAATCGCGGTTACGGCTGTTTTGTTTTTTCTTATCAGGTAAGGGAAGATTTCTAATGAATTTACAGAGAAGAAAATCCCTTACCAAATACTTCACTGGTGCTCATCACAGACATAAAAGCATGCAGCTTATTCTGATGTATGAAGCTTCTAAGCTCTATGGCCTGCTTCTTTGTGAGAGTGCTGAAAACGATATAGTTTCTCTCACCGGTGTAAGCACCTCGTGCCTCCACATATGTGGCACTTTTCTCCAGCGTGTTAGTAATATAGTCGCATATCACATCCTTGTCATCGCAGATAAGCATTATGGATTTTCTGAGCATGATATTTTCGATGATTGCATCAATCATAAATGATTTCACAACAAGTCCGACAAATGAATACAGAGCAGTCTTTATGTCAAATACAAAGCAGGCGATGATAATCATGACGAGGTCGGTGAGAAATAAAGCCATGCCGATATTTTCTACATGTGCATATTTTTTTACAATCATGGCGATGACATCGGTTCCGCCACTTGAAGCCCCTACATAGAAAAGCAGTGCAGATGCGATTGCAGGAAGAGCGATGGCAAAAATCAGCTCAAGCATTGGCTCGTTTGAGAGCGGATGAGTGAGTGGGTCAAGCTTTTCAAGCACCAGGAGCTCAACAGATAAAAGTATTGTGGCATAGGTGGTCTTAATAGCAAAGCCTTTGCCAAGGAAGAAAAAGCCCACTACAAGCAGAAGCATGTTCACAATAGTAGAAAACATACTCGCTGAGAGAGGTGTTATCTTCGCAAAAACAACTGCGGCACCGGTTACGCCACCGAAGGTGAAGTTGTTTGGGAACTTGAAATAGTATACACCGATTGCCATGATGGTGATACTGAGTGTCATTATCAGAAAATTTTTTATCTGTTTAAGCATTTGTTGTTCTCCTTTATGATTTGACAGCTTGTCAGGTATTTATTGCAGTGCTGTGTATCATAGCTTTCTTTTGTATTATTAATTGTATTATTAATCGTTCAAATCTAAATATTTATTTGCATGGATAGTGTAGGACGATGGATGTCTGATGTCAATATAATCAGTGAAATAAATTATAAGTATTATTTCTATAAAAGATATATTATATTAGTAAAACTAATAAGAATAATTACAATATATAATTGGAAAATTTAGCACTATGAAGGTATACTATAGGTATTGAACGAATTGCAGATTATTAGGAGGAACAATAATGGATTACAAGAATTCAGGTGTTGATATCGAGGCAGGTTACAAGTCAGTAGAGCTTATGAAAAAGCATGTAAAGGAGACTATGAGACCGGAGGTGTTAGGTGGTCTCGGAGGCTTCTCAGGAGCGTTCTCACTTGCTTCCATCAAGGACATGGAGGATCCGGTGCTTTTATCGGGAACAGATGGCTGTGGAACTAAGGTAAAGCTTGCTTTCATCATGGACAAGCATGATACAATCGGAATCGATGCAGTTGCCATGTGCGTAAATGATGTGGCATGTGCAGGCGGTGAGCCATTATTTTTCCTTGATTATATAGCATGTGGAAAGAACTATCCGGAGAAGATTGCTACAATCGTAAGCGGTGTGGCAGAGGGCTGTAAGCAGTCAGGCTGTGCACTCGTTGGTGGTGAGACAGCAGAGCATCCGGGTCTTATGCCTGAGGACGAGTATGACCTTGCAGGCTTTGCAGTTGGTGTGGTTGACAGAAAGGACATCATCACAGGCGAGGGATTAAAGGATGGTGATGTACTTATCGGAATGGCATCAACAGGCGTACACTCAAATGGATTTTCACTTGTCAGAAAGATTTTCAAGATGGACAAGGAGACATTAAATACATATCATGAGGAGCTTGGCACTACACTTGGAGAGGCACTTCTTGCCCCTACAAGAATCTATGTAAAGGCTCTTAAGGCTGTAAAGGACGCAGGAGTCACAGTAAAGGCCTGCAGTCATATCACAGGCGGCGGCTTCTATGAGAATATCCCACGTATGCTCATAGATGGCAAACGTGCCGTAGTTGAGAAAAACAGCTACCCTGTTCCACCAATCTTTAAAATGATGGCTAGAGAGGGAAATGTTGAGGAGCAGATGATGTACAATACCTACAACATGGGACTTGGAATGATTGTCGCAGTTGACCCTGCAGACGTGGACAAGACTATGGAGGCTATGAAGTCTGCCGGAGATACACCATACGTAGTCGGAAAGATTATTGACGGCGAGAAGGGTGTAGATCTCGTATAATAACATTCAATATATTGTTAATAATTGTATACATCGTTGCGAGGAAAAAGAATGAAAATTGCAGTATGTGTATCGGGTGGCGGCACCAATCTTCAGGCCATCATAGATGCAATAGATAACGGAACAATTACAAACACACAGATAGAGGTTGTTATCAGCAACAACGCAGATGCATATGCGCTTGAGAGAGCTAAAAAGGCTGGAATAAAGGCAGTATGCATCTCGCCAAAGAGCTATGAAAGCAGAGCTGCCTTCAATGAAGATTTCTTAAAGCAGCTTAATTCATATCATGTGGATTTAGTCGTACTGGCAGGTTTTCTGGTAGTGATTCCACCTGAGATGATAAAGCAGTACAGAAACAGAATCATAAATATCCATCCATCGCTCATACCATCCTTCTGCGGCACAGGCTACTATGGTCTTAAGGTGCATGAGGGAGTGCTTGCACGCGGTGTGAAGGTGACAGGTGCAACCTGCCACTTTGTGGATGAAGGCACAGACACAGGCCCTATTATTTTACAGAAGGCAGTCGAGGTAAAGCAGGGCGACACACCTGAGGTGCTTCAGCGCAGGGTTATGGAGCAGGCTGAGTGGAAAATCATGCCACACGCTATCGACCTGATAGCAAATGGCAGGGTGTCAGTAGAAGACGGACATGTTATTATAGATGAGAAGTAATGACAGTGCTGTAAGTAATTAGTATGTAAACACAGGTAGATTATGATTACCGGACAATGAAAAGCTTATATATAGCTTAGGTATAGGAGGCAAAAATGAAGGTATTAGTAGTAGGAAGTGGCGGAAGAGAGCATGCAATATGCAGGGCTGTTGCAAAGAGCTCACGCGTTGACAAGATATACTGTGCACCAGGCAATGCAGGTATCGCTGCACTTGCAGAGTGTGTGCCAATCGGTGCGATGGAATTTGATAAGCTCGTATCATTTGCAAAGGATAATGCCATTGATTTTACAATCATCGGCATGGATGATCCGCTTGTAGGTGGTATCGTTGACGAGTTCGAAAAGGCAGGGCTCAAGTGCTTCGGACCAAAGAAGAATGCAGCTATTCTTGAGGGCTCAAAGGCATTTTCAAAGGACCTCATGAAAAAGTATAATATCCCTACTGCGGCATATGAGAATTTTACTGATGCCAAAGAGGCACTTAAATATTTAGAGACAGCAAAGTTCCCTATTGTGTTAAAGGCAGACGGACTTGCTCTTGGAAAGGGTGTACTTATCTGTAATACTCTTGAGGAGGCAAAAGAGGGTGTCAGAACCATCATGGAGGACAAGAAGTTCGGAACAGCCGGAAACACCATGGTAGTTGAGGAGTTCATGACAGGCCGTGAGGTTTCAGTGCTTTCATTTGTAGACGGAAAGACTATCAAGATTATGTCATCTGCGCAGGATCACAAGCGTGCAGGCGATGGTGATACAGGCCTTAATACAGGCGGCATGGGCAATTTCTCACCTAGCCCGTTCTATACCAATGAGGTCGATGATTTCTGCAAGAAGTATATTTATCAGGCAACTGTAGATGCTATGGCTAAAGAGGGCAGACCTTTTACAGGAGTTATCTTTTTCGGACTCATGCTCACAGAGGATGGACCAAAGGTGCTTGAGTACAATGCAAGATTCGGAGATCCTGAGGCACAGGTTGTGCTTCCTCGTATGAAGAATGATATCATTGATGTGATGGAGGCCTGTGTAGACGGAACTCTTGACACAATAGATCTTCAGTTTGAGGACAATGCATGCGTATGCGTGGTTCTGGCATCAGACGGATATCCTGTCAAGTATGAGAAGGGCTTTAAGATAACTGGCTTTGAGAAGTTTGACGGCAAAGAGGATTATTACTGCTATCATGCCGGCACCAAATTTGATGATGAAGGAAATATCGTCACAAACGGAGGACGTGTGCTTGGTATTACTGCAACAGGCGCCACACTCAAGGAGGCCAGAGCCAAGGCTTACGAGGCAACAGAGTGGGTACAGTTTGATAATAAATACATGAGACATGATATCGGAAAGGCAATAGATGAGGCATAAGGGTATTATTTTTGATATGGATGGCACTCTCTGGGATTCAGCAGAGAATGTGGCAAAATCATGGAATAAGGCCATAGCAGATTATGGCTATGAGAGGGCACCTATCACAAAAGAAGATATGTATTCAGTAATGGGAAAGACAATGGATGTACTGGCATCCATTATCTTTCCTAATTGTACTTGCAGAGATGAGTTAATTAATGTATGCTATAGAGAAGAAAACGATTACCTGACCGTTCATGGGGGAGAGCTTTATCCTGATGTTGAAAAGACACTTGATGAGCTGTCAGAAAGATATGACCTTTATATAGTCAGCAATTGCCAGCGTGGTTATATAGAGTCTTTTTTTGCGTACCACGGACTTGGCAGGTATTTTAAGGATACTGAGTGCTACGGCAACAATGAGCTTGAGAAGTCAGAAAACATAAAGCTTATTGTAGAGCGCAATAATATAGATGAGGCAGTGTATGTAGGTGACATACAGGGAGACTACGATTCCAGCAAAAGGGCAGGAGTAAAGTTCATCCATGCAGCATACGGGTTCGGCACAATAGATGACGATGTGCCTGCTATTCGCAAATTCTCTGAGCTGCCGCAGGTGGCTGACAGAGTATTTGATGAAATTGAAATGCTCTGATAAGAATTTAGTTTGAAGCCGGTTACACTTGATGTTTTCACGAGTGAGTTCGTGGAAAAAACAAGGAATCAATTGTGATTCAAAATTTTATATACAATGCAGCTATTAACAGGCGCCTGTAGCAGGAAAGCGGATAACAGCTGCAAAAAAGATAAAAGGAAAGGAAGAAAAATGTTAGAGAAAATCTTCAAACTCAAACAAAACAACACAACGGTCAAGACAGAGATTCTTGCCGGTCTGACAACATTCATGACTATGGCATACATCATTGCTCTTAACCCAAACCTCCTCACCGGATTTGGTGCTGAGGGAACAAAAGCACTATGGAACGGAGTGTTCCTGGCAACATGTATTGCTTCGGCAGTCGGTATGTTTGTCATGGCATTTCTTGCCAACAAGCCATTTGCACTGGCTCCGGGTATGGGACTTAACAGCTTCTTTGCTGTAGTAGTTGCCAATATCGTAAGCATCACAGGCCTGTCATATGTTGATTCATTCCAGGCTGCACTGTGTATCATCCTTATTGAGGGTATTTTATTCTTCATACTTTCAATATTCAATATCCGTGACAAGATAGTAGATGCCATTCCTTATGGTGTCCGCATGGGTATTTCACCGGCTATCGGTCTTATGCTTTTAAATATCGGTTTTGGATCAAATGCCGGTGTTTACTCAAAGGATGGTGGACCATTTTATGTGATGAAGGATTTCTTCGGTGCACTCACACCGGGACTTGCCAAAACAAATATGACAGATGGATATTCTTCAATGGTGCTCACTGTTGTGACTATGTTCATCGGACTTTTTGTTATCATTATTTTAGCTCATAAGGGCGTCAACGGAGCAGTACTTTTTGGTATGCTTGCAGCCTGCGTAGTTTACTGGGCAGGAGAGGCTATATTCTTTGGAACAAATCCTTTTGCATCACTTGCAACAGCTTCATTTGTGCCACAGTTTAAGGATATGGCAGATACAACACTGTTCAAGTTCGATTTCAAGGATTTCATCAGTATTGGATGGTTTACAGCAATTTCACTCATCATCACATTTTGTATCATAGATATGTTTGATACCATCGGAACACTTGTTGGTACTGCATCACGAGCAGGAATGGTTGACAAAGAGGGAAATATGCCAAACATGAAGGAGGCTTTGGTTTCCGATTCAGTTGCCACAGTGGTTGGTGCCGTAACAGGTACATCTACAGTAACAACTTTTGTTGAGTCTGCATCAGGTGTAGAGGCCGGTGGACGAACAGGTCTTACAGCTTTCACAACAGGTATCCTGTTCCTTGCATGCATCTTTATAGCACCGCTTGCAGCAATCATTCCTGCCGCAGCAACATCATCAGCACTTATCTATGTTGGTATCCTGATGCTTGGCGGTCTTAAGAAGGTGGATTTCGAGGATCTCTCACAGGTTGCTCCGGTAGCACTCATGCTTATTGCAATGCCTATTTCCGGATCTATCGGACATGGTATAGGTCTTGGACTTATCACATATACTGTACTCAAGGTCTTTACAGGAAAAGCAAAGGAGGTTTCTATCCTTACTTATGCTATTTCGCTTCTTTTCCTTGTGAAGTTCTTCCTTGTAGTGTAGTGTTTAAAGCTTAGTGGTTCATAATGGTTATAGTACGAAAATGCCACTACAGCACAGTTTAATGCATCCGTAAGCCGGTACTGCGTCACTAAGAGGCTGTAAGAATTATATATTCAGTTTGTTATAGACCATGACACAACCGGCTTTTATGTGCCGTCCATGGCACATAACGCCTTGCCCCGCCATCCTTGGCGGGGCATTGTTGTGTGCGGATATAATTCTAACAGCCACTAAGTGACTGCGTAAGGCTTGCAGATACATTAAACTGTGCTGTAGCGGCATTTTCTTATGTGGTGACAATAATTTATATATACAAACATATGTTCTTGACATTTAAACATAATCCATGTAAAATCATAATATGGACAAGCATAATGAAGAGCACATTTATGTGGCAATAGATTTAAAATCATTTTACGCATCAGTAGAGTGCAGAGAGAGGGGAAAGGATGCTCTGGCCACTAATCTGGTCGTGGCAGATCCAACCCGCACGGAGAAGACTATCTGTCTTGCAGTATCGCCGGCTCTTAAGGCATATGGCATACCGGGCAGGGCGCGCCTTTTTGAGGTGGTACAGCGTGTGAAGGAGGTAAACAAGCTGCGTCTGTCGAAGCTTATGGCGAGTGGACATGCTGCCGGGACAGTGGAGAGAAGCCGACAAATTGAGGGCGAACAATCTGATAGAAAACAATCAGCAGGTGAACAGCAAAAAAGACTCCAGGCTGAGGGCAATCCGGATGAAAGAAAAAAATATGTAACAGAAATTGATATAGCAGAAAATGATATAACAGAAAGCACAATGGCAGGCTTTGATTATGCATCATATAATGCGAAGCTGCTTGACGCACATCCTGAGTATGAGCTGACATACATTGTTGCACCGCCGCGTATGGCTTTGTATATGGATTATAGTACACGCATATACAATATTTATCTTAAGTATATCGCACCTGAGGATATCAGTGTTTACTCGATAGATGAGGTTTTTATGGATGTGACACACTATCTTCGCACTTATAACATGACGGCAAGGGAGCTTGCGTCTAAGATGATAGACGATGTCCTTAAGGATACCGGTATCACGGCAACCTGCGGCATTGGTACCAATCTGTATCTGTGCAAGATAGCCATGGATATTATGGCAAAGCATGCCATGCCTGATGAGCGAGGCGTGCGTATAGCAGAGCTTAATGAGAATAGCTATAGGCGAAAGCTATGGGACCACAGGCCGATTACCGATTTTTGGAGAGTGGGAGCAGGTTATGCCAAAAAGCTCGAGGCAGCCGGCATGTATACAATGGGAGATGTGGCCAGGTGCTCAACAGGTGGTTCGAATGATTTTTACAATGAGGAAAAGCTGTATAAGATGTTTGGCATCAATGCAGAGCTTCTTATAGACCATGCATGGGGGTATGAGCCTGTTACAATAGCTGATATCAAGGCATACAGACCGCAGACCAACAGCATCAGCTCAGGGCAGGTGCTTCAGGAGCCGTATGATTATGAGAAGACAAAGCTTATTGTGCGTGAGATGACGGACCTTCTTGTGCTTGATCTGGTAGATAAGAGGCTGGTTACAGACCAGATAGTACTCACTATTGGATATGATATCGCTAATCTGTCTAATAAGGCTGATCGCTGTTTTGGCAATAATTATGACCACGCAGTAAATAATAAAGGCAGAGACAGTATTTGCGGTAAAAAAGGTACACACAGAGATTATACAGGTGAGATTACCATAGACCGATACGGCAGAAAGGTTCCAAAGCATGCACATGGTACAGCAAATTTAGGGCGTTATACGTCATCCACGCGCATCATCATGGATGCTGTGATGGAGCTTTATGACCGTATCATAGATCCTTCTCTTCTGACACGAAGGATTACTGTGGTGGCAAACAGGGTCTGTGATGAGAGCAAGGTGCAGGAAAGTGAGCAGTTTGAGCAGCTTGATTTATTTACAGATTATCAGGCGAGGGCTAAGGAAAAGCAGAAAGAGGATGAGGCACTTTCCAAGGAGAGAAAGCTTCAGGAGGCTATGATTTCCGTCAAGAAGAAATATGGAAAGAATGCCATGCTAAAGGGTATGAATCTTGAGGAGGGGGCCACAACTATTTCAAGGAACAATCAGATTGGCGGACACAAGGCATAGCAGAAACCGCTGTGGTTCTTCATCGGATTTTTTTTAGTGGTTTATAATAGTTACGAAAAAGTATATAAGGAGCATGGCATGGGAAAATATGATGATATTATAGATTTACCACATCATGTGTCAAAGATACATCCGCAGATGTCTATATGGGACCGCTCAGCACAGTTTGCACCTTTTGCGGCACTTACAGGTCATGAGGAGGCTATTGCAGAGACAGCGAGGCTGACAAATGAGTGGCATGAGCCTGATGAGGACAAAAAAAGAGAGCTTGATGAGAAAATGAATGAGATCATGATGCTTTATAGAAAGCGTAATTTCAATTCAGACAGTTTATATGACGAAAATGTCATAAACACCATGGCAGAGAATTATTTTGAGGTGACATATTTTGTGCCGGATGAGCACAAGGATGGGGGCAGCTATGAGCATGTGACAGGATATCTTAAAAAGCTTGATAGCATAGGGCACCTGATGATAGTTGTGGATGATAATGGTACAGAGACGGTAATTGATACAAGAAGAATATATGATATCGATTTGTGATGATTTTGTTAGGAATGCATTACTTGTAAATGTGGTATAGAAAGCAGGAAATTATAAAGATGGACAAGCAGATAGAAAGAGCCGGTGATGACAATAAAAATAATATTGGTGTGTTATATGGCATCGGTGTAGGTCCGGGAGATCCCGAGCTTATGACTTTAAAGGCTATCAATACAATAAAAGCATGTGATATAATTGCAATCCCTGCAGTTTCAAAAGAGGAATGCTATGTGTACGGCATAGTGCCGTCGTTTTGTGCAGCTGCAGCGCGGCTTGGCATTTCGCTTGGTGAGATGATGGATGAGATACATATCATACCGGCTTCGTATGATGTGAGGGATACTGTGGGCTACGGTGGAACCTGTGTATACATGAAATCCGGAAAGAAGCTTGCAGAGCTTATAGAGGTGCTTCGCACAGGAGATGCTATCAGAAAAAAGAAAATGACAGTGTATGGTGTGACAAACTGTGGCATGGAGTCTGAGCGTGTGTACAGGGGGCTGGATGAGCTTACCGAAGCAAAAGGATATCTGACAATAGTTATAGTGAAATATGACTAAAATGGGAGTTTACTTTTTGTGCATAATTGCTATAATAGTATAGTGAACCGAATGTTTATATATATTTGAATATAGAAAAGAGCTGAAATATCACATGAGTATAGTGGATAAATTTGGAGAAAAAGTAGGCGAGATAGCAGAAAAAGATCCTGTCAAGGCGAGGAAGATTTTACTTGCAGGATATAGATTACAGGAAAAAAGATTAGCATTATTTCCGGACAGAAAGCTTCCGATGTCAGGGCAGTATGTGGCAAAGATTGTCATGAATAATATCATACAGGCACTTGCAAAGCCTGAAAATGCCGCCATGGTCAGTATTTTTGTACCGGGCGAGCTTTTGACGGCGGCAGGTCTCACACCATATTCGGTTGAGGCATTATCGTGTTTTATGGCAGGAACTAAATGTGAGCAGACCTTTCTCAAGCAGACTGAGAAGGAAGGCTTTCCGGAAACTATGTGCTCGTATCACAGGGTTTTTCTAGGCGCAGCATTAAATGGTATAGTGCCAAAGCCAAAGTGCATGGTGTATACAAACCTGGCATGCGATGGCAATATGATGACATTTCCGTATCTCAAGGAGAGATATGAAATACCAAGCTTTTATATAGATGTTCCATATGAGAAGAATTATGACTCTGTTATGTATGTAGCAAAGCAGCTTAGAGAGCTTAAGAGTTTTTTACAGGATGTCACCGGAAGAGAAATCACAGAGGAGTCTGTGAAAAAGGCTGTGGACAAGAGCAAAATTGCATCAAATAATTATTACAGGCAGCTTCACCTGAGAAAAGGGCATGATATTGCATCAACTCTCACAAATGAGCTGTATGCGCTTTTCATGTGTCATCTGCTTGCAGGAACTGATGAATCAGTCAGATACACACAGCTTCTGAGAGATGATGTGAGACGTGCACCGGCAGGCGATGGATTTCATGTACTTTGGATGCACACCATGCCGTTTTTGCAGGATGCAGTGAAGGATGTGTTCAATTACAGTGATACAATCCATATCAGTGCAAGCGATTTTATAGCGGATGGTTTCAGAAGCATGGAGTCGGATGATCCTTACGAGGCACTTGCCGAAAAAATGGTTTACTGCATTTATAATGGCAGCGTGAACCAGAGAATAGAGGAGGCAAAGGAGCTTGCCGACACAGTTGGAGCAGACGGCGCTGTACTTTTTGCGCACTGGGGCTGTAAGAATACAATCGGTGCATCAAGCCTTATAAAGCGCTCACTCGAGAGGGAAGGACTTCCAACTATGGTTTTAGACGGAGACGGCTGCAATCCGGCAAATGCCAGTGATGGACAGATTTCCACAAGGCTTCAGGCATTTGTGGAGATGCTTACAGAGCAGGAACGTAATTAGAAATAATACACCGGTTATTGCGTCCGGTGTGTTGATATTTACTATAAACCAATTTCAGAAAGTGGAAAACAGATGATAAATTATGTTTGTAAATATGCTCCGGTAGAGCTGTTTAAGGGCTTTGGACAGGAATGTGCTGTACTTGAGGAGATGCCGGAAAATTTTGATAAATCAGATAAGATAGCTCATGCGAATCTCTGCGGATTCGGCAAATCAGTCATACAGGCTGTGCTCGAGGGCAAGGTAGAGGAGCTTGTGCTCGTGAACTGCTGTGATTCAATGCGCAGAGTCTATGATATCATAGAGAATACAAAGAAATGCAAATTCCTGTATATGCTTGATCTGCCTCATGAGGATAACGAGTGTGAGAATATAAAATTTGCACAGTCAATTCTTCGTTTGAAGAATGCGTATGAGAGATATTCGCACAGGACATTCGACAGGGAGCTTTTTATAAAGTCGTTTGCAAAACCTGAATCTGAGCGCAAGCCATACATAGGTCTTATGGGTGTGCATGTGAGCAGTATTCTTGAGAAGACAATACGTGAAAATATGCAGATGGATGTGGAAAATATGACATGCACATCCGGCAGAAATCTCATTATTATACAGAAGGATCTTAGAAATATGGATGATGAGACTCTCTTTGTAGCATATGCAGAGAGTCTGCTCGGACAGATGCCATGTGCCAGAATGAACAATAATACAAGAAGAAACCAGCTCTTTTTAGACCCAAGTCTTAAGGGCATCATATATCACACGATAAAGTTCTGCGATTACTATGGTTTTGAGTATGCAAGCATAAAGAATAATATTAAGGTGCCTCTTTTAAAGCTTGAGACGGATTTTACAAGCCAGAGTGCCGGGCAGCTTCTGACAAGGATACAGGCATTTGCAGAGACAATAGAGGGCTCAGATGACATGGACCCTACAAAAGGCATAAGCGAGGAGGCAAGAAGAAGGATGGAATCAGGAGTCTATTATGTAGCAGGAATTGACAGCGGCTCAACAAGCACAGATGTGGTGATACTGGATCAGGACGGAAAAATTAAATCGACAATGATTATTCCGACAGGTGGCGGCGCTATGATGAGCGCCGAAAAGAGTCTGGAGAAGGCTGTAGAAAAGGCCGGTATATCAAAGGATGATATTGTAAGAATTGTAACAACAGGATATGGACGTGCATATATCAACAGCGGTGATGACAGCATCACAGAGATTACATGCCATGCAAAAGGCGCGCATTATCTGAATCCTAACGTGCGCACAGTTATTGACATAGGTGGACAGGATATAAAGGCAATCAGTATAGATGAAAATGGTGCTGTGAAGAATTTCCTGATGAACGACAAGTGTGCGGCAGGAACCGGACGTTTTCTGGAGATGATGGCAAGGACACTCGGACTTTCACTTGAGGAGATGAGCACCATGGGACTTGAGTGGAAGGAAAACATTGTGATTTCAAGCATGTGTACAGTTTTTGCAGAGTCTGAGGTAGTATCGCTGGTGGCACAGAACAAGGCTGTTTCTGATATTATCCACGGACTAAACATGTCTGTAGCTTCAAAGGTAGGCGCACTTGCAGCAAGGCTTGGGCAGGACAATCCGGGAGAGTATATGATGACCGGCGGAGTGGCAAAGAACAAAGGCATCACAAATGCACTTGAAGAAAAGCTCGGCGCAAAGCTGTATATTTGCGATGAGGCACAGCTTTGCGGAGCGCTTGGTGCAGCACTTTTTGCATATGAGAAGTGCAGGGAGGCTTAATAGAGGGGCTATAGCAAACCACCAGTTGAACTGGTGGTTTGCTGACTTTACTCCATGATTTTTCCGTCAATACTTATTGTTACAACTTGCCATGGTATGAATTTTCCACTAGCTTGAAGAGCTTTTTTGGCCGCAATCTCCAGGCCGCCACAGCAAGGAACTTCCATTCGGACAATAGTTACACTTTGAATGTTGTTATTTTGAATAATAGCAGTCAGTTTTTCACTATAATCCACCTGATCTAATTTAGGACAACCAATTAAAGTTACCTTGTTTCGAATAAAATCCTGATGAAAGGCGGCATAAGCGTAAGCAGTACAATCAGCTGCGATTAAAAGCTTTGAGCCGTTAAAATATGGTGCATTAACAGGAGCCAGTTTAATCTGTACCGGCCAGTTTTGAAGCTTTGATCCTGAATCTGCGGTTGAACTGGCTTTTACAGGCTCAGATGTTTCAGTTCGTCTGATCTGCATGATTTTAGATCCAGGACAGCCGGAGTGAGAGGATATTGCCCGGTTTTTGGCAGCTATTTTTTTCTGTGCTTCTTTTACGGCTTCTTCATCATATGCAGGTGCGTCTCTCTCCTCAAATGAGATGGCTCCGGTAGGGCATTCAGGGAGACAATCTCCCAGTCCGTCGCAGAAATGTTCTCTCACCAATTCTGCTTTTCCGTCAATGATATCAATGGCGCCTTCGTGGCAGGCAGATGCACAGGCACCACAGCCGTTACATTTTTCTTTATCAATCTTTATAATCTTTCTTATCATTTTTAACCTCCGTCGATAGTATTTAGCGTTTGTTTATGCTAGAATTATAGTATTATAAATGCAACTAGTATGTTTGATTTCCAACAGGGAGGAACTATTTTGCAAAAATATTTATCAATCCTAAGAAACAGTCCATTTTTTAAAGGTCTAACTGATAACGAGATATTATCCATATTGCATTGTGTAAACGCAACAACAATTTCTAAAAAGCGAGATTCTTATATTTTCAGAGCAGGTGATATTACCGAAGTAATGGGGCTTGTGGTGTCAGGCTGCGTCCTCATTATTCAAGAAGACATCTGGGGACATCGGAATATTTTGTCAAAATGTCACACAGGAGATTTTTTTGGTGAGCCGTATGCAGCAAGCCAGAGAGCTGTCTTAAATATCAGTGTGGTAGCAGATGAGGATTGTGAGATTATTCTCTTAAATGTCAAAAGACTTCTGATTACCTGTCCAACTGCATGTGAGCATCATCAGAAGCTGATCCGTAATCTGGTCAGTGTCCTGGCAAATAAGATACTGATTCTGAACGATAAGATCACACATGTTGGGAAGCGAACGACGAGAGATAAACTATTATCATATCTGTCGGCAGAATCTATCAGACATTCGTCGTTATCTTTTGATATTCCTTTTGATAGGCAGCAGCTAGCAGATTATCTTTGTATTGATCGTGCAGCAATGTCTACAGAGATATCAAAGTTACAAAAAGAGGGCTTTATAAAAACAAATCGAAATCATTTTGAATTGCAATTGAGTATAATCAAAAAGAAGAACTATACAATTTAGGCAATATGATAGAATGGTTACAAGAAAAATTTGTAGGAATATAGAGATATGGAATTAAGATTATTACGCTATTTTCTGACGGTGGCAAAAGAACAGAGCTTTACAAAAGCAGCAGAACAATTGCATATTACCCAGCCAACGCTATCCAGACAAATGGCGGCATTTGAAGAGGAGCTTGGAGTAACATTATTTATTCGAAGCGGGAAGAAAATTTCGCTTACTGAAGAGGGAATTTTATTAAAAAGGCGTGCCCTGGAGATCCTTAATCTTGAGGAAAAAACACTTGAGGAACTGAAAGGAAAAGAAGATGTTGTAGAGGGAAATATAACCATTGGATGCGGTGAATTTGCAGCGGTGGAGACATTGGCGAAGATATGTAAAACATATAAAGAAAAATACCCGCTGGTTCAGATTGTATTGCATACTGCAACAGCAGATGCAGTGTATGAGATGATGAACAAAGGACTTGTAGATATTGCATTATTCATGGAGCCGGTGGATACCGAAGGGCTGGATTATATCAGAATCACAGATTGCGATCACTGGTGTGTTGGAATGCGGCCGGATGATCCACTGGCAGAAAAAGAGTTTATAAGAAAAGAAGATCTTATTGGAAAACCATTGATCCTGCCGGAAAGAGTAAATGTTCAAAGTGAACTTGCCAATTGGTTTGGAAAAGACTTTTCGAAACTGCAGATTGCTTTTACAAGTAATCTTGGAACGAATGCCGGAGTTATGGCGGCAAATGGACTGGGGTATCCAATTTCAATTGAGGGTGCTGCAAAGTATTGGCGAGAGGATATTCTTGTACAGCGAAGAATTTCTCCTGAAATCACGACCAGTACGGTGATTGCCTGGCGACGGAATATCCCATATTCTTTGGCAGTCCGTAAAATGATCGAGGAGATTAATGCTTTTCAGGCATAAAACAAAATTCAATATAAGCATTAGACATAATGAAGTGATAGAGCTTAAAATAGATGTGTAAGATGAATGTAAATCTTATATATCTATTTTTTTGTGAAAAATACGCAGAGAAAGTAAAATCGGATTTGTTTGAGATTGAGCCGAAAGTTCCATATACAAAGCCTGATCTTGATTGGATGAATAAAAAATCCAGACGCAGTTATTACAGAAGGCAGACTGCTAAATTGTGGAACGAAACAGGAAATCAGCGAATGGGTAAACTCTTTATAAATAACAGCGTTATGGAGGTATACAGAATATGAAAAAAATAGTACAGACAGCAGGAAGAAATGCACTTGGTGAATTCGCACCGGAATTTGCACATTTTAACGATGATGTACTTTTCGGCGAAAACTGGAATAACCAGGACATCGACGTAAAAACAAGAAGCATTATCACAGTGGTTGCTCTGATGGCTTCCGGAATTACGGATTCTTCTTTAAAATATCATCTTCAAAATGCAAAAAATCATGGTGTGACACAAAAAGAGATTGCTGCAGTGATCACACATGCCGCATTCTATGCAGGTTGGCCAAAAGCATGGGCTGTTTTCAATCTTGCAAAGGAAGTGTGGGAGGCAGGTGAAGGAGATTTGCCATACGAAGAGGAAGTAATGCGTGCACATGCAAAAGAGATGGTATTTCCAATCGGTGCACCAAACGATGGCCTTGCACAGTATTTTTCCGGCAGAAGTTTTCTTGCACCGATCTCTACTTCTCAGGTTGGAATTTTTAATGTGACATTTGAACCTGGATGCAGAAATAACTGGCATATCCATCATGCAAAAAGTGGAGGCGGGCAGATCCTGGTATGTGTTGCCGGAAGAGGATATTATCAGGAAGAAGGCAAAGATGCTATAGAAATGAAGCCAGGTGACTGTATCAATATTCCTACAGGTGTTAAACACTGGCATGGAGCCGCACCGGATGAATGGTTTTCGCATCTGGCAATAGAAGTGCCGGGCGAAAATAGTTCCAATGAATGGCTTGAACCGGTAAGTGATGAAGAATATAGAAAACTAAAATAGGAGTCATTGGAATCTGTGGTTGGGGTGGAATGGCTCTTAATGCATCTGCACTGGATAGCACCAAGAGGACTATTTTTTTGTGTTAGCGCCACTTAATGATTGTGGGTGTCAAAACACCCGTTTAGTGATATAATAAACTCTGAAGGCTACAACATTTGAAAAAACTGTTGATATTGCTGATGGCAAAAAACAATTACAAAGACTCTTACGTTAGACAAGGCATCTATGAGTACTGAATATGGAAGTGTTGTCGCATCAAAATTGATTGCAAATTAATAAAAGGGGAATAACTTATGGATTTTAATGTTAAAAAAAAGAATAAAAAAAAGGCTAGAAAAAATAGGATTCGAAAAGAAAAAAAGTGGATTATTCCTAGATTTGTGACGACCATATTATATATTGTTTCCATTTTTTCATTTTGTGTAGGTACATTTTTAATTTCCAATAATGATTATGAGAAACTAGAAATATTTGGAATTGTTTTTGTGGTAACTTTTATACTTGCAATAATATTAAGTGCTGTTGTTAAAAATCTTGCTTCTCATTGGATACAAGATCGTCTTAATGAAAAACTATGGATGGATGAGAATGCGCTATATCACTTTCAGCAAGTGGCATTTGCGGCAGGATTAAATTCGAGAAATGCTGATTCAACAGGCTACACATTTGTAATGCCACTTAGTTCTATTAGAAATGTTAAATATGACGAAAGGTCGAGACGAATAGAATTTTTGGCAGATGGAACAGGCTACCATTATTCAGATGTTAGGAAACAAATTGTAGATAGAGAATGGCCACTTAATGAGTATGAAGCAATATTTTACGATTACTTTGAGCCATCTTTGATAGATACATTGAAAACCAAAGGTATAAATGTAGAGGTAAGAGAATTAAATTCTTATTCAGTTTTTAATAACACAATTTAAGGAGGTTTGAGAATTGAACGAACAAGCACTTGATTATAAAATGCAAGGTTTTGCAATGATGGGGTTGAAAAATTTGATAAAGCTGTAGAGCTTTTTTTCAAATCAATTGAAATTGAGCAAAATTCAGATGTATATATGGATTTAGGTAATGCCTATGCAAGTATGGGTGAGTATGATAATGCTGTCGATACATTCTCTAAGGCTTTGCTATTGGATCAAAACAATGGCGAAAAGCTATGTGTGAGAAAAGACGAGATAATAGCAATAGAATTCTTAACGAAGGAGAGTACCAGAGAGCAGATGGACGTTATCGTTTTAGATATGTAGATATTCATGGAAATGAAGGAAATTTATATAGTTGGCGTTTGGACCATAATGATCCTATACCTAAAGGAAGAGATTTTGAGGACACTCAGGCTATACGGCTTGGGTGTCTTTTTGGCTGGTAAAAGAAGAACTTGGATGCTATAATAAAATTTAATCATTTAATATTTATTTTTGAAAGGTAAAGCATTGTAAAACAGAGAATTCATCCCGTATTGATATTATAGACTATTGTTAGCATCCGGGCGAGTTCTGGGTGCTTTTTGATTGGAGGGATAAAAGGCTATGATTAACCTTGGTACATTAAAAGAAATTACTGATTTGAGAAGTATATGGCCACATGAAGCTTTGAATTTTACTCCTTGGGTGGCAGAGAATGTTGAATTACTTGCAGATGCTGTTGGTCTTGATATTACGGTTGATGAGACAGAGTCCTCTGTTGGAGACTTTAATGTTGATATCTATGCATCTGAAACGGGAACAGATAGAAAGATTATCATTGAAAATCAATTAGAAGATACAGATCATGACCACCTTGGGAAATTAATTACTTATGCATCTGGTAAAGATGCAGATGTGGTTATATGGGTTGTGAAACACGCACGTGAAGAACATAAGGCAGCAGTTGAGTGGCTTAATAATCATACAGATGATAAGATTGGTTTTTTCTTATGTGAGATAAAGCTTTTCCAGATAGGTGATTCTGATATTGCTCCATCATTCACTGTAGTGGAAAGACCGAATGATTGGACGAAGGAGATTAAGAAGACAACTGCTACAAATCCAACACAGCAGCAGAGACTGGAATATTGGCAGGCGTTCAATGATTATGCTTTTCAGAACGCAGAATTTAACAAAGCATTTAATAAGAGAAAACCAACGACAGATCATTGGATGGATTTTAGTATTGGATCATCAGCTTGTCATATCGCAGTATCTCAAATCCAAAAAAGAAATGCGATTGATGTTGAATTGTACATAAATGATGATAAGGAACTTTTCAGAAATTTGCTTTTACATAAAGATGAGATTGAATCAGTGATGGGATTGGTACTTGATTGGAGAGAACTGCCGGAAAGAAAGGCAAGTCGTATTATTATTGAAAAAGAAGTGACGTTTGATAATCGTGCCACATGGTCACAGCAGTTTGATTATATCATGGATGTCTGTATGAAGATGAAGAAGGCATTCAAGAAGTATTTATAAGAGGGTGATATCACAGAATGTTGTAGAAAACGAGAAAAAGGTTTGCTAAAAATGAAATAAAATAAATAGAGAGGAAATAGAAATTGAAAAGACATATTAATAGTCCGTATAAAATGAATTGGAAAATGTATGGTTTAATTGGTGGAATATCTGTATTAATAATGATTATTGCAGTTATATGTAATGACAATACTGATAGTCTTATTTCGGATATAGTTAAGAACTTGGCATTTGGGTGCGTGGCATCTACAATTGTTGCGCTGCTAATTGAAATTGGAAATATTAAAGAACAAAACGATAAAGCTACTAGTGTATATGATGCAGTGTATATGGATTTAAAATTTCAAATAAGCTGGTATGTTGAAACTTGGGCACGTTTGTGTAGTGTTGCTTTTAAAGACGAAGATTATTGTCAGGAAAAACATACTTGGATTGAATGGTATGAGATAACAAAAAGCAAATTTGCAGAATGTGATGATAACAGACAAGCGGAATTAATGCAGTTCTTTACTGAACAACTGATGGATAGCATAGAGGGGATAGAAAAATCCCTTAAACAAATAGATAGTCAGCAATACATTTTAAATATTAATGGGATATATGATGAGGGATTACGAAAAATTCTTGGGGATTATAGCTTTGAATTTTATGCGGCAAAATTAACATTGGGGAGAGAATATGATAAAGCTGATTTTTGGAAATCCTTTGATGCAATAAAACAGGATTTGATAAACTATATATATAATTGGGTAGATATAAGATATTACAATTATTGTAGGTTTAAGCCATACAAATTTCATGATGATAAATCAGAAACAATGCGTGCAATGATGGAAAGTGAAAATAAATAATGCAGTAAAGTGGGATCAAATTGCTACATCCTTTTGTTAAATAATGCACCCTCTCGGTTTAGAAAACTCCAAAGGGAATAATCGGCACTTAAAATGTAACTTTTATAATAGAAGAAACAAGTCGGCAAAATGCCCCAAAACATGGCATTTCTCGGCTTTTTATGATACACGTACTTTTCATCTGCCACGGCAGAATCCGTACTTTTGTCTGAAGTGGCTTAAAATCAAGGCTTTTGGGGAATGAGAATGGTATTTGTACCCCCCCATTGTACCCCTATTTTACGCGAGTGTACCGCGACAACCTAAAAGCAAAGCTTTCGGGATGGAATTTGTAACCGGACTGTCCTCGATAAAAATGAATATGATTTGTTGTGAAAGAAGTTCCTGTGGGGAGCAGATGGACCGATTTTGAAAAACTCTGTATCAATTTTCTTTACAGATAAAC